>ENA-OQBT01001242-OQBT01001242.1-human-gut-metagenome-genome-assembly--contig:-NODE-1242-length-10698-cov-1.801060_pt1 | contig 10698 bp, 13 predicted proteins | sample MGYA00242749_ERZ504557 | MGnify/ENA primary metagenome ERZ504557 (study PRJEB26092, sample SAMD00036243) | human gut metagenome | host: Homo sapiens | study: EMG produced TPA metagenomics assembly of... | reverse complement strand
ATCCCGGTATCCCTTTTTACATCTTCAACATCAAACAATACCAATTCGCTGATACGCACCCCGGTAGCAGTCATAAGCCGTATAAGAAAATAATAATTATATTCCCCATCTTCCCATAAGCGCTGTTTTAAAAACTCATAATCTGCCTGACTGATGATCTGTTCCAAAAATCCTTTCTGCTGCACATGTACCATAGAGACCGGACACAGGGAGCTTTCCCTGTAACGTACAAAACAGTTCATGGCACGAAGCCGCAGGTTGACAGTCTGTGGTTTATAACGTTCAATAAGAAATACTTTATAAAGCTGCAGATTTTTATCCGTCAGCTGGGGATACAGCCCGTAAAACTGTTTCACAGCATAAGAATAAGCTTTGATTGTCTGCTCCGACATATTCCGTTCCACCAAAAACCGCCGGAACTGTGCCTGCGTCCGTTTACCTGCTGTACTTACACCATTCTCATTCATCTGTCCTGTCATAAAAAAATCCTCCTTAAGTGAAAAATGTTCATACAGAAAACCTGCATTACAATCTTAGTACATCGTTTTCAAAATAACTATACCACTCACTTGTCTGCGGATCTGATCACACAAGTCTAAAAGCCTTAGCGTAGCCCGCTGTTCCTCAGTAGATTTTGTCAGGTAGATCCGCATAGTTTCGATGTTTTCGTGTCCCATTAGATTAGTAGACAGTCAGAAAAATTGAGGATTTTCTTGACATAATTCTCCCCTCACTGTATAATGATAATATCAGACAGACAACAGTGTGTGTTTGTCCAGACGTTGAAGGATAGCAGCGTACCGGAAAGCCTTGCTATACGGAGTCTTCAAGAGGGGTTGTGCAGTGAAACCTCAAACCGGAGTAGGTCAATGGACCGAATGAAAATGCTCAAAACCGTCTTGTTTATACAGGGCGGTTTTCTTTTATACATAAGGAGGGGGACGAAATATGGACCATTTATTGGAATGTGCGGAAGCTTTTGAACAGTTATTGGATGTTCAGTACCATATTGTTTTAGGCCGCAAAAATCGATTAACAGAATTAACCCTCCGCTTTGATCCAACAGAGTTTCATCATTTAGTTGGACTACATAAATTGCGTGATCTCCGTCTGGCAAGAGGAAATCGTGAGAAGATATTTCATCAAATACTTTCAAAAACGATCTGCATGGAAGATATCAAAAAGAGCCGTTATTTTCCGGAAATACAAGATCGTATGTGCTTCTTTGATAAAATAGAGTATCTTTTAGACAGCAATAAAACAATTTTTCGTTACAATGAAAAATTACAAACATTTTCAATGATAGAAGCGGAATATCTTTTGTCTACGCCTTATAAAGAAATGGATATTTATATTTTTCTTGATCGTAATATAGAACAGGGACATTTTTTCTGCAGGTCCTTTTTCCAAAAAGGAGAGAAGGATTACACAAAAGGACAAGCAGTTTATACATTACTAAAAAAAGAAAAAACAATAGTTAGTACTAGGAAAAACAGTAGTACAGTATGATCGGCTAATGTTAAGAAAAACATAAAAAAACCCCGCTCTGCTTACACAGAACGGGTTATCGCATTTTTAGAGGGGTATAAAATTATTTAGGGGGGCCGGACGGATTCCTCCGTCCGGTATGAGTATGAAAAAGCTTTGTGATTTCAAGTAACCACTTGAAACAAAGGCCTTGTCCGCCTCTCGGTGGACGCTTATTATAATACGGAATAAATGTGTCTAAAAAATGTACATAATATAAAAAAATAATAAAGAATATAAATAAGTGAAAAAAACCTTTGAAAACTTTTCAAGATTGTATATAATAGAAGAAACTTCAGTCTGCTCTGAGGCGTATTCGTCATGCTTAAAGCGCAGGCCCTTTTTTGAGTTATATTAAGAAACTACTACAAGAAACTTTTCGTGACCCCACAATTTAGGAGGAAATAACTATATGTTTTCAATGATGTCCAATGACATTGGAATTGACTTAGGAACCGCCAGTATCCTTGTATATATCAAGGGAAAAGGCGTTGTATTAAAAGAACCGTCTGTAGTTGCCATTGACCGTGATACCAACAAGATTATGGCTATCGGAGAAGAAGCACGTCTGATGATCGGACGTACACCTGGTAATATTGTAGCAGTCCGTCCGCTTCGTCAGGGCGTTATCTCTGATTACACCATTACCGAGAAAATGATGAAATACTTCATCAACAAGGCAGTAGGCAAGAGAACACTGCGTAAGCCCCGCATCAGCGTTTGTATCCCAAGTGGTGCTACTGAAGTAGAAAAGAAGGCAGTAGAAGATGCTACTTACCAGGCTGGTGCCCGTGAGGTTGCTATCATCGAAGAGCCTGTAGCAGCAGCTATCGGTGCAGGCATTGATATTGGTAAGGCATGCGGAAACATGATCGTAGATATCGGCGGCGGTACTGCAGACATTGCAGTTATCTCCTTAGGCGGACCTGTAGTCAGCACCTCTATCAAGATCGCAGGTGATGACTTCGATGAAGCTTTAGTCCGTTATATGAGAAAGAAACATAATCTCCTTATCGGTGAACGTACTGCAGAGGAGATCAAGATTAATATCGGTGCTGCATACCGCAGACCGGAAGTACAGACGATGGAAGTAAGAGGACGTAACCTGGTAACCGGACTTCCAAAAACCATTGTAGTTACTTCTGATGAAACTTTGGAAGCCTTAAGGGAGCCGGCACTCCAGATCGTAGATGCTGTACACAATGTACTTGAGAGAACTCCACCAGAGCTGGCAGCCGACATTTTTGACCGCGGTATCGTAATGACCGGTGGCGGATCCCTTCTTAGCGGACTGGATGCCCTGATCGAAGAAAAGACAGGTATTACCACTGTGATCGCAGAAGATCCGCTGACAGCAGTAGCTATCGGTACAGGTAAATTCATTGAATTTGCACACGGTATGACCTCCGCACTGGAATCATCCATGGGAATCGGCGGTGGAAGAAACGATAAAGAAGATTATTGAGCGCAGGGTTCGTGAATATACAACATGATTGGCCGGGCTGCCGCAGCAATGCGGCGGCCTTTTTAAATATTTATGACTGTTTTTTATAGAAACAAAATCTGGGCACAACTGACAAAAAATCTTCTCGCAAAATCAAGTACAAAAAGATTCCGAAAGTACATTACACAAATGCAGAGGAAAGAAAAATGGCAACCATAACAGGATTTATTGAAAGAATTAAATTCAGGAACGAAGAAAATGGCTATACGGTCATGTCTGTTACAGATCAGAGTGATGGAGATGAGGTCATTATGGTAGGTACACTTTCCTATGCGGCTGAAGGAGATATGATCCAGGCATCGGGGCGCATGATCGAACATCCTGTATACGGTGAACAGCTACAGATCGAAAGCTATGAAATGAAAACACCACAGGATGCAGAGTCCATGGAGCGTTATTTAGGCTCCGGTGCTATCAAAGGTATTGGCGTGGCACTGGCAGCCCGGATCGTCCGTCATTTCAAGGCTGACACCTTCCGGGTCATGGAAGAAGAACCGGAACGCCTTTCCGAAGTAAAAGGCATCAGTGAGAAAATGGCAATGGCCATTGCCCAGCAGGTAGAAGAGAAAAAAGGTATGCGGGAAGCCATGATGTTCCTGCAAAATTATGGTATCACATTAAATCTTGCAGCCAAGATCTATCAGGAATATGGTCCAAAGCTGTATAGCATAATCAAAGAAAATCCCTATAAGCTGGCAGATGACATTCCCGGCGTTGGCTTTAAAATGGCAGATGAAATAGCTGAAAAAGCAGGTATTTTCACGGACTCCGATTACCGTATCAAAGCAGGCCTTTTGTACATCCTTCTTCAGGCATCAGCCAACGGCCACACCTATCTTCCACAGAAAGAGCTGTTTTCCCAGGCTGCTGATTTACTGAAGGTTGAGCCCTCAGCCATGGAAAAACATCTTATGGATATGCAGATCGACCGGAAAGTAGTGGTAAAAACAGTTACGGACAGTGAACCACCGGAATATCTGGTGTATTCTTCCCATTATTATTACCTGGAGCTGAACACCGCCCGCATGCTTCATAATCTGAACATCCGGGGCGATATCCCGGAAACGGAGATCCGGGCCAATCTGGCCAAAATCCAGAAACGGGATCAGATACATCTGGATGAATTGCAGGAAAAGGCAGTTTTGAGGCAGTAAACAGCGGCCTTTTAGTGATCACCGGAGGTCCCGGTACAGGAAAGACTACCACCATCAATGCCATTATCCAGTATTTTGAAAATGAGGGAATGGAGATCCTTCTGGCTGCACCAACCGGACGCGCGGCAAAGCGGATGACGGAAACTACCAGTTATGAGGCCCGTACCATTCACAGAATGCTGGAGCTGGTTCCTTCTGGCATTCCGGATTCCGGTTCCATGGCAGGAAATAATACTTCCGGGAAAAATGTCTCCTTCAGCTCCGGCGGCATGCATTTTGACCGGAATGAAGAAAATCCTCTGGATGCAGATGTGATCATTATTGATGAAATGTCCATGGTAGACATCAGCCTGATGCATTCCCTCCTTCGGGCGGTGAACGTAGGAACCCGCCTCATATTGGTAGGTGATGTAGACCAGCTTCCAAGTGTAGGCCCCGGAAATGTGCTTCGCGACATCATCGATTCAGGCTGTTTTAATGTAGTAAAGCTAACCCATATTTTCCGTCAGGCGGCCCAGAGCGACATTATTGTAAATGCCCACAAGATCAATGAGGGGGAGCGGGTAGACCTGGCAAAGCGCAGCAGGGACTTCCTCTTTATCCGCAGGGAAAATCCAGATGCAGTCATCAGCGCAGCTATCACGCTGATCCAGCAGAAGCTTCCGGACTATGTCCACGCACAGCCTGGGGATATCCAGGTAATGACGCCTATGCGAAAAGGTGCTCTTGGAGTAGAACGCTTAAACCAGATCCTGCAAAATTACTTAAATCCCCCGGATCCATCCAAAAAAGAGAAAGAATCCGGCGGCATTATCTACCGTACCGGCGATAAGGTAATGCAGATCAAAAATAATTACCAGATGGAATGGGAGATACGCAGTAAATACGGCATCCCCACAGATAAAGGGGCCGGTGTATTCAACGGTGATATGGGTATTATCCGTGAGATCAATGAATATGCGGAAAATCTTACCGTAGAATTTGATGAGGGGAAAATGGTAGAATACAGCTTCAAACAGCTGGAAGAGCTGGAGCTTGCCTATGCCATTACCATCCATAAATCCCAGGGAAGCGAATATCCGGCAGTGATCATTCCCATGTATTCCGGCCCGCGCATGCTGATGACCAGAAATCTGATCTATACAGCTGTGACAAGAGCACGCTCCTGTGTCTGCCTGGTTGGACGGCCAGATGCATTTTATACTATGGCAGATAACTCCATGGAGCAGAAACGTTACTGCGGTTTAAAAGCCAGGATAGAAGAAATATACGCCTGATTATAGTTGCTTATCTTTAAAATATTCTAATAAATCTAACTCTGTCTATAAGGAGAATATATGAACTTTCTGATAAATATAATACTGGACCTGTTATTTCCGCGCCGCTGTCCCGTCTGCGGCCAGATCGTCATGCCAAAAGGCAGCCTGATCTGTCCGGGATGCGTGAAAAAATTATCCTGGGTCCGGGGACCTGTATGTAAATGCTGTGGAAAAGAGATTATAAGTGGGACAATGGAATACTGTCCCGACTGCGCAGCCCATCCAAGATCATTTTCCCATGGAATGGCGCTTTTTAACTACAATGAAATATCAGCCCCGTCCTTGGCAATGGTCAAATACCACGACCGCGGGAATATCTGGATTTCTATGCAGAAGCAGCATACAGAAGATATGCTAAAACCATTGCCCGGTTGTCACCGGACTGATCATCCCGGTGCCGGTCCAACAAAAGCAGGCTTAAAAAACGTGGATTTAACCAGACAGAGGAATTTGGAAAACGCCTGAGCGTATATCTGGGGATCCCCATGTCTTCGGAGTATCTGATCCGCTCTAAAAAGACAGCACCTCAAAAGGATCTAGGTCCTGCATTGCGTCTTAAAAACCTGGAACAGGCATTTTTCTGTAAAAAACTGCCATCAGGTATGAAAAAAGTTCTCCTTATTGATGATATCTATACCACGGGAAGTACGGCAGAGGCCTGTGCCAGGGCTTTGAAAAAAGCCGGAGCAGGACAGGTTTACCTTCTTGTGATCGCCATTGGCTCAGGCCGGTGACAAAAAAATTGTATAAACTGAGAAAAAACCTGAAAAAGACCAGCTATATCTCTTGACGTCATGAATATTTTTGTGTTATAGTATACGGGCGAATGGAAGATAGGTCTTTTTTTTATGCTTAAAATTAAGACCGAGAAGCAAATTGAATTACGATAATTTAATGGAGGTGGAAGTCGTGCGCACAAAAATCACACTGGCATGTACAGAATGCAAGCAGCGTAACTACAACATGACTAAGGATAAGAAAACTCATCCTGACCGCATGGAGACTAAGAAGTACTGCAGATTCTGCAAGAGACATACGTTACACAAGGAAACAAAGTAATCCTGATCAGTAAAGGACGTGAAGTTATGGAAGAAAATACAGTGAATACTGTAGAAACCACGGAAAAAGCGGCCAAGGCTGACCAGAAGACGGCTAAGAAAGAGAAAAAGCCAAGCTTTTTCAAAGGCCTGAAGACAGAGTACAAGAAGATCGTCTTCGCTGATAAGGAAACTGTTGCTAAACAGACAGTTGCAGTTGTGATCATGTCCATTTTCATCGGTGCGCTGATCGGTGTACTGGATATGGTTATGAAATTCGGTTTAAGCTTTATTCTTTAATTCAAAGGCGAGGGTGATTGTATGTCAGAAGCACATTGGTATGTAGTCCATACCTACTCAGGTTATGAAAACAAAGTCAAGGTCGACATTGAAAAGACAATTGAAAACAGAAACCTTCAGGATCAGATCCTTGAGGTATCCGTGCCTATGCTTCCTGTTGTAGAACTGAAGAATGGCGTGGAGAAAAAAGCCGACAAGAAAATGTTTCCGGGTTATGTGCTGATCAACATGGTCATGAACGATGACACATGGTACGTAGTACGCAACACCCGAGGCGTTACAGGCTTTGTTGGTCCGGGCTCCAAACCAGTTCCTCTGACTGAAGAAGAGATGGCGAGCCTTGGATTTATGAAGGAAGACGTTTTAGTCGACTTTACATTGGGAGATATGGTAACAGTTATCTCCGGTGCATGGAAAGATACAGTTGGTGCTATTAAAGCTATCAACGAAAGTAAGCAGACCATCACTATCAATGTAGAAATGTTCGGTCGTGAAACACCGGTCGAACTGGGATTTGCAGAAGTAAAGAAAATGTAAAATGGATCAGCTTTTGCGCAGCAGAAGCTGGTGGGAGGACATTCCCGACAATACCACATAATTTTAGGAGGTGCCTAAGATGGCAAAGAAAGTAACAGGATATATCAAATTACAGATTCCAGCAGGCAAGGCTACACCAGCACCACCAGTTGGACCAGCTCTTGGTCAGCACGGTGTAAACATCGTACAGTTTACCAAAGAGTTCAACGCTAGAACAGCAGATCAGGGAGATATGATCATCCCTGTAGTTATTACCGTATATGCGGACAGAAGCTTCAGCTTCATCACCAAGACCCCGCCAGCAGCAGTTCTGATCAAGAAGGCATGCGGCTTAAAGAGCGGTTCAGGTGTTCCTAACAAGACTAAGGTAGCTGTATTAAAGAAGGCTGACCTGCAGAAGATCGCAGAGACCAAGATGCCAGACTTAAACGCTGCCAGCCTTGAGGCTGCTATGAGCATGGTAGCTGGTACTGCAAGAAGTATGGGCGTTACCATCGAAGAGTAATTAATACCGTATATATGAACGTGGGAGGGAGATTCCCCCGTCAATACCACTAGGAGGTTATTTTATAATGAAAACAGGAAAAAGATATGCAGAGGCTATGAAGAACGTAGACCGTGCTGCACTTTACGACGTAGCAGATGCAATCTCTATCGTTAAGAAGAATGCTTCTGCAAAATTTGACGAGACTGTAGAACTTCATATCAGAACAGGATGTGACGGACGTCACGCTGATCAGCAGATCCGTGGAGCTGTTGTTCTTCCTCACGGAACAGGTAAGACTGTTCGTATCTTAGTATTCGCTAAGGGTGCTAAGGCAGACGAAGCACAGGCAGCTGGCGCAGATTTCGTAGGCGCAGAAGAGCTGATCCCAAGAATCCAGAACGAAGGATGGCTGGATTTTGACGTTGTTGTTGCTACTCCTGACATGATGGGCGTTGTTGGTCGTCTGGGTCGTGTACTTGGACCGAAGGCTTAATGCCAAACCCAAAGGCTGGTACCGTAACCATGGACGTAACCAAGGCTATCAAGGAAATCAAAGCTGGTAAGATCGAGTACAGACTTGACAAGACAAACATTATCCACGTGCCAGTAGGAAAAGCTTCCTTCACCGAGGAGCAGTTAGCGGACAACTTCCAGACGCTTATGGACGCTATCTTAAAGGCTAAGCCAAGCACCGTTAAGGGCGCATACTTCAAGAGCGTAGCTCTTACATCCACCATGGGCCCAGGCGTTAAGCTGAACGTAGCTAAGCTTGCAAACTAATCAGGTGTCCTGAATAGAAATAATGAGGCTGCAGAGAATTTCGGTTCTCTGTGGTCTTTTTATTTTTCATGAAAAAGTTCACGAAAAATTATTAAAAAAGCCTCTTGACATTCATGCTCAGATATGTTATTTTATTATGCGTGTTGAATGCCCTGAGACAGCAGGTACCGTATGGTGTAAGCTTAGAACGCCTGCCGAGGAACATACAAAACTCAAATGAGATTTTGCGTACCTCTCTGTCATTGCGGCAGGGAGGTTTTTTTATAAGATCGTGTCCTTGCTATGACGGTTTTCAATACGAAATAATATAAGGAGGTAAACCATTCATGGCAAAAGTTGAATTAAAGCAGCCAGTAGTAGACGAGATCAAGGCAATGTTAGACGGTGCAGTCGGCGCAGTTGTTGTTGATTACCGTGGTCTGACTGTAGAGCAGGATACAAAACTGCGTAAACAGTTAAGAGAAGCTGGAGTTTCTTATAAAGTATATAAGAACACTCTGATCAAGCGTGCAGCAGAAGGAACCGAGTTCGCAGCTCTGGATCCACATCTGGAAGGACCTACAGCATTAGCTGTATCTAAGGATGATGCTACAGCACCAGCTAGAATCCTGGCTGAATTCGCTAAGACCGCTCCTAAGCTGGAACTGAAGGCTTCTGTAGTTGAAGGAACCTACTATGATCAGGCTGGAACCCAGGTTATCGCAACCATTCCATCCAGAGAAGTTCTTCTTGGAAAGCTGCTTGGAAGCATCCAGTCCCCAATCACCAACCTGGCTCGCGTACTCAATCAGATCGCAGAGAAAAATGGTGGTGCAGCAGAGGCTTAATCTGCAAAATGAATTTGTGGCTCTTTTGTCTGCATAGTCCAGAAAAAGCAGCCTGAAACACAGATCCTATCGAAAAATAATTTTAAACAGGAGGAAATTAAAATGGCAAAGTTAACAACCGCTGAGTTTATCGAAGCTATCAAGGAATTATCCGTATTAGAACTGAACGATTTAGTAAAGGCATGTGAGGAAGAGTTTGGCGTATCTGCAGCAGCAGGCGTTGTAGTTGCAGCAGCAGGTGCTGGCGCAGCAGCAGCTGAAGAGAAGACCGAATTCGACGTTGAGCTGACCGAAGTTGGACCAAACAAGGTTAAGGTTATCAAGGTTGTTCGTGAAGCTACCGGTTTAGGCCTGAAGGAAGCTAAAGACGTAGTTGATGGCGCACCAAAGGTATTAAAGCAGGGCGCATCCAAGGAAGAAGCAAACGATATCAAGGCAAAGTTAGAGGCAGAAGGAGCAAAGGTTACCCTGAAGTAATCAAAGCTTACTGTGTAGACTTGTATTCAGATATAAGTGCTTTCAGAACCCGCAGGACTGTGGAAACAGTCTGCGGGTTCTTTTTTACTTCGTAAGTATTTCCAAAAGTACAATAATGCGGTTGCGTATTCTGAAAAAATAGTATATATTAGTTGAAGTTTATCGAACCGGTAAACGGATAAATAAAGAATATAAAAATAAGTGTTTACAACATACTATCGAAAAAAGACCTCAGGCCATGGAGCAAACGACTAATCATAAGGCAGCTCCTTCACCTGGGGTCTTTTTAGGGGAAGAGAGTATTTTATATACTACGGGAAAAACATCCGGTGCAAAAGCATTGCGGGTGTTTTTTCTGCCCGGCATTATCAGATAAAATCCCGTCAGATGGCCTTTTCGCTGATCTGATCATCTTCGGTTAAGAAAAAAACGGATTGTACAACTATAAGTACAAAAACGGCTTAAACAGGTGGTTTTGTAATAATTACGTAAGAAAAACCACAGGTAAAAGTTATGGCTTTTTTTCGAAAATTATAATATACTATGGATTGTGAAGGAGAGGTTATTCCTCCAGGGCAAGTTATCAATATTCTCCAGAAAAAAGGAGAAAATGCAAAAAATGCAAAAAAACTATTGATAATTTTCCTTATCGGAAGTATAATCTACTCGTAATGCAATAAGGAATTTCAAAAAGTATTTCAAAAATCAAAGGAGAGTGCATTCATTATGAAGAAGCAGACAAAATTAGT
>ENA-OQBT01001241-OQBT01001241.1-human-gut-metagenome-genome-assembly--contig:-NODE-1241-length-10703-cov-2.631997_pt1 | contig 10703 bp, 12 predicted proteins | sample MGYA00242749_ERZ504557 | MGnify/ENA primary metagenome ERZ504557 (study PRJEB26092, sample SAMD00036243) | human gut metagenome | host: Homo sapiens | study: EMG produced TPA metagenomics assembly of... | reverse complement strand
GCCGACATGTTCCTGATGCCTTCGAAGTTTGAGCCCTGCGGCCTGTCGCAGATCATCGCCATGCGCTACGGCACCCTGCCATCGTGCGCGAGACCGGTGCCTGAAGGACACCGTGCAGCCGTACAACGAGTTTACCGGCGAGGGTACGGGCTTCTCGTTTACCAACTTAACGGCGACGAGATGGGCGACGCCGTGTTCCGCGCGGCACGCCTGTTCTGGGACAACCGTGACGCCTGGAACCAACTGGTCACGCAGGCCATGAGCAGGACTTAGCTGGACGCGCTCGGCCGACAAGTATCTGGATCTGTACTTCTTTATGCACCCGGAGATCGAGAGGCCGGCGGCCGTGGAGGCTGAGGCCGAGCCCGAGCCCAAGCCGAGCCGGTTGTTGAAACACCCGCTGCTGCCGAGGAGCCCAAGGCTGAGGAGAAGCCGGTTGAGGCTGAGCCCGCAAAGGCCGAGCCTGAGGTGAAGGCTGAGGCGACTCCCGAGCCTGAGTCCGAACCTGAGGTAAAGCCCGCTGCGAAGCCTGCGGCAAAGAAGACCACGACTCGTAAGACGACGGCTAAGAAGCCACTGCGGCCAAGGCGACGGCAACCAAGACCACCGCTGCCAAGACAACGACCACGCGCAAGCGCACCACCGCAGCTGCCAAGAAAGCCGCCGAGGCCGAGGCTGCTCCCGAGGTAAAGGCCGAAACTCCCGCCGTTGAGCCAAACCGGCCGCCAAGCTCCGGCTAAGACCGCTGCCAAGAAGACGACCGCGTCCAAGACCACGACCGCCAAGAAGGCAACGGCAGCCAAGAAGACCACGGCAACGAAATCGACGACCACGAAGGCTGCCGCAAAGCCGGCTGCCAAAGTCGAGGAGACGACCGCCGAGCCCAAGGCCGAGGTAACTGTCGAGGCAAAGCCGGCCGCCAAGACCACCACGCGCAAGCGCGCCACGACAACGGCTAAGAAGACCACGACCAAGGCTGCTGCTCCCAAGGCAGAGGCTAAGCCCGCAGTAAAGGCCGAGCCGGCACCGAAGGCCGCTGAGGTCAAGACCGCCCCGAAGGCAGAGGCCAAGCCCGAGCCCGCCAAGGAGACCCCGGTCTCTCCCGCCGCTCCGGCCGAGGAAAAGGCTCCTACCAAGAAGACCTCCGTCCGCAAGGCAACGGCCGCCCGCAAGCGCCACTAATCCGGACGATTAAAACTTAATCCTCAACGCAAAAGAGGGCGCCCCAACCAGGCGCCCTCTTCTTGGTTGAACTTCGTATTAAAAAGAGGGCCGGTTTACTACGACAAAATGGCTCCGGCCGACCACAACGAGCAATCTACGAAATTGGCAATGCTTTTACCTGCGGTTTTAATATCACCAAATTGACTGTGGTTGAGATCATTCAATTTGTCGTAGTAAACCGGGGTACTTTTGGTTGGCTACAAATAGTATCGGTATGTGCGTTTTCGAATGCCGCGATAATTTGGATGGTAAAACGATTTTCTAGGACAACCGTTCGCCGATAATGAGCGGCTGTAGTTTATACAACTAAAGTGCAACGATATACTTAAGCACTGTGCGTTAAGCCCATGGCCCGTTGGCCATGACTGTATAGAACTGGACCGTACTATGAGATTGATTCACAACAGCCGCCTGCCGCAGTTTCGCACTCCGTTTGGCGCTGTGACCACTGGAACTTCCGTTTCGCTATCGGTGATTTTGGAGGATGCCGACCCCAACCAGGCAACGCTTACGCTGCGCACCTGGATCGATGAGATCGGTGAGTCTCTGTACCCCATGACGCACGAGGGCGACGGCATATTTACCGTAGAGCTTGAGTGCACTGTGCCCTGTCTTATCTGGTACAGCTTTATCTGCAACATCGAGGGCCAGCCCGAGGTACGCCTGGGTGCACCGCAGGGTCGCACCGGTGGCGAGGGTGTGACCTACAACTACGCCGAGGTTCCGTCCTTCCAGATTACCGTGTACAAGCACCGAGAGAACCGTCCCACTTGGTACGAGCGCGGTATGGTCTACCAGATCTTCCCCGACCGCTATGCACGCGACGAAAACTGGCGCGAACGCACGCTTGCCGAAGTTGAAAAACCGCGCAAAGGAATCCAGCGCCGCATGGTCGAGGACTGGAACGAACCGCCCGAGTACGAGCGTGCCGAAGACGGCTCCATCAAGACCTGGGATTTTTACGGCGGCTCGCTCAAGGTATCCAGAATGACCTGCCCCGCATTGCCGAGCTGGGCTTTACGGCCATCTACCTCAACCCGATTTTTGAGCCGCGAGCAACCACCGCTACGACACGGCCGACTATACCAAGATCGACCCGATTCTGGGCACCGAGCAGGACTTTACCGAGCTGTGTCAGGCGGCCGAAAAGCTCGGCATTTCCATCATCCTGGACGGTGTATTCAACCACACGGGCGACGATTCGATCTACTTCAACCGCTACGGCAACTACCCCGGCGTGGGCGCGTGGCAGAGCGAGGATTCGCCGTGGCGCGATGCGTTTTATTTCCACGAGGACGGCTCGTACGATTGCTGGTGGGGCGTGGGCAATATGCCCGCCATCAATGAGAGCTCCGAGCTGGTGCGCGAGCGGCTCCTGGGCAAGGACGGTATCATACGCAAATGGCTGCGCGCCGGCGCTCACGCTGGCGCCTGGATGTGGCCGACGAACTTTCCGATGACTTCCTGGCCGAGATCAAAAAGGCCGTGCTCGCCGAGAAGCCCGACGCGCTGCTGCTCGGCGAGGTCTGGGAAGACGCCTCCAACAAGATCAGCTATGGCCCATCTGCGCCGCTATCTGCAAGCTCTGAGCTCGACTCCGCCATGGACTACCCCTTCCGTGACATGGTCATCGGTTTTTTGATGGGCTACAAGAACGCCTACCAGGCAGCCGAGGACATCGAGACCCTGCGCGAGAACTACCCGCGCGAGGCACTGGCCTGCGCGCTCAATCTGCTTTCGAGCCACGACCGCCCGCGCATTATCTCGGTGCTCGGTGGTGGCCCCGACGAGTCGCAGCTGCCCGAGAGCGAGCGCAGCAAATGGCGCCTGGACGAGAACTCGATGGGCCTGGCCAAGAGCCGTTTTTGGTTGGCAACGCTCATGCAGATGACCTTCCCAGGAGTGCCCTCGATCTATTATGGCGACGAGTACGGCTTGGAGGGCCTCACCGATCCGGGCAACCGCCGCACCCTGCCGACCAAGGACCAACTCCACGACTTCGATACGCTAGCCATCGTTAAGAACGCATCTGCCATTCGCCGCGCGTTACCGTTTATGGTCGATGGCGAGATCAAGGCCTTTGCGCTCAACGACGACGTCTTGGCCTACACCCGCACGGGCAAAGACGGCGAGGCCGCGACGGTTATCATCAACCGCAGCCTGCGCAATTCGCACTGCGTGACGATTCCGGCGCTCGGCGAATGCGCAAGCGACGTGATCAGCGGCCACGAGTGCGAAATCCACAACGGTACCGTCACGCTCGACCTGTACCCGCTGGGCTCTTCGATCATCTATCACCATGCCGAGAAGCGCCTGCAGGAGCCGCTCGACCACGGCGCGGGCGTCGTATGCCACATCACCTCGGTGCCGACCGATGACGGCAAGCCCGGCACAATCGGTGCGCCCACGCGTCGTTTTATCGACCACCTGGCCGCCATGGGCATGCGCTACTGGCAGGTCCTTCCCGTCAACCCGACGGACTTCTTCCGCTCCCCCTACGCCGGTCCTTCGGCCTTTGCAGGCAATATCGACCTGCTGCCCGAGAGCCACGAGGAGCTGGCCGCCGACTTCGTCACCTGGAGACCCGCGGCGGCGAGGATGCCGACCCGCTGTACACGGCGTTTAAACATCGCAACGCCGACTGGCTCGAGAAGTACTGCGTCTACATGGCGGTAAAGAAGCACTTTGAGGGACTGTCGCGCCACGATTGGCCGGCGGATGTCGCGCGCTACAACGAGTACCTGATCGATGACAAGCGATTCCACGACGAGGCCGAGCTGCAGGCGTACATGCAGTATCGCTTTGACCTTGCCTGGTGCGAGCTTATGAACTATGCACACAAGAAGGGCATCGAGGTCATCGGCGATATCCCGATGTATGTCTCGGACGATTCGGCCGACGCGTGGAGCGAGCCCGAAAACTTCTGGCTATCCGACACCGGCAAGGCGATTGAGATTTCGGGCGCGCCGCCCGACAACTTTGCGCCCGAGGGCCAGGTGTGGGGAAACCCCACCTTCCGCTGGGATCACATGAAGAAGAACGGCTATCGCTGGTGGATGGATCGCCTGCGTCGTGCGTTCGCGCTCTACGACCGTGTGCGCCTGGACCACTTCCTGGGTTTCCACAGCTACTTTAGCATCCCCGCCGGCGAGGCCTGTGCCGACGGCCGCTGGCTTGCGGGACCAGGCAAAGACCTGTTCCAGACCGCCTACGACGAGCTGGGTCCGCTCAACTTTATCGCCGAGGATCTAGGCTATCTGACGCCTGGCGTTCGCGCCATGGCTTCGACCTGCGGTTTCCCCGGCATGGACGTGCTGGAGTTTAGCAACTACGACGTTCGCTGCGGAATTCATCCACGCCTGGCAAGATCCTGTACACCTCGACGCACGACACCTCAACGCTTGCCGGATGGTGCACGCATTCCTTTGCGGGCGGCGACGACCCGAGCGGCATTGCATTGGCAAGCGAGCTCATGGGCGATGCCCTGGCAAGCGATGCTCCGCTCGTGATGATGCCGCTGCAGGACGTGCTGGGGCTGGGCGACGATGCACGTATGAACGTGCCGGGCGTGGCCACGGGCAACTGGACCTGGCAGGCGCAGGAGGCCGACATTGCTGCGGCTGAGGAGAAAACTGCGGAGCTCCTGCGCAGCACCCATAGATTCTGGGGCGAAGCGTGATAAAACCCCGGATATAGTACAGTTACAGCTGTTTGAATTTTTGCGGGCAGAGTGATCTGCCCGCTTTGTGCTGAAAAGGAAGTATTATGGCGCGCTACGATTACAAGTGCACGAGCTGCGGCAACGTGTTTGAGGTTGAGCATCCCATGACCGAGACGCCCGAGGTCGTATGCCCCAGCTGCGGTGCCCCGGCATCCAAGACGTTCTCGGCCAGCGGCATTAAGTTCGACGGCAGCGGTTTCTACAACACCGACCAGCGCAGTGGTGGCTCCAGCACCAGCGCCACCAGTGGCTGTTGCGCCAACTGCCCGCATAACCACTAGTGACAAGCGGCCCCGCGATCAACTCCGATCGCGGGGCCGCTTCTTTGCGCTATGGGTCGATAATTATTTTTAAAAATTAGTATATTTTAAAATCCGCCCATACCAGCAGAATAGGGATCGTCACAGGTACCATCGCTATACCAATGAGTAGACCCCACATAATTGCCATTTTCGTCATAAACATCCAGAGTTTTAATGACTACTTTACCGCCGCCGTTAGAGGAGCCTCCCGAATAGCCGCTTCCACCAGAATAATTATTACCGCTATAAGAATTGTTGGAATAATTATTTTGCTGAGAAGCCTGCTGCTGAGTCTGCGCCACTTCCTCTTGAGTCTTCGCCTCAGCCTCTGCTTTTGCCTTATTTACATCATCAATACGAGTTTGATAACGACTAATCTGTTCATTGATTTGATCAATGAACAGATTAGAATCCTTTTTGGCATCTTCAAAAATAAGCTTCTGATTATCTTTATTAGAAATATCATTAAGAAGACCATTGAGGCTATTAATATGCTGTTGGAGAGAGTCAGTATCTTCAGTAGAATTTACATCAAAATTAACATGGTCAGTTACAGAAGTATTCCACTCATTATTTTGAGCCTTACGGCAGCCTTTAATAATGGAATCGTATTTATTGAGCAACTTCGTCCAATCAGGGGAAGTGCCATCCGCATACTTAAAACTGTCATTAGAGATTTCTTTATTCAAAATCTCTTTATTATTTTGAGCATTTTTAATGGTATCAAGACGTTGCTCAAAAGTTAGTAGCCCAGGATCAACCTTAAAGGCAGCAACACTATCGCTAGCCTTTGAATACAAAACTTCAACCTGCTGATTATGTTCACTACATGCTTGTTTGTAATTGTAACCAGCATAACCACCGACACAACCAGCAATGAGCAAATCAACAATACCGGCACCAATAATTACCCGCTTTTTAATCGAAGAATTCTCAACCTCTTCATTTTCCTGAGTATTATCTTCAGGATTGTCAATCTTGTCACTATTAAGTTCGTTCATTTTAACCCCTCAATATTAAATCTGCGAGCGGTTCATGCATCCAGAAACTTACCAAACCCAACCGCTTACTTTCATACCCGATTTATTAATCCCAGTTCCAGAAAAATCTTCCTTATGAGTTGCGGTGAAATAAGGACTGTTTGGCGGGCAGAAGCCGCTATTCAATCCCTATTTCACCGCAACTTAGTAGTTACTTGTGGACCAGACGAGCGCAGAAGTGACCGTCGTAGGAGTCGGCGTTTACGGGGACGCTTTGGAAAAGTCCGCGGTCGTTTTGACGTACGGAGACGAGCTTCTTGGCTTGTTCGAACTCGGGTAACTGCAGAATCTGCGCCTCGGAGAGGGGTGCCAAGCTAAAACCTGCGCCCTCGGGAGAAGCCAAAAACGCATCCACGACTTGCGTGTTCTCTTCATCAAAGACCGAGCAGGTGGCATAGATAAGCTCGCCGCCGGCAGCCACGCGGGCAGCAGCCTCCTTGAGCATCGTAAGCTGCAGTTTGGGCAGCTCAACCGTCACATCTTTTTCGGTCAGGCGCCAAGGGATCTCGGGATGACGACGCATGGTGCCGGTGCCAGAGCACGGCGCATCGATAAAGACCGTGTCGAACTTAACCGGCTTGCCAAGCATGGCATCAAACGACGTCAGTACTTCATCAAGCTCGCAGGCATCACCCGAAACCGTACGAACGCCCTGAATACCGGCCTTATGCAGGCGAGCGAGATTCAGATCGCACTTGCGATCATGCAAATCGAGCGCCGTATGCTGACGCTCATAGCCCGCACGCTTGGCCTGGCACATCATCACATAGGTCTTGGTGCCACGACCGGCACCAATCTCAAGGCAGCTTCCAGGGCGCGTGGCAGCTGTGGCGATGAGCTGGGCGTTAAGATCCGAGGCCACGGCAGCAGCGCGCTCAAATACGCCCGACGAAACGGTAACCTGGGCATCAACCGGGGCATGACAGCCCGGGAAGACAGGCGCGACGAGCTGCGAGATATACGGATCGGGATTAGTCGCAAAGGCGTTCTCATGCAGAGCCAGCGGCGCGGGGGCCAGATTGCCGGCAAAGTTAAGCGCACCCTCTGGCGTGTCAAACGACGCCATAATGCGAGCGCACAGCCAGCGAGGAAGACCCATCAGACGCGACAGACGAACCAAGCGTCGCTCAGACTCATCCACATCGGACGCAGTAGCAAAGTCCTCAACATTGTCTGAAACCTTATGGAGTACTGCATTGGCCAAGCCAGCGGCGGACTTAGCACCGCAGCGAACCAGCTCAACTCCCTGACTTACGGCAACGCGGCCAGGCGTATGCAGGTAGAGCATCTCGAAGGCCGAGATACGAAGCGCCATGCGCACACGCGGAGCGACCTTTTTGGGCTTATCGAGAAACTGGTCGAGCAGCTCGTCCAAAATACCCTGCGTGGCGGCAACACCCAGCGCCAAGCGGGCGGCAAAAGCGGAATCGCGCTGGTCAATGGCTTGGCGGAAGCACGGACGAGAGCACGTCGCGCGCGTACATGCCGCGGCGATCGGCTCCATCAGCACATCGAGCGCAAGCTTGCGCGCGGGAGACAGCTTGCTCATGACAAAACACCCCACGAAAGATCGGCACCCTGCAGGCCAGCAGCCCAAGCAGAAGCGGCCATAGCACGCTTGCCATCAGGCTTAACCTCGAGCAACTCAACCGAGCCATCGGAAAGGCCAAGGTAAACACGCTTAGCCTGAACGGCGACGAGCCCCTCACCAAGCGACACATCAGCGGCGCAGCGTCGAGCACGCGCACGGTCTTGCCGGCAATCACGCAACGAGCAGGCGCGGTATCGGACGAGGCCAGCACATGATGCGCGCAATCAAGCGCCGCCATGTGCGGATCCAAGCGCATCTCCTGCTTAGAAATCTTGGCAGCATTGGTAACAAGCGACTCATCCTGTTCAGTCCACACGGCGGTGCCATCGGCAAGCGAAGGAAGCGTATCGGCAAGCAGTTTGCCGCCGAGCTCAGCGAGCTCCATAGTCAGCGCCTCAGCATGCTTACCGGCAACCGAGGTCGAGGCCTGCGCACAATAGGCGCCGGTATCCACGCCATGCCCAATGCGCATAATAGAAACGCCAGCAATCTCATCACCAGCAAGAATGGCACGCTGAATAGGAGCAGCCCCACGCCAACGAGGCAGCAGCGAAGCATGAACATTCACAATACCAAGCGGCGCCATATGCAGCACCTCATCAGGCAAAATGCAACCATAAGCAGCCACACAGAAAATATCAGCCTGAGCAGCCTGGAGCACCTCAACAACCTCAGGGGTCATACGATTAGCCTCAATGACCGGCAACCCCAGCTCCAGTGCCTTAGCCTTAACAGGAGACGGCTCTAGCTTCTTACCACGCCCACGAACAGCATCAGGACGAGTGACAACAAGCGCAATCTCGTTTCCAGCCTCGACAAGCGAAGCCAGCGAGGGCACAGCAAAATCAGGCGTACCCATAAACACAATACGCATAAAGAACGTCTCCTCTCAACCAAAGCCGAGACGGCTACAAAGAACAGCGGAAAGCCAAGTACCCGGCCCATCCGCCAGAACAGTCCAACAAAAACAAATATACCCAAAACCAAAGAAAGAGCCGCAATAAAAGCAGCTCTTTCAGCAAAGCATCTATCAGCAAAGACGCCCTTCCCTGGCCCGACGGCACCCGGGAGAGACAAGCAGCGTCAACGTAGTCCCCGGGTCGCCACCTATATCGTCCCGCGCGCAGTTTCGCAGCGCAGCGAGAATGTTTGAGCACGGGATGATATAGGCGGGCGCCCGGGGACGGACAAACCTACTCCGTCTCGCCCGGTCGAGCGCCGCGGGCCAGGGCGTCCTGGTACTCCTTGACTGCCTTGATCCTCTGCATCGGCTTCAGTCGCTCGAACATGGTGTTGCCGTGCAGGTGATCGATCTCGTGCTGCAGGCACACGCAGAACAGGTCGCCCGAAGCCTCATAGCGAATCAGGTTTGCGTCCAAGTCGTACGCCTCGACGACGACATGGTCGGGACGCTCGATTTCGCAGCTAATGCCAGGGATGGACAGGCAGCCCTCGCTAAACGGCACCAGATGGTCGCTCTGCTCAACAATGACAGGTTGATGAGCACGTACGGGTCGTAGTCGTTCTTGTCGCTGTAGTCGCAGTCGATGGTGACGAGTTGAATAAGCTCGCCGATCTGCGGAGCAGCCAGGCCGCAACCGCCGTTGTCGAACATCATCTTCTTCATCTTCTCGGCAAGCGCTCGATCGCCGGGGTGATCTCCTCGATCACGACGCACTCCTGACGCAGGCGAGGGTCGGGCGACAGTACGATTCCGTTGGCTTCCATGGCCATCCTTTCGGTTGTTACATCAAATCATAGGCATCGACGTCAACGCTCACGCTCACGCCGCGCACAGAGCCCACCTCTTTGAGGCAGGCGTCGATATCATCAGAGACATGGTACCCCACGGGCGACTTCACAAGCAGATGGAAGCGGTAACGGTCCTTGGCTCTCTCGATTACACACGAAGCCGGGCCCAGCACCTGCGGCACGGCACTCCCTGCCCGCAAAAAATCGGGCGCGGCGGCATGCCAGCGACGCTTAAGAAGCTTTGCAATGCGCCCAATGTAGTCCTGCGCGTCATCCGCGTTCGCCGACCACACCAAAATGTTGACCAGGCGCACAAAGGGCGGATACAGCGCGTCGCGCCGCTGGTCCAGATCGTAGTCGGTAAAGATAGAACGGTCGTGCTCGGCGACGGCGCGAATGACCGGATCCTCGGGCAGGTAGGTCTGGATGATCACCTCACCGGGACGACCGCCGCGACCGGCACGGCCGGCGACCTGCTCCAGTAAATCGTAGGCGCGCTCCCCTGCTCTAAAATCGGGCAGCTTTAACGCAAAGTCTGCATTGACCACGCCCACAAGCGTGACCTCGGGAAAGTCGAGGCCCTTGGCAATCATCTGGGTGCCCAGCAGCACCGCGCAATCGGCGGCATCGAACTGCTCGAGCAGCTTTTTGTGCGCATCCTTGCCGCGCGTGGAATCGGCATCCATGCGGATGATGGCGACGTCCTCGGGCAGCATCTGGTGCAGTGCGTCCTCGATCTGCTGCGTGCCCAGACCCATTTTTGCAAGGTAGCGACTACCACATTTGGGGCAACGACTCGTGGGCGCGGGATACGGCTGCACGCGCCAGGAGGATCCGCATGTGTGACATTGCAGCGTGTGCGTGCGCTCGTGATACGTAAGGGCGGTGGAGCAGTGGTTGCAGGTGGGGACGCAGCCGCACTCGCGGCACATCAGGAACGGCGCAAAGCCGCGGCGGTTATGCAGCAGCACGGCCTTCTCGCGCCGCTCTACAACGCGCTCCAGGCTTCCATCAGCGGTTTAGAGAACATTGAGCGGCTGCCGTGCGAAAACTCGCGGCGCAGGTCGGCAATG
>ENA-OQBT01001240-OQBT01001240.1-human-gut-metagenome-genome-assembly--contig:-NODE-1240-length-10720-cov-1.677995_pt1 | contig 10720 bp, 20 predicted proteins | sample MGYA00242749_ERZ504557 | MGnify/ENA primary metagenome ERZ504557 (study PRJEB26092, sample SAMD00036243) | human gut metagenome | host: Homo sapiens | study: EMG produced TPA metagenomics assembly of... | reverse complement strand
CCTTTATATTCTGTGACCATATTATCAACCTGATGTTTACATCATTACGGATATTACTGTCCTGCGTTCTTTGCTCAATAATGGCTGATGTCCTGATGGTCAGCAATAATATCCTGACTGCCACCACCCGAAGGTACGCTCTCCATTCCTTTACCAATATCACCACGGGATTCCCGCCAGGCATTATCAACACCAGGCTGTACCTGTTCCTGCACAAAAGACCAGGCCATCGCCCGACGACGTTCTGCAATCTCCGGTGAACTGGTGTTTGTCAGAATAGCTTCTGCATCCTGTGGCGCGTGTTTCATTACATACTGTGCAAACTGTTTGCGACAGGTCTTCACTCATCTGCCACTCATGCTTTCAGTACGGGATGCCATTTCAGCATATTCATGGCTGCGGGTCATATTCGTCGTGTACTGGTCGTAACTCTGCTTCGCTGAATTCAGGCTGCAGACAACTGATCCACACGGGAATCAGCATTATTGTCAGTATGCTGCCGGACTCACTGACCTTGCGACTGGTAAAGTAATCGCTGGCCTCTTTAAAGTCCTTACTGGCTTTAGCATCGATATCATGGCGAGCATCATGGTAGCCCTGCTGCCACTACTTGCTGAATGTGAGTCATCATCCGTTGCATCCAGGCTCCCCTTAAATCCACCTCTGATGCCTACCCCACCACCAACACCAAGAATTTTAGGTTAACCCCATTCCAGCATGAGCATCTCCATACATCCCGGCAGAACGTTCTCGTACTTCTGGATGCCAGTTCCTGAGTCGCCTGCTCATTACTGATATTATGCGCCTTCGCATAGCTTTCCACTGCACTGCGCATACGGCTGGCCATCATGGAGTCCTGTGCGCTCATCGTGCTGTCAGCACCACCTGTGACAGAATCACTGCTCCCCCGGTTAGAACCAAACTGGCTGAGCGAGTTCCAGGCACTGGCAATACTGCTGCTGAACCCATGCAGGGCGCTTTCTGCTCTGTTCGACGCCTCCCGGGCCATTTCCTGTTGTGCCGCTGCAATCTGACGCGTTGCATTGATACCAACCGGTAACCGGGACATCGCCCCGCTCGCATCCATCACCATATTACCGTCACGGGTCTGTGTGGCAGTTGCGCCACTGCCGGTCTGGTACATCATCTGACCAAACGACGTGGTGCTGTTGGTGCTCCAGCTGAAGCCGTTCACGTTTTCCGTCTGCATGTTGCCGTAGGAGTAATTACCGTCAACCACACTGCCTGCCGCACTGGCGGTCGGGCTGATAGCAGAGGAAGCGAAATGGCTGTACACACTGGAAAATCCGGCCCCGAGTCCCCTGACCATCATCCAGGATAATGGCGGATCATCATGGAAAGATACCCGGCAGTGGAAGCCAGATCGGAGTATTTCAGCTGTATCTGTGAAATTTCTGAGAGCACCACCGGTGCACCGTTCTGCTTCGCATAAAATGTCATGGCACTGTTCAGAATGGCGTACAACATTGGCCATGACTGCAACCACATCAGGGCAAACACATAGCCTTTCAGGACGGACAGCGTCAGTTTGTTGAAGACAGCCGCCAGTACCAGGAGCGGGAAAATACCGATGGCGATCCCCGTCAGGATGGTCTGCGTCATGGGCAGTGTCCGCATCGCCACATGACCGATGGAGACATGTGCCAGACGTTGCTTCTCCATCGATGATGTGGTGGCCAGATTCACCAGGCTGGCCGAATCACCATTACGTGCGGCATAACTGGTGATCCCCTCCTTCAGCGCATTGATGGTGACATTCTGGCGGATGATCTGGCTGGCTGATTTACTTGAGCCATAGAAGTAACTGTAACTGTCGCCAATCAGCGTACTGAACAACAGGTTCGGATCAGGCGACCACCAAATAGCTGCTGGGCATAATAATGCCAGGTTTTTCCGCCACTCTGTGTGTCCAGATTCAGCTTATCCTTCAGTCCGACGGATGCGTCCTTACAGGACACAAACGGCTCTGAGCTTTTCAGAAAACTGTAATTATTATTCGGCACCTGACGTAAAGGGCTGGGCTGAGAAAAGATTATGGTGTACGGGTCAGAGGAGGCCATCAGCTCCTCCAGCGTGTATTTGTGGTTCAGGTAAATATCCCCCATCACGCAGTTCTGCACATAATCCTGAAAAAGATTGGCGATTTCCGGATTGCGGGACAAAAAGTCGGTGCTTTTTGATACCAGTTCTGCGCCGAACAGCATCCCCGTTTTGCTGTAGGTGACACTGTCCGGCTGGGTGAATATCATCTCGTAACTGGCCACCATTGCATGCCCGATACGGGTCGTCAGTGAAAGTGGCATCGCCAGTCCGACCGGCACATTATCCACCCGGTGAACTTTGACCAGGTCACTGTTATCAATAATCTGCACCGATGTACGGACATTAACCAGCAGGCTGATAAGCACAAACACGGCCACCCAGCCCAGCAAATCCAATCACGTTGTGCCGCTGTACCCACATCACGGCCACCGCGAGAACAGACAATGTGAGCGCAATTTTTCGATGGAATCCCACGTCCGGGTCCCCATAAAGGCGGCAATGGCGTTCAGGTTATTGCTTAACCACTCACCACCGGCAATCACATAGACTTCATTCACAGCGTGCTCCCTCCGAAGTGATAGTTGTTCTGGTAACGGCTGAGCATGCGGGCGGAAAGCTGCTGGCGCATGTAGCTCATCTGACGGTCAACAACAGCAATGCATCCTGCTGGACCTTTACCTGCCCCTGGAAAACCGCAATCTGTTGCTGTGCCTGATTCAGATTCTCCAGCACACTGTCCAGCACGGTCTGTGGATAGTTCCCGGTGGCAATCATGGCCCGGGCCTGCTGAAGCAGTTCCTGAATGTACTGGAGCATGATGTCGTAGCCGATATAGTCCGTCAGCTGGTAAACCACGCTGCTGGACACACCGAGCATCTGCGGGTCAATAAGATATTTAAAGACGGGGACGGTGGTGCTGGAAATGAAGCCTTTTTCCCTGTCATCCAGTGGAGTATCACTCACCGCTTTATTCTGAATACTGGTGAGCAGTTTTGTAATCTGTGATTTCAGGGCTTTATCCCGGGCGATGGTCACATTTGCATCCGCCACCACCTTCAGACACTTGTCCGAATCGTTGCAGTGATAAACTTTTGCCGTTCCCCCCTCCATAATCGCCCGGAGGATATCGCGGTCAGTGGTACGCGCCGGCAGGGGGGTAATCTCGCTGTCTTCCCCAAAAATCAGCGTACCGGTGAGCGTCATAATAAATTCTTTCAGTTCTTTGTTACCATCAAGCATCCTGTTTTTGGACAGCGAGTCCCAGATGATATTGATGTTCTTCAGCACCCGTTCCTTATCTTTGTCACTGGCCTTGTCACGAACAGACGATGACTGTCCTCCGACCGTGCAGCCCTGACGGGACGCGGCCCAGTCAGCAAAAATATTGCTCTCACCGGCAATGTCCTGACAGACCTTCTGCTGTGACACCTGAGTCTGAGGAAATAATCCTCCGACAATCCCCTGCGCCACCTGACAGGAGCTGAGGTTCATACTGTTAATGTCGCTTGCCATTTTCTGCAGGAAGTCTTTTGCGGTTTTGATTTCCGGCACCGTTGCCTGCAGGGCAAGGTCAAAAAAGTAACCGGCAGCGTTGCTCATAATCTGCTTAACAAAACGCTGCAACTGATCGCCATTAATAAAACTGAACGAGCCGAGATAGGCGTCGATGCCGCCACATCCGGCATTGATATCCGGCAGCGTCATGGAAATCAGCTGGATATTTTTGACCTGGGTGCGGGCATACAGGGAGCCACCATAGGCATACCCGGCGGCCTGCCCCTGCCAGACGCCCGGTTGTGTGGTATTGGAAGCAAATCCCAGCTTATTAAAGAACTGATTCATGTCGCTGTTCACATCCGCTGACGCTGCGGGTGTGACCGTCAGTAAAGCGGCACAAAGAACCAGAAGAGGTTTAATGCGAAGCATTATTGCCACCCTCCCTTAATTTGTTCTCCCGGCGCATACGGCGTTTCAGCCGGAATATTCTGATCCCCCCGTTTATTAATTCATTTAAAGTTCCTGACGTATACGATAAGAAATCCACCTGCAAACGCCCATAACGTATACGGAATGACATACATCAGGATGTTCCACATATAACGAAAATTATTTAATTCCGGGTCAGCTTTCCACGAATCAATACAGGCATCAAAAATACTATGCATAATCACCCATAAAAAAGTTCCGGCAGCAACGAACACAAAAAACAGATCAAAATATATATCAGAAACCCTGCGTTCATAATCATAATCCCGTTTAGTTTTTCTGTTTTTTAGTTCCGCATCATTTCTTTTTTCTTTCATTATAAGTTTCCTCTGATATTTCCGATGATTCATTCAGACCGTTCATGCGGCTGTAATATATTTCAGACACCGAAATCCATCCCACAATTGCCCCCACAAAAAACACAACAGAAACAGAAAAGGTAAGACACAGCGAAACGACAATTTCCACAGGGCTGGCGGGATAAAAAAGCCCCTGACGGATAAAGGGGATATTCAGGCTGACGATTATTCCCGTCGCGATGCCGGATATTCCGGCAATGAGTAACACCACCTGCTTATTTCGCACCTTTTTCCTCTCCGTACATCTGCAGAACGGTATCCATCCGCGCCATAAAACTGGCGGCATCCGTTGCCCCCTGCAAAAGCGGTAATGCCTCAAGTGTGTTGACGTTGACCAGGAAGGTGGTCGGTGTGGCCACCGGAATATTCGGGAAGAAGGTCTGCATCACGTCCGGTGGCACCGGTAATGCTTCCGGAAAGGCGGTATCCCCCTGACATCCAGGGTGTAGGGAAAAACGGAAAAGCCGTACTGCTGTGCCAGCTGTTTCAGTACCGGGTCAAACTGGTGACAGTAAGGGCAATGCCCCTGCATAAACAGCACCACCTTCCAGTCGGCCAGGTTAACCTGCCTGCCGTTGCTGAGGCGGAACCAGCGGGGAGCCGGCTTTTCTGTTCTGGCTGATGTGTCTGCTGCCGGTTGTGCAGGCTGCACGGCCATACCCTGCGGATTCCAGAGTCGTTCAATTTCATCCCGGGTGGAGGCCTGCACACCTGTGGCCATCATCAACAAAATGACCGGCAGTAATTTAGTGAGAGACATGTCCGCCCTCCTGCTGCCCTTCCATCATGGCCTGTTGCCTGGCTTCCAGTGCCTCACGCTCTTCCAGCTGACACGTGCAATCCATGCATCCAGCACCTGGTATGCGCCGAACAGCACAAGGATGGCCGCAATCAACTCCGCCAGAAAAAAAGCCATCCAGGGTTTGCTGTAAACAAGACGGGCGACGATATGAAACCAGACACCCAGGGAAAATACCCACATTCCCGTAATATCAAGCCGTGGTAAAGAGAATCTGCGTTTACTTATCATGTTAAACTCCGGTTATTATTTACATGAGAGTATTCATGTCTGTAATATTCGCGTTTGTGTGATATTAATCAGATCAACCTCATTATTTTGTATGGTTTTTATTACCGTTTTATATGACTTAGCCTGTCATAAGCCCCCTTATAAAAAACCACATCACTCCGGACCATGCTGATGACAACATAATACAAACAAACATCCTTCTGAAACTGTCAAACTTCGTGATAACCGGTATGGTACTGACTGCCATTGAAACAACCGGTACGGCACACTGATTCATAACCGCACCACAAAGAAACAAGAAATTATCTGGCAGCATACATACACTTATGACATTTACTACAAAGAAGATAAACGAGCTCAGCAGATAAACTCCTTTATTATTTGGTCCTGTAAAGAAATAACCAACAACCCCCACGATAAACAGGCTGGCACCTGTAAAAAAACACAAATCCCCTGTATGCATATATAACCTTTGGTTAAAAATTCGGTTTAAAATCTTCAGAAACGTTCAGGAACTGTTTTGCCAGGTCGTCCTGTGAAATAAAGCCGTATGATAACGGGCGAACACTGCCCTGTTTCGGGTCAACCAGCATCATGGCCGGGAAATATTTCACACCGAGCGCTGCGCCTGCCCCTGGTCAGTCCGGGAATCCGGCAACAGCGGATTAATCACGCCATCCACGGAAACGGGAATAACACTCAGACCATAGGTATCCCTGAAGCCATTAATGACCTGCGCCAGCTGCCCGTCGATGGGGTCCTGCCCCCGGTAAAAGAACATGATGCCGTAGTGTTCAGCCAGTTTCGCAATGGCCTGTCGCTGCTGCGCCTGGTCTGCCGCCAGCTGGTTCCGGACCGTGCCGTTGTAATGGCTGTACTGCAGGTTATAGTCCAGTTCGGGATGCGCCAGCATGGCTTTTTTGGCGCTCATGGTGAAAAGCCCGGCCTGCTGAGTCCAGTAATTCTGCAGCCGGAAATATTTCACAAAATTATCCACGCCGGGATACAGAATAGCTTCGTACAGCGCCCGCTTTGTTGCCGTCTGCAGCGCGGTCAGTTTCTGCATAATGTCCGGCTCCTGACGGGGGGCTGCAGGTACTGGTTTATTTTCTTTTTCCTTCGGATTTATTTTCTCGTTATACCACTGCCAGCCTGCATCTTTTCCTGACGCCGGAAAAATAAAGCAGCAGAGTAACAGTGGCAGTAATGCTTTATTCATCTTCATTCCTTTCATCACTTTTTCTTTCATCAGGTTTCTGCAGGTCAGTCAGGGCAGAAAAACAAAAATACAGAATAAACAGAAGCACACCGGAGTAAAGGATAACGAAAGCAGCAGCAAGTATCCCGTCTGCCGTAGTTTCTTTTACCGTATCCCACGACCAGATAATTACCGGAGAAATGACAATCTCTGTAATCAAAAGCCGGATAAGAAAATCAATAAAACGGTTCGACGTGAATATGACTTTCATCATTTTCCCCGGTTATTTCCCATACCTTACTGTCCTGCCTGTTTCAGCTGGTCAGCAATCTGCTCTTTCACTTTCTGCGTCAGAACGCCACTGTCCGGGATTTTCTGGTTATTCATCAGGTCTTCGTAGAAGTTAGTGAAATCCAGTCTGTCGAACTGAATTTTCTGCAGCTCATCAACCGTAATCCCCCGACAGTCAGGATGCTTCGCACTGCCAAACCCGATACGCAACTGCCCGTTACGCCCCTGCTGCTGGACTATCTGCGCCAGCTTCGAATCAAACTGACAGTAGCTGCGTTTTTTCTGCAGACAGACACCCAGCACTTTCTTCGAACAGAACTCTCCGACACTGACGGTCAGTTTGTTTGATTTTGCTTTAGCCAGGGCCTTTTCATCACTGCTGCATTTGGCCAGCCCGATATCCTGTCCCCAGCCGCTGTCCTTACAGCAGTTGCTGTATCCGGCTGCAGCTTCTTACAAAATTTCGCCTGACCGGTGAAAGCACGGACATCCACCCCGTTCAGCGCCGCAACATCCTTACCTGCTGCGGCCAGTGCCGCCAGCTGAGAAACGGCTTCGGCAAAATCATTACTCTGCCCGCTCTGAGCCTTATCACATTCGCCATCGAGACAGAAGACGTCTCCCCCACAGACCATCACTTTCCCGGATGTTTTTGACTCGCAGGAGTACGTGGCGTACTCATGCAGACAGGTTCCCTCATCGGAATAAAACGCGCACTGACGTGAGGCCAGCGTACAGGCCGGATTATCGACATATTTCTGACAGGTGCCGTTATCTGCGGACTGAGTGACATATTTATCCCGGTATGCCCAGCATGCCTGTGTGATGTTCCAGGGTTTACCTTCCATCACTCCGGTTTTCGTACCACCCGGCTCTGAACACTCAGTGCCTGTCAGCACGCCATCCGCTTTATTAAACGGACAACTCTCCACCCACTCCACCCGGGGAACCCATTCTTTATCACGGACCTTCATCCTGAGTTTCAGCGTAAAGGTGGAAGCCCCACTGACAAGCGATTCATAGACTTTCCTGTCACCATTCCCGTGCGGGAGGCAATTACCGTTAGCAGTACAGCCACTACCGGTCAGAACCTGCCCCTGTGTCACCTGCAAACCTGTCGCCCCGGACAGGGGGTAAGTATCCGACTGCCGTTTGCCAGGCCGACATTAAAGGTTGTATTCATGAAGGTATAACGGGAGTTCAGGAAGAAAAAAGCGGCGTATACAGACAATGATGCACTTTCCACTGTACCGGTTACCGGAGCCGTGACACTGAACACCAGTTTCAGCCCGTTCATACTGAACCGGAACTGTGAGTGCGGTATCGTCACTTCACGATATTCATCCGTGTATTTCCAGTCCCCGGTGATACTGGCAGTCCGTGTGCAGTACTCCTCCACCATCGTGTCCCGCTCACAGGTATAGTTTGTGAACTCACTGCGGTTTATCTGCTGCGCACTGCACTGCTGCCCGGTGTTTCCCACAATGCTGTCAGCCCGGTTCACCACATCCCTGCCGGTCTGAATGAACGGTGCATCCGGTGACAGAATGTCTTTCGGCTTGTTCATGAAGGACTCTGTGATGGTTTTTCCGGTTTCACCGGTCGCCCATTCCGTGGTGCCGTCATTTTTCAGGCCGCCATCCCCGCCGGCAGTCACGCCACCGTAATATTTTGTCTCGTCCGGATTCGCGTTATAGCTGGGGATACTCTCCTGTGGCTTAAAGCCTGAATACTGCCTGTACCCTGCCCCTGAATCTGACGGGCAAAATCAGAACCGGCCCGGTAATCACTGTTGCTGTCAGCCTGTGCCACACTGACTGCCAGCCCCAGCAGCAATGGCAGAAGACGTTTCATACCTCACTCTCCCTCTGATATTGCTCAAACCAGAACACGACTGGTTTGTTCACCACCTGAATCAGCCCGAACCGTTCTGCGGTCCTGAAATTCACGCTGCTTCTGCGCCCCCGTTCAACCTGCAGGGACACCTGCGTTCTGAACATCTCCAGCGAATATGTTGTTTTCAGCAGGTTGCACGGCGCACAGGCCGGGACGAGGTTTTCCGGACAGTTCGGCCTCCGGTCTGAAAACATCACCGGTGGATATCAGCCTGAAAATGCGCTTTTCTGCAGCCTTCATGCACTGCTCTGACTTGCGGAGCACCTGCCTGAACATGGTCGCATGCCAGCCTTTTTCCGGCAGTTCACAGCCGCAGTACGCACAACGACCGCCGAATTTCATACGCAGTTTTTCCCGCTGCTTCTTTGTCAGCGCCATCAATGCCTCCTTACGGGAACAGATTTACGGATTCAGTAAGCGGACCAGCGTCCTGAAGTCTGCACGCAGTGAGCGGCGACAGTACCGGTGATACCAGTGATGAGGCCTTCAGGCTGAAGCCGGAAACAGAGCTGAAGGTCACTGTTAAAAGAAGCCCCGACGGACCAGCCCCACAGCAACCGGGGCATCATGGACTCCGCATCCTGCCGCAGTCGCTGCTCAAGAAGAGCCGCCTTTTTTACCGGACAGACAAAGGCAATATAAGGCGGCAGTTTCGTAACAGGGAAACCATGCCCCTGACAGGACGCATATGTACGAAATCCGTGAACGTTCATCGCGGCCACCAGTGCACGGATGTCCGGGTCAATCCGGTAATAGCCTGCAGGTAAACTCATTGCGACTTATCCCCGGTGCCGTCCAGCAGTCCCTGAGCACCTGCCGCAGTCTCCTGTGGCGGCCACTTTCTCCAGCGCCTGCCTGACGCGCAGATTTCCCCGGATGATGTCGTGCCCCTGGCTGCAGAACACCACCAGGGCCGGAACGCTGCGAATGCCGTACTGTGAAAACAGCGTCGGGTCGATCTGAACACCATCAGTCGCGCCGTCTTTCACCAGGGACAGCACGGCTTCAGCGGTGGTCTTCAGGTCATTGTTCACCATGCCCCGCAGTGTGGCCGGAATACCGTAGTGCCGGGTTTCGCCCAGCATCCGTTTCAGCCCCTCTTCGGGAATGGAAAACGACACAAAATACAGGGCACCCTGCCGGGGTTTCCCGTCCTGCGAAGCCTGCTGTTTACGAACCAGCTCATCCAGAAAATGGTTATCTGAACGCTGAAGGGGGTTTTCCAGCACCTGTTTCTCCGCCCAAGCTTTCAGCTGATGGTCAGGTTTCTCTCGCAGTTGTCTGCTTAAATTTTCCTGCTGCTTCAGGAACTGGCGGTTTTCAGGTGTGTTCACATTTTCTGAAGCATGAACAGAGATAAACAGTCCTGCTGTCAGGGCGAATAAAATGTATATTTTTTTGTTCATATAATTCTTCTGCAAACAGGCAGTAATTAATCACCACAACCAACATCTGATATCAACAACCAGATTCTCACGGTATTTAAGGGATTATTAACCCCGGGATTACGCGCCCGGTCGCGTTGTGGTAAAATATTTCAGCCTGATATATCGATTGCAAGAGATGACAGGCTAAAAACATACCAACAAGGAGTTACAATAAATAATAACACATCAGAAGATCACCCTGATTTTTCATTCAGTTACATGGACAATCAGAGAGCAGATGAAATAAAGGCTTTAAAAAAATTATTATTCAGCATCATCAGAAATATGCCTCATGATACAGCCATCAGCATTATTAATAACATCGTAAATACTGATAATAATGAGGCGCTCAATAGATTATGCCTGGAGATAACTGACGCCATGTTAAACACAACGAGAATCGTTGATTAGCTTCTTTCCCATTTATCTTTTCCTGAGACTGCATGCATAATAGGCAGTCATCGTGATT
>ENA-OQBT01001239-OQBT01001239.1-human-gut-metagenome-genome-assembly--contig:-NODE-1239-length-10746-cov-1.497128_pt1 | contig 10746 bp, 15 predicted proteins | sample MGYA00242749_ERZ504557 | MGnify/ENA primary metagenome ERZ504557 (study PRJEB26092, sample SAMD00036243) | human gut metagenome | host: Homo sapiens | study: EMG produced TPA metagenomics assembly of... | reverse complement strand
ATCGGGGTAAAGATCAGGCATGCCGGTGTCATATCCATAAAAGTACCTACGATCAGCAGCAGGATATTGATAATGAACAGGATCACGTAACGGTTATTGCTGATACCAAGCATAGCTGTACTTACTGCAGTTGGGATGCCGGTAAATGCCATGACCCAGCTCATGATACTGGATACACCGATCAGGAAAATAATGATACCTGTCATTTCTGCACTGTCAAGGAATATCTTTGGCAGCTCAGAGGCTTAATGGACTTGTAAAAGAAAATTGCCAGTACCATACTGTATACAACTGCAACTACACTTCCCTCTGTTGCTGTAAATATACCGGAAATAATACCGCCGATAACAACAATGATCATAAACAGACATGGGATCGCCTGTAAAAATACCTTGATCTTTTCAGATGAGGTATATTTCTTTGTGCTGCGGTAGCCCTTTTTCTTTGCAAAAATGTAAATGACTACCATACATGCAAGACCCCAGAGGATACCCGGGATATAACCTGCCATGAAAAGAGCTGCTACAGAAGTTCCTCCACTGACCAGTGAAAATGTGATCATAACGTTGCTTGGAGGAATCAAAAGCCCTGTAGGAGCAGTTGCAATGTTAGCTGCTGCTGAGAAATCACGGTCATAGCCTTCTTCTTCCTCAATAGGTCCGATAATAGAACCCATAGCGGAAGCTGCTGCTGTACCAGAACCTGAGATCGCGCCAAACAACATGTTTGCTACTGCGTTTGTATGTGCTAAAGCTCCAGGGATCCTTCCGGTAAACAGCTTGGCAAAGTTGATCAGACGGATCGCGATACCGCCCTTGTTCATCAGGTTTCCGGCAAGAATAAAGAAAGGGATCGCCAGCAAGCTGAATACGGAAATACCGGAGAAAATCCTCTGTGCGCCGGTGAGTACGGCTGCGCCTGTATTTAAAACAGGGAGAATAGCTGCAATGGAGGAAACTGCCAGGGCAACTGCAATAGGAACTCCTGCAAGAAGCATAATCACAAGGAGTACCAGGATAATAAGGCCACAGGTAACTGCTATACTACTCATAATCTAACTTCCCCCTTCTCATTAAAATCCTTCTTTGAAACCTGGATCGCATTCATAGCGCTGAAGAGCATGATCAGAATACCGGTAACAGGTACGATCACGTAAATATAGCCCATAGGAACACGCAGGGAAGCGGTAGTCTGGATCATGGTCAGCCTGGTAATAGAGATACCGCCATATACCAGCACAACAGCTGCCAGGGCAAAGGTTAAAGCATCGATGCAAAGCTCTAATGCTTTTCTTGCAGAACCTGTAAGCTTATCTGCCAGGAAGCCCATTCTCATGTGGTCTCTTTTTCCGAACACATAAGCAGAAGCCAGAAGAGCCATCCATGTAAAGCTGTATGTTAAAAGCTCCTCAGATACAGTACTTGGCTTATTGAAGAAATAACGGGTTACGATCTGGTAAGTACCGATCACAGTCATAAAGGCAAACAGGAAAATGATAACGATACTAAGAACGCGCATGATCCCTGCTTTGATTTTCAGCATTGTTTCCATTCTACTGTCCTCCCTTTGCTTTTTCGTTTGCTTCCTGGATGTGGTTATAGAAATCCACGATCTTCGGATTTTCCTGTAACATCTTCTCATGAAGAGGAAGCACTTTCTGCTTAAATGCGTTTACATCTACATCAATAAACTCAACGCCCATCTGATTAATGGCAATATCCTTTGCCTCTTCAATACTCTTGTCCCACTCAGCCATCTCAACTTCAGTGGAAACAGCAGCAGCCTCTTTAAATACCTGATATTCTTCCGGGCTTAAGCCGTTTAAGAATTTTAAGTTGGCAACCAGCATATCCGGTACCATCTGATGTTTATTATAGGAATAATACTTAGCTACTTCACCGTGCTTATTGTTCGTCAATGCCAGCTCGTTGTTTCAGCACCATCGATAACACCCTGCTGGATGGCAGTATAAACCTCACCAAAGCTCATAGGAGCTGCAGCTGCGCCAAATGCATTTACCATGGCAACACTGGCCGGACTCTGCTGTACACGGATCTTCATGCCCTTTAAGTCATCCGGGGTATTGATCGGCTTTTTGCCATAGAAGTTTCTGGTTCCTGCATTATACCAGGTAACTACGCGGAAACCTGCTTCGTCAGTGGACTCATAAATCTTTTCCATGTAATCCGTATCCTGCATTACAGACTTGTAAACGTCCTCGGAATCAAACAGATATGGCATGCTGAAAATCTCATAAACACTTGCGAAAGTCTCCAGGTTTGCAGTACCTGCTACTACGAAGTCGATTGCACCGGTCTGGTCAGCTCGATCGCTTTCTGCGCGGAACCCAGAAGCTCATTTGGAAGATCTGGACTTCATACTTATCTCCTAAGCGTTCCTCAACATACTTCTTAAATGCCAGAAGTCCCAGATGCTCCGGATGTGTTTCTGACTGGGCATGTGAAATACGGACAATGCGCTTTCCGGAAGTTACAGAACCGCAGCCGGTAAGACCAGCAACAACGGCTGCAGCCAGCACACAGGCTGACAGTTTTTTAACTAATTTCCTAACCATCATTTTCCCTTTCTTTATACACTTGATAATATTTTCCTTCCCAAAAAACACAAATCCCCCAGGTTTTCAGGGAAGAAGTTAATTTTTTAACACTTCATTAACACCTTTCCCATTATATAACCTGAGGGTTTTCCTTTGTACCGTAAATCCTTGTCATTGAGGTGGAATATTTTGTCCAAAATTCAGCCATGGGCTAATCCGCTTCCCTGTATTCAGAGGGGATCATACCTGTCACCCGTTTAAAAACCTTGGCAAAGTAGTTAGAATCATAATATCCCACCTTCATACCTGCATCCTTGATACTGATATTCTTGTCCTTCAGTAATCTTTTCGCTTCATTGATGCGGAAATTAGTCAGATAGGAGGTAAAATTCTGATCAAAACACTGCTTAAACAGCTTGCAGAAATAGGCATCTGAATAATTAAACTGCCTTGCAGCGTCCTGCATGGAGATCTCGTTCATATAATTTTCCCGGATATAGGTCCGTATCTTCTCTACCACCTGATTCATCCGCTCTGTCTCCGGATCCTTTGGTGCCTCTGCATCCGGATTCCATGGCCACTGTTCTCTCCTTTTTTCCGCTTCTTTCTCTGCTTCTGTCATTTCTGCCCTGTTGCCGGTGGGATTTTCTTTATTATGAACAGCTTTATCTGTCAGCCGCATGGCTTCTTCCATGACCGCTGCCAGTTCTTCCTCATCACAAGGCTTTAACAGATAATCAAGTGCCCGTATTACTATGGCACGTTTTGCATAGGAAAATTCATCATAAGCCGTTAAAAAAGACAATAACACAGTCCTCATCCATACTGCGGATCTGCTCTGCTGCCTCCACACCATTTAACTCCGGCATGGAAATATCCATGATAATGATCTGGCTGTGTTCTTTCTGATTATAATTCAACTGCCTCTTTTCCATTGGTTGCCTCACTGATCTGAAGGCTGTCCCCAAAGCGGCGCATGAGACGTCTGGCAAGAGCCATACGCTCGATCTGTTCATCATCTGCCAAAAGCACACGATACATGCTTTTTTCCTCCCTTCTGTCTCCATATTCTCCCTGAATCTTTCAAAATCTCCCTGATACCGGATTACTTCGTGCCCTGCACTCCCCCAATTCTAAAAACTCGCGATATCCTTTGGTGTAAAGGCCAGCTGTACAGCTGTTCCGCACCCTTTGTGGCTGTAAATATGCATTTCCCCGTCTTCGTACATTCCCCTGACTCTGCGGTAAATATTTCCCACACCAATGCCAATCTCATTTTCCGTACCGTCATTTAACGCAGCCCGGATCTGTTTTAACCGGTCTTCTTCCATGCCAGCACCAGTATCCGCCACTGAGATCCACAGCCGTCCGTTGTGCATCCATGTCCTTATAAAGATCCTTCCGCCTTTGCTGTCCTTAGAAAGCCCATGTTTAATGGAGTTTTCCACCAGAGGCTGCAAAACAAAGGAAGGAACTAACACTTCCAGGGTTTCCGGTGCACAGTCCGTATCATAACGGACCCGCTGACCAAATCGCATTTTCTGAAGATACATATAATCCTGAATGATCTTAAGCTCCCGTTCTAAAGGCATCACAGCTCCTGCGGACTTTAAATTATAGCGGAACAGGCGGCTTAAAGCTGTGATCATCTTCTCCGTCGCTGCCGCATCCTCGATCTGGGCTGTGCTGGCGATCATATTTAAGGTATTAAATAAAAAATGGGGATTGATCTGGCTCTTTAGCATCTGAAGCGCATGTCATTTAATTTCTGCTCCATAGCATGTTTTTCTTCCATAGTGCGGATATTGTCCCTGGTAGAAGCCTTCATACGGCAGAATTCATGGACCAGGCGGCTGATCTCATCTTCCCCCTCCGTCACTACATCCGGGCCTGTAAAATCATTTTCACCGATGCGCACAGAATCGGCAGCCAGCTCCACTATAGGCTTTACAATATAACGGCTGGCCGTACGGTTAAGCTGGCGCACCATCAGAATGCTGCCATTCCACATATAAGGCTGCATACCGGTATTACCGTCAGCATATATCGTTGCTGTTCATAGGCACGGCTTCCGCCCCGCACAGTCAGCTGCTCCAATTGCCCGGCCTGTCCTGTAAGATATTCCTGGATCCGCCTTATTTTGTAAACCTGGGGCATATCTTCCTCTGTCAGATGTTCTTTTTCCAGAAGTCCATTTAATACGACCTCATAATTTTCATAAAGATTGCGCAGTGTTCCATGTCCTGGCATACCGTTCTTTTCCAATATTCCTGTATTCAAAGGGCAGCTCATTTAACAGCCCCTTTGTATGCTTTGTACTTTCTTTTAACGTTTCCAGGCTTTCATCAGAACGCTCCTGGATATATTTATCAAAAGCTGCGCTTTCTTCGTCCATAGATGTCCAGAATGCAAGGCTCTGGGAATTATCCTTTAAAATACTTCCAAAGCCGCCAAGCCCGAAAAAAGCTACCAGCATATTGGCTGCAATGGACAAAAACACCACCGCGCCAGCCGAAAAGGTAAGATATTTCAGTTTTTCCTGCAGCGGAAGCCGGAACCATTTCTTCATCCCTTTCTCCTTCTTTTATATAATCCTTTTCTTTCTTAATCATGTTTTTGGCGGGTCCCAAGTTCAAAAATCCACCTTCAAGCAAGCTTGCATCGGATTTATGACCTTTTGATCCTGGTATCATTTTATATTACTTTGCAGGATTTTAAAAGATAGGAAAGCGTAAAAAATGCTCCGGCAGGCTTATCAGATATCTGCCGGAGCTGTTTTTCTTTAAAATTTTAACTTATAATTTCTGATCCTTATCTGATGGCACGTATACCGCAATATCCTCGATCTGACATCCAAGTATCCTGCACAGATCATTGATTGTCCTCATTGAAATATCCTGGTTGTGCTTTAAACGGTGCAGAGTGCTGTCTGATATTATGATGCTTCTTGGTTCAGTGTAATACCAGCTTTCCTTCTGATATTTCCAGTGTTTTCCAAAACGGTGAATAATCGATCATCCTATGCCTTCTCCTGTAACCCCTTCTTAATAGGTCAAGCATAAGTTAGATTTTACATCTTGAATATCTTCGTAATAACGAATATACTATAGGTATTATGATGTATAAAAAAAAGTACTCATGGAGGTGGGGTATATGAGTTGGTATACAAAAGAAGAGATTGAAAAGCTGCTAGAAGACGAAGAACTGAGAAAACGCATCGCCCGGTTCGTTACTATGTCAGGTGAGGAATTTTTTGATGAAGTATACACTCATCTTTCCCCTGAAGAGCTGGAAGAATACCTGGAGGAAAATCCCAGTGAAAGAAAATATATGAAGCTATATGAATAAAGCTCCCCCCAAGATCAACTATAAAAAGTTTTCTGGAATATTATAGTATGTTAAAGGACGATCTGTCAGATGACAAACCGTCCTTCTTCTGGTTCTTCTTTAAAATAATCTTTATACTCTACCTCTATTGCATGACGCATACGCTTCATACTGTAATAAAGATGATCCTTTAATGCCTTTTCCAGACCCTTTTCATCTTTTTCACAGAGCAGCCTGAACAATTCCTCATGTTCCTCTGTAATACGACTAAAATCCGTCTCTGTTGTAAAATCCAGCATACGGAATCTGGTATAATGCAGCTGCTGTGCCTGGAGCATTTCCCACAATGTCTGTCTTTTCACAGCCCCAAACCAAATGGAATGAAGTTGTGCATCCATACGGTAAAAGCGCTCAGGTTCAAAGCCCGGTGTCTGGATCAGTGCTTTCTGCATGGCAATGGCATGACGTATTTCCTCCATGACCATAGGATTCTGTACATTCAGAAAATCCCTCAGCACCATGGTCTCCACTGCTACACGCATATAGATCATCTGCTTGATATTATCCAGACTTAGCAGTGTCACATAAGTTCCCCTGTAGGGAACTGTCTCCACAAATCCCTGCTCCTGGAGCAGACGCAGGGCATCACGCACCGGGGTCCTTGAAACCCCGAAGCGCTCACAGATCTCATTTTCACTGACCATGCGCCCCGGTTCCAATTTCAGATCTAAAATTTCTCTTTTAATGTCTCAAATACCTGCTCGCCGCGGTTTCTGAAATTTGTCCCACTCATTCAGTTAATTTCCTGTCTTTCTTAAAGTGCATCCTGTTATTTAGGCTGCTTGCCAATGTAAGCCAGAATACCACCATCTACATACAGTACCAGACCATTAACAAAGTTGGAAGCATCGGAAGCAAGGAATACTGCCGGACCACCCAGATCCTCTGCATCGCCCCAGCGTCCTGCAGGAGTCTTGCTTACGATAAACTGGTCAAATGGATGTCTGGAACCGTCTGGCTGGATCTCACGAAGAGGTGCAGTCTGAGGGGTTGCAATATAACCAGGTCCGATACCATTACACTGGATGTTGTATTCGCCGTATTCAGATGCAATATTCTTGGTCAGCATCTTTAAGCCGCCCTTTGCAGCTGCATAAGCAGATACAGTTTCACGTCCCAGTTCACTCATCATAGAACAGATGTTAATGATCTTTCCGTGTCCTTTCTTGATCATGCCCGGGATAACAGCCTTAGATACGATAAATGGTGCATTTAAGTCTACATCAATAACCTGTCTGAACTCAGCTGCGCTCATCTCGCACATCGGAATACGTTTAATGATACCTGCATTGTTTACCAGGATATCGATCACACCTACTTCTTTTTCAATCTGTGCTACTAATGCATTTACAGCCTCTTCATCAGTAACATCGCATACATAGCCATGAGCTTGATGCCCTCTGCCTCATATGCAGCCAGGCCCTTATCTACCAGCTCCTGTTTTGATATCATTAAATACGATCGTTGCGCCAGCACCTGCCATTGCCTTTGCGATCGCAAAGCCGATCCCATAAGATGCGCCTGTGATCAGTGCTACTTTGCCTTCCAGTGAAAAGTTGTTTAAATAGTCTGCCATTGTCCAATTCCTCCTGCTCTCGTTTTATGTACTCCCAAAATTCAAGAATACAAATTCCAGAATACATTTTGTTTTAACTTTTGTTTGTATTTGGATTTATTTCGATACTTTGTATACAAGTCTGCATATCTGTATACAGACTAGCAGATATATCTCTGGAAAACAATGGGAATAGTTTACAAAAAAATCCTATGTTTTCTATGCACTTTTACGAATTACATTGCATTTAAACCTTCTTTTCGTTATACTGAAAGAGTTGAACTACAACAACTATGATTTCTTTACAAATGAGAGGAGGATTTTTCTTTGAGTAAAAATATTCTTGTAGCCAGTCCGGCGGACCTACGCAGTGATCAACGCCAGTCTTTACGGCATCATCAAAGAAGCTGCTGCACATTGTGACAAGGTCGGACATGTTTACGGCATGATCAATGGTATCGAAGGTTTTCTTTCCGGACATGTAATGGACCTTTCTGCTGAATTATCAGACGAAGATTTAGAGCTTTTACGTCTTACACCGGCTGCCTATCTTGGTTCCTGCCGTTATAAACTTCCGGAAAATCTGGATGCTTCCGTATACACCCTTCTTTTTGAAAAATTTGAACAGTTAAATATCGGTGCTGTTTTCTATATCGGCGGAAATGATTCCATGGATACTGCTGACAAGCTTTCCCGCTGGGCAGCCAATAACCATAAAGACATTTCCTTTATTGGTGTCCCTAAGACCATTGACAATGACCTTCCCGTTACTGATCACACTCCGGGATATGCAGCGCAGCCCGCTATGTTGCTTCCACCGTCCGTGAGATCGTTCTAGATGCCTCTGTTTACCAGCAGCCGGCCGTTACCATTGTAGAGCTTATGGGCCGTCACGCAGGCTGGGTCACTGCAGCCAGCAGTCTTGCCCGCAAGTTCGAAGGAGACAATCCTCTCCTTATTTATATGCCGGAAGCTCCATTTGAAATGGAAAGCTTCTTTACTGACCTGGAAAATGCTTTAAGCAAGAGTACTGCCGTTGTAGTATGTGTATCGGAAGGTATCCGCGATGCTTCCGGAAAATTCATCTGCGAATACTCCACTGAAGCCCAGTTAGACACCTTCGGCCATAAGATGCTCACCGGCTGCGGAAAGCTTCTGGAAAGCTATGTGCGTAACCGCTTTGGAGTAAAGGTACGCTCTGTAGAGTTAAATGTAAACCAGCGCTGCAGCAGCCTGCTTGCTTCTCTTACAGATATCAATGAGGCTGATATGGCTGGACGCACCGCTGTAAAATGTGCCTTAGAAGGTGTTACCGGAAAATGATCACATTTAACCGCACAGACAATAATGAATACAGTCTGGAATACGGTCTGGTAGATGTGTGCGATGTATGTAATAAGAAAAAGCCATTCCCAGCTGAATGGATCACCGGCAATAACAACGACATTTCCCCTGAATTTGCAAAATACGCACTGCCTCTGATCAAGGCGTGCCAGAACATGTATTTGAAGACGGTGTACCGAAATATCTGTACAGAAAATAAAATAACCGTAAATTTTCCCCGCTCGGTGAGCGGGGATTTTTGATGTAAACTGCAGCCTCAGACTTACAGGCGGAGATTTAGCGCTTTTATATAAAATACCACAGCCCCGGCATTATATTGCCGGAAACTGCGGTATTTTTTATTGCTATATTTTCGATGCCATTTTATTTCCTGCCAACAGGCAGGAAACAGATTTCTTTTATACTTACGTTTCCGTCCCGTCAGAGGGACTTAGACACACGATCCCGTGCTTACGCACTCTACTGTCTGCTTTCCCGGACTATCCCCAGGTTAATTACTTGCTCATCTTCTCAACAGCTTCAAATAAACCGTTCAGATAAGTTGCACCCAGTGCTCTGTCGTACAGACCATATCCTGCACGTCCTGTTTCGCCCCAGATCATACGTCCGTGGTCAGGTCTTACATAGCCGTCAAAGCCATTGTCTACCAGTGCTTTAACGATTCCAAACATATCAAGGGAACCACAGCTGGAAAGGTGTGCTCTCTCCTCGAAACCATTATCCAGAACAGCTACGTTTCTTAAATGTGCAAAATGGATACGTCCCATTGCTGCATACTTAGCTGCCATCTTTACTACATCGTTCTTTCCAGAGCATCCTAAAGAACCGGTGCAAAGTGTAATACCATTATGCTTGTCATCAACCAGCTTTAAGAAACGGTCCAGGTTCTCTTCGCAGGTAATGATTCTTGGAAGTCCGAAAATGCTCCAGCATGGATCATCCTCATGGATCGCCATATTTACATCACACTCAGCAGCTACCGGGATCACTCTCTCCAGGAAATACTGTAAGTTGTTCCATAAATCATCTTCGCTTAAGTTGTTGTACTCAGCAACTACTGCCTTTAAGCCTTCTCTTGTGTAGCTGGAGTCCCAGCCTGGAAGAGTTAAGTCACTGTCACTGTTTAAAGGATTTACAGCATCTACCTGCTCCTGATAGTAAACCAGGGAAGTAGATCCGTCAGCCAGCACATGGTCTAACTGGGTTCTTGTCCAGTCAAATACAGGCATGAAGTTGTAGCAGATACATTTAATGCCTGCTTCAGCAACACGGCGGATGTTCTCACAGTAATTTTCAATGTATTTATCTCTGGTTGGCTTGCCTAACTTAATATCCTCATGAACCGGGATACTTTCAATTACATCAAAGCCAAGGCCAGCGTCCTCAACCTGCTTCTTTAACTTCGCAATGCTCTCGCGGCTCCATACCTCACCAACAGGAACATCGTAAACTGCAGTTACGATAGACTGCATACCTGGGATCTGGCGGATATTCTCCAGAGTCACCTTGTCATCTTCTCCGTACCATCTGAATGATAATTTCATTGAAACTTCCTCCTTTAAACATTATATATTTAAGCTTTAACATCATTATATACTTAATATACTCAAACTTAAAATTTTTTCTGCACATTACAAAATACGTGATCTAAATCGATTGCAAAGATAATACCCTGATTTCTCACACATGTACCATCTATATTATGAATTATACCAGACTTCCGTTTTCGTCCATAGTCATAATTGTTGTGCATATTGCAAAAGTTGTTGTTTATGTTATACTAGTATAATCCACGATAATTACCGATCCATTACACGCAGGATAAATTTTCATGTGCAAGGAAGCTGAATGAGGCGATGCCGGTAGCATCGTCGATTGAAGCTGACGCGGCAGATGGAAATTT
>ENA-OQBT01001238-OQBT01001238.1-human-gut-metagenome-genome-assembly--contig:-NODE-1238-length-10746-cov-2.791412_pt1 | contig 10746 bp, 14 predicted proteins | sample MGYA00242749_ERZ504557 | MGnify/ENA primary metagenome ERZ504557 (study PRJEB26092, sample SAMD00036243) | human gut metagenome | host: Homo sapiens | study: EMG produced TPA metagenomics assembly of... | reverse complement strand
CTTTATCTGCATTCTTGCTGGCAGTTCTCCTGGGCTTTATTCTTGTGACCAGTTATAAATCGGAACAGAAGGAATCCAGACACCTGTCAGAAATTGCGGACGACCAGCAGAGTGGGATTGAAGATTACGAAGCAGTAAAAGAACGTGCAAAAGAGCTGGAGGAGATATCTTCCGAAGAAGCAGAAGATACAGAAGACATTAAATCAAAGAACACAGAAGACACAAAAGACACAGAAAAAACGGATACAGCTGACACAGAAGATGCAGATAAGACAGAAGATACAAAAGATGCGACGGCAGCTGCTTCAGGTATTGTGTGCTGGGGAGATGATCTGATCAATGGGGAAGAATCCAATACATATTCCTATATGACAGTACTTCAGAAGCTTCTGACCGATAATGGCTATAATATGACAGTGCTCAATAAAACGCTTCAGGGAGGCGGCACTCTCTCCATGATGAAGATGGCTGGTGTAAGTGATGAAACTATTCAGAGCTATATTACTAAACATCAGCAGGCTGCAAACGGTGCCCAGCTGAATGTAACAGAGACCGGAATACGTGATCTGACAGAAGAACAGACTACAAGAAATGATATGGATTGTATTCCTGTTATCTTCATGGGCTATTATGGCGGCTGGAATCATGATCCTGCAGAACTGGCAGACCAGCAGGAACAGATTTTAAATACATTTCAGAATAAAGATCAGTTTATTGTAGTAGGAACACGCCCTATGGACGGAAGCGTAACCTCTGAAGCACTGGATCAGGTGCTCAGCCAGAAATGGGGAGAACACTATATCAGTCTTGCAGATGTGACTGCACAGCCGTCTTCTACCTATGAGGCTCAGCAGGCAATGGCAGAGGCAATATTACAGAAATTGCAGGAGCTTAATTATATCAGCAAAAACTGATGAGATAACTGAAATACAGAGATTGAAGGAATGAAAATGAAAAAAACCACAAGAAAAGCCATCAGACAGCGTAAGATCTGTATGCTTTTGATTATTATCCTGATCATAGTTCTTTCCATTCTTGGCGGCGGTTATTATCTGTTAAGCCAGAAAAATGTTGCATCGTCAAAAGCCGGCGGTCAGAACAGTGACAGCCGGAATCAGACGGATTTGAACCAAAACAGTGATACCGTGGAATATAAAGGTGAGACATACAAATATAACGATCATCTCAGCAATTATTTATTCCTGGGAATTGATACAAGGGAAACTGTAGATACTTATCAGTCACAGGCAGATGCCGGGCAGGCAGATGCAATTTTCCTGGTGTCCATGGATCGTGCAACAGAAAAGATAAAAGTTCTGTTTATTCCACGAGATTCCATGACCAGGATAGAAGTATTTAATCCATATGGTCAGAGCCTTGGAGAGACAACAGATCATCTGAATATACAGTATGCCTTCGGGGACGGAAAAGAGAAAAGCTGTGAACTGATGAAAACAGCAGTTTCCGATATGCTGGATGGACTTCCGATCCAGGGGTATTGTTCCATGAACATGGATGGCATTTCAGTGATTACAGATTTCGTAGGTGGAATACAGCTCACAATCCCTGATGACAGTCTCGCAGATGTGAATCCGGAATATAAAAAAGGTGCTGTTGTGGATATTACAGGGGAAACTGCAGAACAGTTTGTAAGATATCGTGATATTGACAAAACCCAGAGTGCTCTGTCCGTCAGGAGAGACAGAAAACCTTTCTTCAGGCACTGGTGCAGAAGGCTCAGGAAAAAGCAGGAGAGGACGCCGGATTTGTGACAGGTCTCTATGACAGTGTTAAAAGCTATACAGTTACAAATATGGGAAATGATATATTTGCCAAATTGCTGGCTGCATCACAGAATGGAATCACTGATACAGAGACAGTACCGGGTGAGGGAACACATGGGGAGAACTTTGATGAGTATCATATCGATGAAGATGCATTGTCAGATTTGATTATTTCCATGTTTTATGAGAAAATTTGATTGTATTAGTCATAGTATGATGAATACAGAATACACTGTACTGTGATAAATAATTATCACTGTTATTATTCAGAGATAGTCCGTGCAGACATTCTGTACGGTTATCTATATAAAAATTAATCCAAAAGGAGAGGTGCATTATGAAAATCGCAAAGAAATTTATGACACTTGCTTTAGCAGCTGCCCTTGGAGTAGGATGTGCTACTGTAGGTGTCGGTGCAGCGCCAAGCAACACGAGTGATCTGGCCGCGGTAGCGCCAAGTAGGACAAGCGAAACTACTGTGGATTCTGAACATTCTTCAATTTATGAAGTTGTTAAGGAACTTGAGAAAACACAGGGCTTTGCTGATCTGCAGGCAAAATATAAAGATCTGGCAGATGCTTTTAAACAAATCAATGATGGAACAATGAAGATGGAAGATTTCATAAAAGTATTGAAATCCCTTTCCGTAGATGAAGCAGACAAAGCAGACCTTGAAGATGCCATTGCTAAACTCGAAGGAAAAATGATTGTTACATTTGTCAATGAATTCAACGTACTGAAGCCAGAAGAAGCAAAGCCTAATGATGACGGAACATATGAAGTAAAGCTTAATGTTCCGAGTCTTACAGACACTATGGAAGGTATTCAGCTTTGGGTCTACAGCAAAGACGGCACAAAGAAGTTTGTAGTCATTGATCCGGTTAATATTGACAAAGAGGGCAAAACTCTTACTGTTAACTTAAACGATGGAGATTTCTTCATGGTAATCGCAGATGCGAAATAATCAATAATTCGGAATCAGAACGCAGTCGCCAGAGATGGCGGCTGTTTTTTTGTAGAAATATGTTGCATTTTTTTTATTGACGTAGTTATAATAAAACACGACGTAAATCTTTTGTCTTTAAATCGTCGCTTTGCCGCGTTTGAAGATATGGATAATACATATCTTGAAGTATGAGTCTGCCTTGAAACACAGGCAGAATGGCGAAGCATACCCAGAATACGGAGGTAAGATATCCAGTGTGGTATGTGATGCAGTGCGCACAGGCACCGAAGAAAACATCCGCTGTCAGTGTCAGCGGTTAATAAGCAGCAATGTCTTAGAACGCTGCTTTATCCCATATTACCAACAGAAGAAACGATTTCAGGGCGAATGGCATATCCAGGAAAGAATCCTCTTTCCCGGGTATGTCTTTTTAATTACCCAAGATCCGGAAAAACTGGTAAATGGACTCAGGAAAGTCATCGGACTGACGAAGCTGATCGGAACCGGCGATGAGATCGTCCCACTGGTTCAGGAAGAAATAGATTTGCTTATGAAAATAGGCACAGACAAACAGCTTGTAGAGATGTCTTCCGGCATTATCGAGAATGACAGAGTGCAGATCCTGGCAGGTCCTCTGATGGGAATGGAAGGAAATATCTGCAGGATAGACCGGCACAAAAGAATGGCATATATGGAAATAGAAATGTTTGGAAGAACAGTAGAAATGAAGGTGGGATTGGAAATTATAAGAAAAGAATAATAAAAAATGATGGCATATTTACAGGAAAACGATTCTGTAAATATGCCTTTTTGAATAAAAAAGAAGGAGAGGTTAGGAAAACGTATGTACAGGAAAAAATCAAGAGGATGGTATAAACACAAAGATTTCATATTAATTGATCTTGCGTGTTTATTTATGGCTTTAATACTGGCGTATCTGATTCGAAACGGTTCTGTCAGGAACCTGTTTACACTGGGAATTTATCGCAATGTGATGATATTTGTCATATTGGTGGATCTGTTCCTGATCATTTTGTTTGAATCTTATAAAGGAGTTCTGAGAAGAGGACGTTATCAGGAGCTGCGCTCTGTTATCCGGCAGATGATCCTGATCGAACTGGCAAGTGGTCTGTACCTGTTTACTGTCAGTGGCGGACATACCTTTTCAAGAATAATCCTTTATCTTATGGGAATTTTCTATGTGCTTTTATCCTATTGTACAAGAATAATATGGAAAAAACATCTGCTGCATAAAATGGCAGAAGGTGGAGAGCATTCTCTCTACATTGTAACCAATTATGACCTTGCATCAAAAGTAATCCAAAATGTAAAAGAACACAATTATAACCGTTACAACATCAATGGTCTGATACTCATTGATAAAGATATGACAGGGAAAGAAATTGCAGGAGTCCAGGTAGTAGCAGACTTAAATAACGCACCATCCTTTATCTGTCAGCAGTGGGTAGATGAGGTCTTTGTAAATGTAGATGAAACATATCCATACCCTCAGGAACTGATAGAAGAGTTGCTGGAAATGGGAATGCCGGTCCATGTAAACCTGGCAAAAGTCAGAAGTACTCCCGGACAGAAACAATTTGTGGAGGCAATTGGCGGATATACAGTTCTGACAACCACCATGAACTATGCCACAGACAGACAGGCACTTGCCAAAAGAGTATTGGATATTCTGGGGGGACTGGTAGGCTGCTTCCTGACAGGAATCATTTTTATTTTCATAGCACCGGCTATCTACATCAGTTCTCCGGGTCCGATTTTCTTCTCACAGACAAGGATTGGAAAAAACGGAAAGCCATTTAAGATGTACAAATTCCGGAGTATGTATATGGATGCAGAAGAACGGAAAGCAGAATTGATGGCTCAGAACAAAATGAGTGATGGACGTATGTTCAAACTCGATTTCGATCCCCGAGTAATCGGAAATAAGATTTTGCCGGACGGAACCAGAAAAACCGGAATCGGCGAATTTATCAGGAAAACATCCCTTGATGAATTTCCACAGTTCTGGAATGTGCTAAATGGGAGCATGAGCCTTGTAGGAACTCGTCCGATCCTTCAGGACGAACTGCGTCAATATGAATTACATCACAGGGCTCGAATCGCTATTAAACCGGGAATCACTGGTATGTGGCAGGTAAGCGGACGAAGTGACATCACTGACTTCGAAGAAGTTGTGAGACTGGATACAGAATATATCAGTAAATCAAGGGTTTTGCGGTAGATGGGTACGGAGAAGTGGCGAAGGTATTTTGCTGTGGTCTGTATCCAAATCGCTTCATTGTTGAGAATAAAAAAGAAAATAGTACATGGGTCTATCCTATACCTTATGGTCTGCTGCGCTGTATCAGGAGTCAGATACAATCCGGGAGGCAACAGATGCGGCACTGGAACTTTATGAGATTGTCACAGGAGGGAAAGATTTTGACAGATCTTTATGGACTGCAGCTTCCCACAAGTCTCTCTGCGCCGGATTTAATGAGGCGGATCCGGATGCTATCATAGCATGGAATAAGCGGATGGCAGATCTGGTAACTATGGACGGGATTGCAAAGGCAATCAGAGATCAGGTTCCTGCAGGGAGTATAAGAAAGCTGCAGTCTCTGACAAAGATTCAGAAGGAATGGCTGGAGTGATACACCGCCCTATTGTAATGAAAAGGGCGGGACTGTATTAAATGTCGCTATTCTTTTGAACGGGGAGAAGCCGGTAGAGGTGACACTGGAGAGGATTCCTGAGCAGAAGGTTGTTTTTGACAGCCGGGATATGGATGTTCATGGAGAATTTGACACGATTAAACCTTTGCAGGCAACAGGCGACCCTTATGATCCATTTGCACTGCAGAAGGCTTGTCTTCTTGCCTGTGGGATCATTCCCAGGGAAGGACATACTCTGGGTGAAATACTGGAACGTCTTGGCAGTGGTTTTGTTATGCATTCTGAGGTAACAAATGTTCCTAAAGGTTCCGGTCTTGGCACCTCATCTATTCTTTCGGCAGCCTGTGTGAAGGCAGTGTTTGAATTTATGGGAATCGCATATACAGAAGAAGATTTATATGCCCATGTACTGGCAATGGAGCAGATCATGTCTACAGGAGGCGGATGGCAGGATCAGGTCGGAGGTATTACATCTGGTCTTAAATATATTACCTCCATGCCTGGGCTTCAACAGCATCTTCAGGTAGCACACATAGAGCTTTCACCGCAGACAAAGAAGGAACTGGATGAGAGATTTGTCCTGATCTATACAGGGCAGAGGCGTCTGGCGAGAAACCTTCTCCGTGATGTGGTGGGACGCTATGTGGGCAATGAACCGGACAGTCTGTTTGCGTTGGAGGAGATCCAGAAAACAGCAGTACTGATGCGCTTTGAACTGGAGCGTGGAAACGTAGACGGTTTTGCGAAGCTTCTGGATTATCACTGGGAACTGAGTAAGAAAATAGATGCCGGAAGCAGTAACACTTTGATTGAGCAGATTTTCAGCAGTATTGAGGAACTGGTGGACGGAAAGCTGGTATGTGGTGCCGGTGGTGGCGGTTTCCTTCAGGTGATACTGAAAAAGGGTGTGACAAGGCAGATGGTAGAAGAACGTCTGAAAGAAGTATTTATGGACAGCCTCGTTGGCGTAGCTGACTGTAAGCTTGTATGGGAATAGAAATTCCGAAGGAAAAAGCAGATCAGTGCATAATTGAAAAAGCTGATAAACTGAGTGCTTATCTTATCAAATAGAATAGATTGCTGCACAATCATACTTATTCCTGTATCTCTCAAATGCGGAGATACAGGAGTAATTTACAGGCTCTCTTTCTTGTCCATCCGGCAGCGTTTATCCAGGTGGCGGTTGATCAGAAGCAGGAATACAATTGTTGAGAGGACAGAAGAGATTCCGTCAGCAACAGGTTCTGCGAAAAAAGCCGCTTTTGCACCAAAGAAAGAAGGCAGGACAGCTGCACTGATCACAAAAAGAGATTTTCTGGTAACGGAGAGCGCAAGTCCTGTCTTTGGACATTCCAGGGCAGTCAGCCCGTCTACAAAGACATACTGGAAGCTTAGCGGAATGATCATCAGTGTATAGGTACGGATGACCCAGACAGATAATCTGATATACTGTGGATCAGTGGTAAACAGAAGAACAAAGTACCGGGGAATAAACCGGGAGAGAAGGAACATGATGGTGGTAAAGATAAGCATTACTCCCAGAATGTTCCTTTCTGCGTCCTTGACTCTGTTTACGCATCTGGCACCGTAATTGTAGCTCAGGATTGCCTGTGTACCTCCGCTGATCCCGATCATAGGTGAGGTGATCAGAAGCAGATAGCTTTGAGCAATGGTGGCACAGGTGATCAGCATATCGCCCTGGGAAGCACCACCATATTTCTGGAGCACTGTATTCATAAAGATCAGGATCAGGCTGTCTGTGGCCAGGATCAGAAAAGGAGAAAATCCCAGGGAAAGGATTTTCCTTATGACTTTTAAGTTGTACTGTCCGAAGGTAATCTTTACAGGAACCTTTTTTCCCAATAAGAAGGTCATTGCAAAGATGCAGGAGAGTATCTGCGAAATAACGGTTGCAATGGCAGCACCGGAAATTCCCATATGAAAACCAAAAATAAAAATCGGTCTGACAGGATGTTACATCCTGCGCCGATCAGTACGGTAAACATTCCCACAAGGGGGAATCCCTGACAGTTGATAAAGTAATTAAGCCTGTAGCCATCAGTGCGAAAAAGGTACCTGTTGTATAAATAGTCAGGTAGGTATTGGCAAAGGGGAAAGTAGCCCCACTTGCGCCAAACAACATAAGCAGCTTATCTTTTAGCAGAAGAAAGCTGACAGTCAGCAGAACAGAAAAAACACTGAGCATCAGAAAAGAATTTGCCAGTACCTGTTCTGCTTTTTTGTGATTCTTTTCGCCCATTCGGATTCCCATGGTAATGGAACCTCCGATTCCTACCAGGGTGCCAAAAGAAGTGAGAAGTGTAACGATAGGACCGCATATGCCTGCACCTGCAAGAGCCAGTGCGCCATTTTCGGAAATATGTCCGATATACATCCTGTCAATAATACTGTAAAGTACATTGACAAATTGCGCGGTCATAGAAGGGATGGCAAGCTGGAGCACCAGAGTGCGTACGGGTGCCTTGCCAAGATTTGCTGTTGCGTTCATTTTAATTTTCCTCATCCATTCGACAGGGACTGCCGCACTTGCATGTGCAGCAGCCCCTGTATATTAATCATTGTCAATTTTAACAGATATGGACAGAAAAAGCTATGATTTTGAGATATTGTCCTTGTAAAAGATATTGAGAATAGCCTCTCGGGGTCAGACCCCATGAAATACCGTAAGAAAAGAAGAGATCCTGTCAGCAGTTGTAAAAAGTGGGCGGTCATATGAGGAGATCATGAACTTTTTAAATGCAGGATCAGATGGAGAAAAGACGGAAAAATAGAATTATTTTGAAGCACAGATATAGGGACTCTCGATTTAGGCGGAAAAAGACTGGAAGTTCACATCGTACCAAGCAGGGATCAGATATTACAAGAGTACTGTATTTCTTTATTATAGGCAAGAAGGCGGTACTGACCAATGGATTTATAAAAAAATCGCAAAAGACACCAAAAGCAGAAAAGGAACTGGCAAAGAAATATAAAGCAGATTATGAACGGAGGTATGGCAATGAGTAGCTATAAAGATTATAAAAAAAGAGCATTGCAGAATCCGGAGGTAAAAGCAGAATATGATGCACTGCAGCCGGAATATGATATTATCCAGGCGATGATTGATGCAAGAGTGCAGCAGAACATGACACAGAAAGATTTATCAGCTAAAACCGGAATTACGCAGGCAGATATAAGCCGGATCGAGAATGGAACAAGAAATCCCAGCTTGAGTATGGTGAAAAAACTTGCACAGGGATTAGGGATGCAATTAAAACTGGAATTTGTTCCGATGCCAACAAAAAATAAAATGTAAAGAGTATGATGAGGAAATAGAAACCGCAGGAATTTTCGCCTGCGGTTTTTCTCTGCCCTGCCATATACAGAAATACCGCCATAGGAATATTGCTATACTATGACGGTATTACAAATCTTTTTCATCTTTAAAAGCGAATACATCATTGGGTGTACAATTAAGAATATTGCACAGTTTTTCAACGGTAAGGATTGTGATGTTCTGATTTTTCCGGAGCTGATCGAGGGTGTGCTTGTCAATTCCTTTGTTAATCAGGGCATATTGGGAAATGTGGCGTTGTTTCATGGTTTCCCATAATGGACTGTAATCAATCAAGGTATCCCCGCCTTTCTTTGCTTTTTGGCATAAAATACCATTAATTTCAATTATAATTGTCGAATAAACTAAAAAATATGGTGGACATCTTCACCATAAGAGATATAATTTGATCGAGGGATATGTAAAATAAAGGAAAATAAAGTCGGACAATGTAAGAATTGATTGATGGGTGCATGTGGGAGGAGAGTTATATAAGTGAATATTGAAAAGTTTTACTACGATGAACAGACAGAAATATATGAGCAGATGAAGAAGGAACAGGATGAGCATGAGCAGTCACTTTCGGTAGAGGAAAGGGAAAAAGAACATCAAAAATTATTCTAGGAAGCAAGTACGATTATGGAAAAAGCAGAGCGTAAAAAGAAAGAAGAATATCAGATCATCAATCCTGTAAAATATCAGAGATTTATATATCTGTCAGAACGGGCAATACAGTTTTCAAAAATCTCAGGATGTAATATTAAAATTCAGACATTTCCAGATATGTCTGCACTTATTAAAATGCAGACGGGATATATCTGGTTGCTGAGTGATGGTGAATCAGCACTGGAAGATAAGGAAACAATGAAGAATCTGTTATGAAGCGGACTGGGTAGGTATTGGCAGCAAAAAACATGGAGAAAAAGATGTCGTTGAATTGGAGTTTTGGTTTGAACTGGCAGAAAAATTAAAAAAGTAAATGAAGATGAAATGACTTTTTCCACATATATCATTACTGTGATAAAATGTGAGAAAATATATATCAACATATGAAAAACGGAGGAGAGAGAGTTATGTTCGATACCATTCATCATATTGCAATCATTGGAAGCGATTATGAAAAATCAAAACATTTTTATGTGGATCTGCTTGGATTTAAGGTGATCAGAGAAAATTATCGAAAAGAACGTGATGATTACAAGATTGATCTGGCATGTGGACCGCAGGAAATAGAACTTTTTATCATAAAAAAATGCTCCAGCTCGTGTAAATTATCCGGAAGCATTGGGATTACGCCATCTGGCATTTAAAGTTAAGAGTGTAGATGATACAGTAAAAGAATTGAATGGGAAAGGAATTGAAACAGAGCCGGTACGCCTGGATGATTATACCGGAAAGAAAATGACATTTTTCCATGATCCGGATGGACTTCCATTGGAAATTCATGAGTAGAAAATAGCATAGAATAGAAAGAGACAGATGCAGGTAATGAAATATTCCCACATCTGTCTTTTTTGTGCAAAGATTTATTTATCGGAATGTCGCAGACAGCTTTTTATAAAGGTAGCAGCTTTTATCATTTGTTCTTTTTCTTCATCAGAGCAGTCAGAGGATAATTCAAACCAGGTCTGATCAGCAGAAGAAAGAGAAAGAGCAGGTTTACCGGAATCTGCAGATAAAGCAGGACTGTCAGTATGGATACTGCTATTGTCATCCAATAATCTGTTCTGGATTTCTGATAGAGCTTTTTCACGATATTGAGCATCCATGTCCTGGATACTTTCAACAGAAGCATGGTAATTGCTTAATATGTGATTGATGTATCCATTTTTAAAATGCAGAAAAAGAGCATCTTCAGATAGAACTGCCAAATCCTTTGAGAGGGTGTAAAAATTCTTGTGTCTATGGAAAGTAAATCTTTCTGATAAGAAATAGATATGTAAAATTTTGCTGTCGAATTAATGATTATGCGGCTGTCGAATATATCTTTGTACTTACAGTATTGCC
>ENA-OQBT01001237-OQBT01001237.1-human-gut-metagenome-genome-assembly--contig:-NODE-1237-length-10749-cov-2.371022_pt1 | contig 10749 bp, 15 predicted proteins | sample MGYA00242749_ERZ504557 | MGnify/ENA primary metagenome ERZ504557 (study PRJEB26092, sample SAMD00036243) | human gut metagenome | host: Homo sapiens | study: EMG produced TPA metagenomics assembly of... | reverse complement strand
ATCAAGAGACCTGGTGCCGTTTGACCAGATGGCGCACGTGATGCTCTCGGTGGGCCACGCCCTGCCCGCCACGTTGCGCGAGACGGCCAAAGGGCGGCATCGCGCAGGCTCCGGCAGCACTCTCGGCGTGCGCAAAATGCGGAATATGCGGATAGTGAGCAAAAGCGAACGATAGGTGGGACATATGTCCCACCTATCCTTTATCGCCACTGTTTTCGTAACACAAGCAATTGCGTAATCGCTATAATTCAAGCCCAGTTAAAACACGATGAGCCGTAAAGCGAAACTCGAAGGAAATATACACGATGTCGCAACTCGACCGCAGCCAACTGATCCCCGATCCGCAACAGCCCAGCAGGCAGCCCGGAGGCATCCAATCGCCCCGTCCATTGCGCCAGCCCATGGTCAACAGCACGGCGCGGCAAATACCTCCCCGCGCCCCAATCAGGCCAGCATCAGCAGCGTCAGCAGCGTTCCGCACATGGCGCCGGTCACAACCAGGGCCCTTCGCACACTCGAGTTTCTAACAACCGCGGCCCCGCCGACAACCGATCCGCAAAGGGCAATAAGACGGGCGGCAAGACGGCGTTCTTCGTCGTCCTCGGCCTTGTCGCTATCGTCTATATCGTGGGCGTCGTGGCGTTTTCGCAGATTGCCCTACCCAACACCACCATCGCCGGCTCGATATCTCGTTTTCCAACGCCTCATCCGCCGCTACCAAGGTCAACTCAGCGTGGAAGCACTACAAGCTCACCGTTTCGGGTGAAGACTTTAGCTGGACCTATCAGCCCGAATCCGACGAGCCCATCGTCGACGGCGAGGCAGCTGCCCACGAGATTATCGGCAGCAACGAGCGCTGCTGTGGCCTTCGCGCCTGATTGCCTCGCTCGGCGGCAAGAACGTTAGCGCGACCAAAAACGGTACCATCGACCTGGAACAGGACGTCGACCTGTCCATGCTCTCGGACGCCTTTGACCAAAAGCAGTTCGAGGAGGATCTGGGTGCCGCCATCGACGCATTCAACGAGGGCCGCACGGGTACCTTTGAGGCATCGAGCTCCTACGACGAGAAGGCGGGCAAGTTCACGATCGAGAAGGCCCGCTCCAACGAAAAGCTCAACCGCGAGCATGTCATTAAGTATGCGGAGGTCGAGCTCGCGTCGCTGTCCGAGACCGTCGATCTTACGAAGCTCGGAAACGATGCCTACGAGCCGCTCAACGGCACACTCACCAACGACCAGATCCAGGCCGCATGCGATGCCGCCAACAACTTCCTGGGCGTTAACGTGACCCTTAAGCTCAACGGCAACGATGCCGGCAAGGTCGACGGCAGCTCGGTGCTGCAGTGGATCAGTTTTGCCGACCCCGCGAACCCCACACTTGACACCTCCCAGATCAGCAACTGGGCAGCAGACCTCGCCAATGGCTTTAACACCGTGGGCTCCACTCGTTGGTGGACGCGCGCCGATGGCAAGCAATGTGCCGTCGAAGGCGGTGACTTTGGTTGGTCTATCGATAGCAGCACGCTTGCCAAGCAGGTCGAGGATGCTATAAACAACAAGCAGACCGGCGAGATTGAGATCAATTACTCCCAGAAGGCCGACACCTTTACCGCCAAGGGCGAGCCCGATTGGAAGGCGTATATCGACGTCGACCTGTCCGAGCAGCACGCGCGCTACTACGACGAGAGCGGCAATATCGTTTGGGAGGCCAACTTTATTTCCGGCAAACCGGGCGAAGACGCCACCCCCGAGGGCGTGTGGCAGATCAACAGCAACGACGGCGCCACCAAGCTTATCGGCGCCAAGGACCCCAAGACCGGTAAGCCCAAATACGAGAGCCCGGTGAGCTACTGGATGCCGTTTGAGGGCAACATGGTTGGCTTCCACGACGCTACCTGGCAAAACGATTCGAGTTTCGATAGTGCCGAATCGTACAAATGGTGCGGTAGCCACGGCTGCATCAATCTGCGCCTGGCCGATGCCAAGGCGCTCCACGACTGCATCAAAGTCGGTCTGTGCGTGGTCGTGCATTCCTAGCACATCACGCGTGTCACAACAAAGCTCAGCGTCACCTACCTTTCGATGCTGAAAGAATCGCGCCTGTGCGCCCGCCCCAACCGGTGGGCGCATATACTTATCGCGGTAAGTTCTATAAAGGAGACGCTATGTCGAATGTCCCCACCATCACCCCGGGTCCCGACGATACCGGGCGCGTGCCGGAAGGCGCAACTGAAACTCTACCGCTCATCACAAGCGCCCCCACGGCACAGCAAAACGACGACGAGCAAGGTAACGCCGGAATATCCGACGATGAGGCTTACGCAAAGCTCAAGGCCAAGCGCGCGGAGCGGCGCCGCAAAAACGCTCGTCCGCCGCGGCATCGCTGCCGGCATCGTGGGCGGCATTGTCCTAATAGCCATTATTGTGAGCGTTGTCCTCAATTCGCAGCCGCAATCTGCAGGTGAACCTGTTACCGACATGGTCATGGAAGGCACCTTTACCACGACTGTCGAGGCAAAAGGACAGCTCAAGCCAATTTCTGCCTCAGTGGTCTCCCCTTCTGTTGACGGCACGGTAGCATCGATCAACGTGCAAGCCGGTCAGAGCGTCAACGAGGCGACGTGCTCATGACCATTAAAAACGATGAGCTCGATAATGCCGTTGCCGAGGCGCAGCGCGCGGTCGCGGCCGCCCAGGAAGACCTGAAAAACGCACAGGCGACACTTGCTGCCGCACAGGCAGCACCGACGCTGGATGCCGACGGAGCGACCACCCCGACGGATGCAACCGCCAACGCCAGCGCCGTCTCGAGCGCTCAGCGCAATCTCCGCCTCGGCCCAGGCAACCCTGGACCAGGCAAACGCCAAGGCGACCGAACGCACCGTAAAGGCCCCCAGCTCGGGTAGCATCGTCGAACTCAACGCCAAAGTGGGCGCCACGGTGACCGGAGGCATGGTCATGGGCGAAGGCGACACGAGCGGCGGCAAGCAGTGCATGCAAATCGCCGACCTCTCTAAGATGAAGGTCACCGTTCAGGTGGGCGAAAAGGACATCGCCAAGATCGCCGTGGGCCAGAGCGCCAACGTTACCTATCCCGCGTTTCCCGATATCGTGAGCCAGGGCACCGTCACGGCTATCGCATCGGTTGCAAACTCCGACGCAGCCAACGGTGGTGGCGGAAGCGTAACCTTTAACGTCGACATCCTCATCGAAGCACCCGACAGCCGCCTTAAGCCCGGTATGACTGCCGAGTCTCGGTGGTGACCGAGCAGCTTGACGACGTAGTCATGGTGCCCACCATGGCGCTCATGACCGAGGATGGCGAGCACTATTACGTCAATCTGCCACCGATGACGAAGGCAAGGAAACGCGCCGCGTGAAGGTAACTGTCGTGACGCAAAACGACAACGAAGCTGTGGTCGGCAAGACGCAGGTCAAGCGCGACGAGCAAGGCAACGAGATCAACCCCGACGTGCCGGTTACCAAGCTGCGCGATGGAGACACCATCGTGGTGGATACCGGCGCGGGCATGACGGCAGACGGCGGCGACAGTATGCCTGCCGATGAGGGCATGTAATGCGCCCCGTCATCGACATCCGCAACGTGCACCGCATCTTTGAGAGCGAGGCCGGTTGCGCTCACATCCTGCACAATGTGAGCCTGGCGGTGGACCCCGGTGAGTTCGTCGCCATCACCGGCCCCTCGGGCTCGGGCAAGTCGACGCTCATGAACATCCTGGGTTGCTTGGACAAACCGACGGCGGGCGACTATTACCTGCAGGGCCTCAATGTCGCCGAACTCGACGATGATGAGCTCACCGAGGTGCGTGCGCTGAGCATCGGCTTTGTCTTTCAGAGTTTCAACCTGCTGCCGCGTCTGTCGGTTATCGAAACGTCATGCTGCCGCTGTCCTACACCAATGTGCCGCGCAACCAGCGCGAGATGCGCGCCGTGCACGCACTGCAAGCCGTCACGCTACCGGTCGACCATTGGGACCACCGCATATCGGAACTCTCGGGTGGACAGATGCAGCGCGTCGCCATCGCGCGCGCCCTCGTCAACGATCCGCCCATCATCCTGGCCGACGAGCCCACGGGAAACCTGGACTCGGCAACCGGGGCGCTCGTCATGGAAACCTTCCACAAGCTCCAGGAGCGCGGCAAGACCATCGTACTCATCACGCACGACCCGGGCATTGCCGCCGAGGCCGACCGTGCCGTGACCATTCGCGACGGGCGAATCCATGACGCGCATATATCGCGCATGCGCCGAATACGCTACGCGGCGCCATCAGCAACCTACCCGCGACTTGTACATCTTCCACGTGGCCGAAAGGAGCGAAGGCATGAGCACCCGAGATCTTATCCAAGAAGCCCTGCACTCGCTCGAGGCCAACAAGGGTCGCAGCCTGCTCACCATCCTAGGCATCGTCATTGGCATCGCTCGGTCATAGCCATGACCTCGCTCATCGGCGGCATCCAAAACAGCCTGGTCAACAGCTTGGGCCTCAACGCGGCCCGCATGGTGCAGATCTACTCGTCCCAAGAGCTCACCGATTCGGATGTCGAGAAGCTGCGCAAGACGGTGCCGCAAATCGAGCAGATCGGCATCGTCGACAGCGCCTATTCCGAGTACAAAGTTGGAGATAAGAGCTATACCGTCATGGCCCAAGGTGTCGATAGTGACATGCTCGATGCCGTGGGCGCCAGCAAGATCGTTGCCGGTCGCACCTATAACGACATCGAGTCCAAATCCGGCGCGCGCGTGGCGCTCATTGGCCGCGGCGGCGCCGATCAACTGTACGGCAACGAACAGGACGCGATTGGCAAGACCATCAAGGTTTCGAGCGGAGACGTGCAGATTATTGGCGTCATCGACGGCGGCAACGACTCCATGGGCTCGCTGAGCCTGTACATGCCACGAGAAACGATCGCCGAGCTTTTCGGCGATGACAATCCATCGTTTCCCAGTGTGACGGCACTCGCCGCTGAGGGCACCGATATGGACGAGCTCTGCAAGACGATCGAGTCCAAGGTGCGCAGCATGAAGGGCATCTCGGAGGACGACGAGTACGACAGCGTGTCGGCAAGCTCCATGAAGAGCGCTATCGATGCCCTCAACTCCTTTATGGGCGCCTTCTCGCTCATCATGGGCGCCGTTGCTGGCATCTCACTTCTAGTCGGCGGTATCGGCATTATGAACATGATGCTCACCAACGTGACCGAGCGCATTCGCGAGATCGGTATTCGCCGCGCTCTGGGCGCAAGCGACGCGATATCACGGCCCAGTTTTTGGCCGAATCCTCGGCGCTGTGCATCACCGGCGGCATTTTAGGTGTCGTGATTGGCTATCTGCTGGCTGGGGGCTCACGTTCTTTGCCGCCAACTCGGGCATTATGAGCGAGTTCGGAGCCACCGGGACGATTACGCCGAGCTTCTCCATTACAACTGTGCTGCTCGCGTTTGCCGTATCGGTCGGCATCGGCGTGATCTTTGGCTTCTACCCCGCGCGCCGCGCCGCGAAACTCGACCCCGTGGAGTGCCTGCGCTACCAGTAGAACCTCAACCCTAAGTTGCGGTGAAATAGGGACTGTTTAGGCCGCTAGAAGACCAATTCAGTCCTTATTTCACCTGCAACTCAGGGGGGGATAAGGCGCTAGTGCTATTCGAAACGAGATTCCAGACTCGATAGTCCATTCAACGTCAGGTCGTTGGCGACCGCCGAGACGCGCTCGATGGGAACCGAGCCATCGGACAACGCCCACGTGCGATAGATGCCGATAATGCCGGACAGCAAAAACGCCAGGTAGTAGTCGAACATCTCGTCCTTTAGACCCTCGGGCAGCAGATCGCGCTCAGCGATCTCGTGCTCAAGCGGCACACGCAGACGAGCCATAAAGTCGTCAAGCGGAATGTTTTCGATCAACTGGCGATTAAGCACCAGGTTGTTGCACAGCGCCTCGTTAACGGTCTTGAAAAAGGACGCCGCCGCGCCAAGTGCGCGCTCGTTGGTGTCGCCGCCCATGGAGGAAAGCGTCTTCTCGACTGAATCGACGATCATCTCGACCACATCGACGGCAATGGCGTCGAGCAAGCCGTCGACCGTGCCAAAGTGCACGTAGAAGGTCTTACGGTCGACATTTGCCTCGCGCGCGATAGCGCTCACCGTAATATCGGCCAGGGGCTTTTCCATAAGCAGTCGCTCAAACGCCGAAAGAATCGCATTGCGACTACGGACGATACGACGGTCAAGGCGCGGTTTGGTGGTAGCCATAGACGAGTCCCCTTCATGTCAACAGCCCACCTGTAAGTCCTCTACATGTGGGAGATAATCAACGTAAGAGGATTATCCTACAACTCACATCGCAATGACGAGCGTCATCAAGAACGCACGACTCGCCGACCGGGCCTAAGATCGCTTCTTTTTATTGAGCGCCGCCGGGGAAACGCGAATGCCGTCGCCAGTCTGGCGAACGTAGGTCTGGCGTGCCGGCTTAGGGGCCACAGCAGGCTTTTGAGCACGTTGATTGGGATCAACGGTAACCTGGCACGCAGGATGTGCCTTAACGGGCGTAGAGGGCGTCTGAGGCGTGCGCCCGAGCTTGCGCATCATACGGTCCCAGCGTGCATGGATACTCTCGTTGTGAGCGCTCTTAAGGCCCAGCAGCGGGGCGGCCAAAATGGTCGGCGCGATAAAGGTGATCAGACGCCACAGCAGATAGCCGGCAGTCGATGCCGTGCCAAAAAAGTGACCCAAAAACAATGCGAAGCCACCCTCGGCGCCACCAGTGCCGCCGGGCAGCGGAACGGCGGAGCTCAGCAGCTGGACAAAGGCGCTCGCAGCCATGACCGAGAAAAAGTCGACTTCGTGGTGGCCAAAAGAGAGCATCAAAAAGTACGGAACCAGGTAGAAAAACGCCAGCTGCAGCATAGTGATGACGACCGTGAGCAGCATGGACGAAAAATGGCCGGCAGATAGTTTGAATTTCTCGGAAAACGAGTAGATCTCGCCATCGACAAAGGTGCGCCAGCCCTCGATCTTTGTGGCCGAGACGCCCACGCGCTCGAGCCAATTGATGATGCAATGAGCGACGCGCGTGACGGTCCTGGCATTAAGGCCACGGCAAAGATGCCGAGCAGGATGCAGCAGTGGCCGCCAAAACTAAAGACGCACAGCAGTGTCATGTCGCCATAACGCTCGGCGAAAAACGGCATACGGGCGAGCAGAAGAATGGCGCCCCATGCCACCAGCCAAACTGGTACACGATAAAGCGGGTGAACTGCGTGGCACCCGCTTCGCCCACGTTTTGGCCAGCTTTGGTCAGACGGTAAAATCTGGGCAGGCGTAGAGCCCATCATCATGGGCGTCAGGTTGCCAAAGAAGATGCCGCTCGCCTCGACCGAAATGAGGTCGCGGATACCGACGGGCGATTCGGGGTCGAGCCAAACGGCGATCGCGTACGCCACGATGCCAAAAACGAGATACAAAAACATGCAAAAGCATGCAGCAAAGAGCCAGGGCATCTGAACGCTGGACATAGCGGCCCAAAACTGCCCCATCTGCCCGGTCACGACCAGATAGACGATGTAGCCGATCAGCACAACGCCGATGAAGATGGCGCCGCGACGCGCGCTCTTGTTGTCATCGCCGCCAGAAACCTCGACCTGGGGCTTTGGGCTATGCTGAGAGGACTCCGTCATGAGGCTCCTTCTGACCGTCAAAGTATCTGGCCTATTGTACCCGTATGGGAGATGAGCAAAACGTAAAGCAATGGGGCAAATGGGATTAGCAGACCAGACCACTTGCAATAAAAAACCCGGCCTTCATACGAAAGACCGGGTATCTAAAACATGGTAGCCCGTACCAGATTCGAACTGGTGATCTCCGCCTTGAGAGGGCGGCGTCCTAAACCGCTAGACGAACGGGCCATATGTAGCAAATGCAATGGCTGGGATGGAGGGAGTCGAACCCCCATTGACGGAACCAGAATCCGCTGTCCTGCCATTAGACGACATCCCAATGACTGCATCGCTGCGCTCGGCTGTGCCTTTGCGCAAGAAAGAAATATACGGGAAGTCTCGCCGTGACGCAAGCCTAATTTTGACTTTTTTGAAATTCAGTCAAATACGGCCAACACGTGAAGGACCTGTGAAGCACCAGCGACACCTACGGCGTCAAAGCCGTAAAACATCCCACATCTACCGCTGGTAGATTACAACAATGCAGCATTCGCGGCTGATGGCACAATCGAACCGTCATCATTGCACGGATATCGAGGCACCATGGACGAAGAGCTTGATTACCTATGGGAGACCCTGGGCCTCGAGATCACTGCTGACCTTTGGCCCGAACGGGACAAAATCCATCCCACACTGCGCCCCGCCATCACGGTGATGCAGGCAAAATACCGCCGTGCATCCTTTTTGATCATGCGGGTGTCATGGCACGCGGGACTCCCCGACCTTAAGCGAATCCAGGCAAGCCTCGTCGAGCTGTCCGGTATGCCGACCGTCATATCCGAGGCGCATCTGGAGCAGCGCCAGCGCGAGCGACTGCAACAGCAGCGGATTCCCTTTATCTGCCCCGGCGTTCAGGCATATCTGCCCTTTATGGACGAAGAGTACTGGAGCGGCAAGTCCAACAAGCACGTAAAGGTCTACGATCCGCACGAATGGGCACAGCTCGAGGATTGAGCCGAGCGAGCCCGCCGATGGAAAACACATCCCACGCCGATCACTCAAAACGGGACGTACTTTCCGCAGCCACTACAGCAACGCCTCGGCCCAAGCCGCTTCCCTAAAGCCGGGGATCGCAAAGTCGTCGCCCACCAGCAGCGGACGCTTGACCAGCATGCCGTCGGTCGCCAGCAGCTCGTAGCACTCCCGATCCGTCATGCCCGCATCCAGACGTGCCTTCAGACCAAGCTCTCGATATTTCATGCCCGACGAATTAAAGAAGCGCCGCACCGGCAGCCCCGAACGAGCAATCCAGGTCGCAAGCTCATCAGCCGTGGGATTGTCCAAAACGATATCGCGGTCGATATACTCTACCCCATATTCGTCCAGCCATGCCTTGGCCTTCTTACAGGTCGAGCACTTGGGATATTCAACAAACAGTACGGTCATGGGATTTCCTTTCTTAGAGAAAACAGGTGTCTGGAAAACTGCACATCGACGACCACTCGCGATTGCAGCCGTTATTGTAGTCAATGTCGAAGCGCAGGCAGTCGCGATGTCTCGTCTTAAGGCTAGCGCCTCGCATGGGCGCCGATCGGCCGATTCGCATGGCGCACCAACGCCGCCGCCAGCAATACCAACAGCATGGCGGTGACATAGCCCGCAGCATCGAATCCTAGATCGATAACGTCGAAATGCCTGCCGGGAACAAAGATCTTATGTACCTGATCGCCAACGGAGCAGGCGGCGCAAAAGAGCAATACGGGCACGCAACGGGAGCATACGCTCCACGGACGCCTGGAAAAGCAAACCACGACCACCGAGGCGAACAATCCGACGAAGAAAAACTCTACGGTATGGGCAACGCGACGGACGTTCGTGCCACCCACATGCGAATGGAAGCAAGTCGGCCAGACCGGACATTCGAGGCAGCCGAATCGGCGCCCCCGGTCATTCCGTTCTCCGTCTGGGCTTCACCCGTGGCATCGACAGCCTGAACGCCCGTAGCCTGGCCCTCCACCACACGCGCGGTGGACTCGCTCAGCAACGACGTCTCCACCGCATTTTGCTCCGTCAGCACCCAGATACCCGCCAGCGTTGCAGCGAACAGAATGATCGCGGTCCATCCGATTATTTGTTTTATGCGCGCCAAGGGCCAACCTCCTTTTTTGAATATCAGCGAGTGTAGCCCCAAATGACATCGTCACCGTATCAAAATTTGAATCGCAACAGGAAGCGACAAAGCGACGCAAACCCCTACCCCGCCTCGCGCATCCAGCGATCGAACGTCCCCACGCACACGCCCAGGCACTTTGCTGCCTGGCTGCGGGTTATATCGCCTGCCTCATAGCTATCGCGCACCAGCTCAAACTGAGGAGGGCACGGCTTGCGAGGTCGACCGAAACGGACCCCTCGCGCCCGCGCCGCTGCAATTCCCTCCGCCTGGCGCCGATGGATATTCTCGCGCTCCACCTGCGCCACGTAGCTCAGCAGTTGCAGCACAATATCGGCAATCAGGGTGTTGGTCACATCCGGCGCGCCGCTGGCCCTGACGCGCGTGTCAAGCAATGGCATATCCAACACCACAATGGCAACCCCGAGCTCCTTGGTAATGCGTCGCCATTCCTCAAGAATCTCGGAGTAATTACGACCAAGTCGGTCGATAGAAAGCACCACCAGCACGTCCCCGTCTCCCAGGACGTGTAGCAGCTCGCGATAACGCGGTCGATCGAAGTCCTTGCCGCTCGCATGGTCGGCATAAATATTCGCCGAGCCCACGCCATAGGCGCCCAGCGCATCCAGCTGCCGATTAAGGTTCTGATCGCGCGAACTCACCCGCGCATAACCGTACACCGTCGCATCTCATCCCCGCTTTCTTGTATACCTGCCAAAAAGGGACAGGTTTATTTTGGTAGGTTTTACCTCTCAAATAGCAGGTAAGCGGGCAGCCGAGCAGACGGCAAGGTAGCCACGATTCAAATGCGGAGGCGGCCCCGAAAGACCGCCTCCGCTCTCCCGCCACGAGTCGGGATTTAGCTAGTGGATAAGCTTAAAGTCCAAGTGCCCACGCGTG
>ENA-OQBT01001236-OQBT01001236.1-human-gut-metagenome-genome-assembly--contig:-NODE-1236-length-10759-cov-2.484763_pt1 | contig 10759 bp, 11 predicted proteins | sample MGYA00242749_ERZ504557 | MGnify/ENA primary metagenome ERZ504557 (study PRJEB26092, sample SAMD00036243) | human gut metagenome | host: Homo sapiens | study: EMG produced TPA metagenomics assembly of... | reverse complement strand
CTATTACCCATTATCTGTATTGATGAATGCAGGTATCAGGGATATCTTAATCATCTCCACACCAGATGACACCCCTCGATTTGAGGCTCTGTTAGGTGATGGAAAGCAGTTTGGTATTAATTTAAGCTATGCAGTACAGCCAAGTCCAGATGGTCTGGCTCAGGCATTTATCATTGGTGAAGAGTTTATTGCCGGTGATTCAGTTGCTATGGTATTAGGTGATAATATTTTCCACGGACAGGGCTTAAATAAAAGATTAAAGGCTGCTGCCAACAAGGGAAAAGGTGCAACTGTATTTGGCTATTATGTAGACGATCCGGAACGTTTTGGTATTGTTGAATTTGATACAAATGGAAAAGCTATTTCTATTGAAGAAAAGCCTGAAAAACCGAAGTCTAATTACTGTGTAACAGGACTTTACTTCTATGACAACCGTGTTGTAGAATATGCAAAGAACTTAAAGCCATCTGCAAGAGGCGAGTTAGAGATCACAGACCTGAACCGTATCTATCTGGAAAATGGTGATCTGGATGTTATTTTACTGGGACAGGGCTTTACCTGGCTGGATACAGGAACCCACGAGTCTTTAGTAGAGGCGACCAACTTTGTAAAGACTGTAGAAACCCATCAGCACAGAAAAATCGCATGTCTGGAAGAAATCGCATATTTAAACGGCTGGATCACGAAAGAGCAGGTATTAGAGACTTACGAAGTCCTGAAGAAGAACCAGTATGGCAAGTATCTGAAGGACGTTTTAGACGGTAAGTATGTAGATAAGTTACACAATAGAGAGTTCTAATGATTACAGGCGTTCGTCACGGCGTTTACCGTGGCGTAAATGCTCACTTTGAGCTATTTTAGGAGGAAATATTTACATTATGAAGATCATCGTAACCGGCGGTGCCGGATTTATCGGAAGCAACTTTGTACACCATATGGTAAATAAATATCCAGATTATGAGATCATCAACCTGGATCTGCTGACCTATGCAGGAAATCTGGAAAACTTAAAGCTGGTAGAGGACAAGCCAAACTACCGCTTTGTAAAAGGCGATATCGCTGACAGAAGTTCATCTTTGACTTATTTGAAAAAGAAAAACCAGACGTAGTAGTAAACTTTGCTGCAGAAAGCCATGTAGACCGTTCTATCACCGATCCAGAGGCATTTGTACGCACCAATGTAATGGGAACCACAACTTTACTGGATGCATGCCGTACCTATGGCATTAAGCGTTATCATCAGGTATCTACGGATGAGGTTTACGGAGACCTGCCATTAGACCGTCCGGACCTGTTCTTTACAGAAACAACACCACTGCACACATCCAGCCCATATTCTTCATCCAAGGCAAGTGCAGACCTGTTTGTGCTGGCATACCACAGAACTTACGGAATGCCTGTAACAGTATCCCGCTGCTCCAATAACTACGGCCCATATCACTTCCCTGAGAAACTGATCCCGCTGATCATCAGCCGTGCTTTAGCAGATGAAGAGCTTCCTGTATACGGAACCGGTGAAAATGTACGTGACTGGCTTCATGTATCCGATCACTGCGAGGCTATCGATCTGATCATCCACAAGGCCGCGTTGGTGAAGTTTACAATATTGGCGGACACAACGAGAGAACCAATCTGGAAGTTGTAAAGACCATCTTAAAGGCATTAAATAAGCCGGAAAGCCTGATCAAGTTTGTAACAGACCGTCCGGGACATGACCGTCGTTATGCTATCGATCCAACTAAGATCGAGACAGAATTAGGCTGGAAGCCAAAATATAACTTTGATACGGGAATTCAGCAGACCATCCAGTGGTATCTGGATAACCAGGAATGGTGGAAAAACATTTTAAGCGGTGAGTACAGTAATTACTTCGATAAAATGTACGGAAACCGTCTGTAAGTAAACCATAAGCAAAAAGTAACTGTGGCTGACGGAAATTTCCGCCAGCCATTGACATGTATGATGAGGATTGCAGATGTATATTATGCAGTGCGGTCTGATATCAGAAAGCAAGAACAAAAAGTGAGGGATCATTTATGAGAGTTCTGGTAACAGGTGTAAAAGGACAGCTTGGACATGATGTAATGGACGAACTGGCAGCAAAGGGCATCGAAGGGATTGGCGTAGATGTAGAGGAAATGGACATTACAGATGCTGCAGCCTGCGAAAAAGTAATTACAGAGGCAAAACCGGATGCAGTGATCCACTGTGCAGCATATACTGCAGTAGATGCTGCAGAAGACAACGTGGAACTGTGCCGTAAGGTAAACGCAGAAGGAACAAGAAACATTGCCAAAGTGTGCAAGTCCTTAGACATAAAAATGATGTACATCAGTACAGACTATGTATTTAACGGCGAAGGACAGCGTCCATGGGAGCCGGATGACCACAGAGAGCCATTAAATGTATATGGACTTACTAAATATGAAGGTGAGATCGCAGTAGAACAGAACCTGGATAAGTACTTTATTGTCCGCATTGCTTGGGTATTTGGTATAAACGGAAAGAACTTTATTAAGACCATGCTCCGCTTAGGCAAAGAAAGAGGAGCTGTCAGCGTTGTAAATGACCAGATCGGTTCTCCAACTTATACCTATGATCTGTCTAAGCTGTTAGTTGCCATGATCCAGACGGATAAATATGGCAGATATCATGCAACCAACGAAGGACTCTGCAGCTGGTATGACTTTGCCTGCGAGATCTTCCGTCAGGCTGGTATGGATGAAGTAAAGGTAACACCGGTAGATTCATCAGCATTTCCGGTTAAAGCAAAACGTCCATCCAACAGCCGCTTAAACAAAGAAAAACTGACAGAAAAGGGATTTGAGAGACTTCCTGCATGGCAGGACGCTTTAGGACGTTATTTAAAGGAATTAAAAGGACAGGAAGGACTGTAAAAAATGGGAAAATATTTTGGAACAGACGGCTTTCGCGGAGAGGCAAATGTAAACCTGACTGTTGAGCATGCTTTTAAAGTAGGACGTTTCTTAGGCTGGTATTATGGACAGAAAAATCCGGCTGAAAGATGTCGTATTGTTATTGGAAAAGATACCAGACGAAGCAGCTATATGTTTGAGTATTCACTGGTAGCAGGTCTGACTGCTTCTGGTGCAGATGTATTTCTGCTTCATGTAACCACCACACCAAGCGTATCTTATGTAGTGCGTACAGAAGGCTTTAACTGCGGTATCATGATTTCCGCAAGCCATAATCCATACTACGATAATGGTATTAAGGTTATTAATGAAAAAGGCGAAAAGCTGGAAGAATCTGTGATCACAGAGATCGAGAAATACTTAGATGGTGAAATAGAGGAGATCCCTTTTGCCAAGAAAGATAAGATCGGCCGTACCGTAGATTTTGCAGCAGGCAGAAACCGTTATATTGGCTATCTGATCTCCATTGCCACCCGTTCCTTCAAGAACATGAAAGTGGCTTTGGACTGTGCAAACGGAAGTGCTTCTGCTATTGCCAAAAATGTATTTGATGCTCTGGGCGCCCAGACCCATGTGATCAATAATGAACCAAATGGCTTAAATATCAATACAGACTGCGGTTCCACCCACATTGAGCATTTACAGAAGTTTGTAGTAGAAGAAGGCTGTGATGTAGGCTTTGCTTACGACGGGGATGCAGACCGTTGTATCGCTGTAGATGAAAAGGGAAATGTAGTAGACGGCGATGGTATTATGTATATCTGCGGAAAATACATGAAGGAGCAGGGAAGCCTGTTCCACAATACAGTTGTTACTACGGTCATGTCAAACTTCGGCCTGTATAAAGCATTTGACCGTGAAGGCATTTCCTATGAAAAGACTGCAGTAGGCGATAAATATGTTTATGAAAATATGGCAGCTACCGGCAACTGCTTAGGCGGTGAACAGTCCGGCCATATTATTTTCAGCAAGCATGCAACCACCGGTGACGGCATCCTTACTTCCCTGAAGGTAATGGAAGTTATCTTAGAGAAGAAGCAGACACTTGCAAAGCTGGCATCTGAGTATGAAGTTTATCCACAGGTTCTTAAGAACGTAAAGGTAAAAGACAAAAAAGCAGCCCAGGATGATGAAAAAGTCCAGGCGGAAGTTAAAAAAGTAACAGAAAGTCTGGGAAGCGATGGACGGATCTTACTCCGCCAGTCTGGTACAGAACCTGTTGTCCGCGTTATGGTCGAAGCCTCTGATCTTGAAACCTGCGAAAAATATGTTGACCAGGTAATTAAAGTTATGGAAGAACAGGGACACTGCTTATAAGGTAAGCTGGTGCGTCTGAAAAAGCTGGCTTGGAATATTAACCATAACCAGAACGAATAATAAAATGAAATCTCATTGCTTGTAAGAATAAATGGTATATGGTATACTGTAGCATATACTTTTATTGTATGTTGCAGCAATGAGGCTGGATGCTCCGGAGACAAAGCTGCTCCGGAGCATTTTATGTAATAGGAAATTCTTTGAAATTTCCTATTACATAAAAAGACAACTAACGTGCCAATGATGCGCACTCGCGCGAAGAAGAAACATGTCGCAAGCGACCGCACTCGGCGCGAGAATGTGCCAAGCACATTCTATTTGGTAAAGTGCCATTCTGCATATGATTTTATGAGAAAAGGAATGATGAAACGTGGGGCTGAATCAGTAAAAGTACTGCTGTTTATCGTCTGCCGTTACGGTGTGATCGAGCGACTGCCCGGAAGGGCTTGGAATTAAAAGGAAATACAAAGCAGATCCGTTGAAATGCCGGTTGCAGCAATAAATAGAATTGCGAGAGTGCAAAGCATGTAACAGAAAAAGACAGAGATAAACACAAGGAGGAAATAGTTATTATGTTAAATTATGCGAGATATAAAAGAGTACCTGTAGTCCATTTCCCAGAGCGTACCTGGCCGGATAAAGAGATTGAAAAGGCTCCTGTATGGTGCAGCGTTGACCTGCGTGATGGAAACCAGGCACTGGTAGAACCAATGGTAGTAGAAGAAAAGGTAGAAATGTTCAACCTTTTAGTAAAGCTGGGCTTTAAGGAGATAGAGGTTGGCTTCCCTGCAGCATCCCAGATCGAATACGATTTTCTTCGCACCCTGGTTGACCGCAAGCTGATCCCGGATGATGTAGAAGTTCAGGTATTAGTACAGTGCCGTGAGCATCTGATCAAGAGGACTTTTGAGGCATTAAAGGGTATTAAAAAGCTGTCGTACATATTTACAATTCCACATCTACTCTTCAGAGAGATGTTGTTTTCCACAAAGATATGGACGAGATCAAAGATATCGCTATTGTAGGTACCAAGATGGTACAGAGATATGCAGCAGAATGTGATACGCAGATCCGTCTTGAGTATTCTCCGGAGAGTTTTACCGGCACAGAGCTGGATTTTGCCCTTGATATCTGTACTGCTGTTCAGGAGACCTGGGGAGCTACCAAGGAGAACCCGATCATCATCAACCTTCCATCTACTGTTGAGATGAATACTCCAAATGTATATGCAGACCAGATCGAATGGATGCACACACACTTTAAGAACAGGGAAAGCATTATCTTAAGCGTACATCCGCACAATGACAGAGGAGAAGGCGTTGCAGCTACCGAATTAGCACTTCTTGCAGGTGCTGACCGTGTAGAGGGAACTCTGTTTGGAAATGGTGAGCGTACTGGTAATGTAGATATACTGACCGTTGCTTACAACATGTTCTCCCAGGGTATCAACCCGGAATTAAATATTGAAAATGTGCGTGAGATCGCAGAGGTTTATGAACGCTGTACTAAAATGCAGATCCCGCCAAGACATCCATATGCAGGCAAGCTGGTATTTACCGCATTCTCCGGTTCCCATCAGGATGCCATCAACAAAGGTATGCAGGCTCTCCACGAAAGAAACAGCCAGTACTGGGAAGTTCCGTATCTGCCTATCGATCCAAGCGATATCGGAAGAGAGTACGAGCCGATCGTCCGTATCAACAGTCAGTCCGGAAAGGGCGGCGTAGCCTTTGTTATGGATACTTTCTACGGCTTCAAGCTCCGAAGGGCATGCACAAGAGTTTGCCGATGTGATCCAGGCTATTTCCGAGAAGCAGGGTGAGGTTGCTCCGGAGCAGATCATGGAGGAGTTCAAGAAGGATTATCTGGACCGCAAAGAACCAATGCATTTCCGCAAGTGCCGCATTACCGATACAGAGACTGCAGATGGCGAGTTTGCAACACTTGTTAAGCTTACTTATACTGACCATGGCATTGAGAAACATTTCGATGGCATTGGAAATGGACCGATCGATGCTGTCCAGAGAGGCTTAGAAGAGGCACTGGGCATCCAGATTAAGGTATTAGACTACACCGAACATGCACTTGCATCTGGTTCTGGCGCACAGGCTGCTTCCTATATCCACTTAGTAGACCAGACCACCGGAAAAGCAACCTACGGCGTAGGCATCAGTTCCAATATTACCAGAGCATCTATCCGTGGTATTTTCAGTGCAGTAACAGACTGTTCTATTAATAAAACTTTCATGCCGGGACTGGCATAAAATAAAAGTAAAGATCAAAAGCGCATTGTCTTTTATGGCAATGCGTTTTTCTGTTATGGACTTTAGTCTGTTGAGCCCATTGGAGTTTTTCGTTGTTCCGAAAAATGGAGATGGGCGAAACAATAAACCACCCGCTATGCGGGTGCGCGTCGATTGTTATACAAAAAATCACCTTTCCGTTTACAATAGAGTTGTTCAGGCTGTATTGCAGAAAGGAAAGGTAATTTATGGCGAAGAAAGAAAATTCACTTGCGCATATGAAATGGATGTGCAAATATCATATCGTCTTCACACCTAAGTATAGACGAAAAATAATTTACAATCAATACAAAGCGGATATAAGAGATATTATAAAACAATTGTGTAGTTATAAAGGTGTTGAAATTATTGAGGGTCATCTAATGCCAGATCATATCCATATGTTAGTAAGTATTCCGCCAAAGATAAGTGTATCATCATTCATGGGATATTTAAAAGGGAAAAGTGCGCTTATGATATTCGATAAACACGCAAATTTAAAGTATAAATTTGGAAATCGTCATTTCTGGGCAGAAGGATATTATGTTAGCACAGTAGGATTAAATGAGGCTACAATAAAAAAATATATCCAAGAGCAGGAAAAGCATGATATAGCAATGGATAAGCTAAGTGTAAAGGAATATGAAGACCCTTTTAAGGTTAATGCCAAGTAGTAACAATACCCTTTAAGGGGTAGCGACGAGTCAAGAGCAATATGGCTTGAACGGAGCTGTGGGAAGGCTGTGTAAACAGAATTCCCACAGTCTAAAGAGAAAGCCAGCGCCTTGAGACGCTGGCCTAGTAACAAGCTTATAGCCTAGTGCAAACCACCCGTTGGACGGGTGGTTATGATTAGTTTTTTGCCTCTGCCTCTGGCGTAAATCTATTGAAGATGATACACTGATATACTGGTACATAGTTTTTGAAATAACTATACTACTTACTTGTCTGCGAATCTGATTGCACAAGGTCTAAAAGCCTCAGCGTAGCCCACTACGCCTGCGTTTTTTAAATCTGCACACTTAAATCCGCATTCTATGCATTAGTACAGTATTTACGAAACGATATACCAGGAGAGGTTTTGTGCAATGAGGAGGAGAACATGCTGAAGGTATTGATCGCAGATGATGAAGAAAAGATCTGTCAGCTGATCATAAAAGCTGATCAACTGGGAAGAAAATGGGGTTAAAAATAGCGGCAACTGCTTCTAATGGTATTGAGGCATTAGAGCAGGCAAAAATCTGTAAACCGGAGATTCTGATCACAGACATACGGATGCCTGGAATTGATGGGATGGAACTGATCAGGAAAGTAAAAGAAAAACTGCCGGATACAGAGATCATCATAATCAGTGGATACAGGCATTTTGAATATGCTCAGACGGCGATCCGTTATGGTGTGAGAAATTATCTCTTAAAACCTATTAAAAAAGAGGAATTACGGGATACCTTACAAAAGATCGCAGATATTTACAGGGAGAAAAATGAACAGTTAAATTTTGAAGAAAGAGTCCGCCTTGCCTTAAAAAATGATGCAGGAAAGCTGCGTACCAGTTTTATTTCCCGTATGATCTACGGAGACCGGGAGCGGGAAAATATTATCAGCCTGAAAGAACTGAACAATCAGTATCATTTCCATTTCCGTGAGGGAGTGTTCCAGGTTGCAGCCATCAAATTTGACCATGTAAACCACAATGACAGCTGTATTTCCTTCCTGGCAGACAAGGCAGCAGGCCTGGCGTTACAGTATCTGGAACCGGTATGTTTTGACCATGAGGTTTATGCAGAGTTTTCTACCTTTTATCTTCTGTTGAATTTCGGGGAAGAAGAGAGTAAAAATGTGCGGAAAAATGTGCGCCAGATGCTGGATGAACTGAAAGCCCAGGAAAGTATCTTAAATGGAATGAGTGTTACCATAGGAATGGGAAGCATGGTAAACACAGCGGCAGTATCAAGAAGTCTTTTCTGGACGCTGTATTTATGATAAAGCAGAGGCTTCTTTTAGGAACCGGGCGGATGCTGGAAATGGATGAAGCACAACAGAGAAAAAACTCTGATTTTATAAACAGTGAGGCATTTTACCGTTTTAACAGGGAAATGGAACGGGCAGTCGAAGCTTTAAATGTAGTGGAGACAAGGCGGACTATTGAAGGTTTGCGGGATGTATTAAAGAACTATCCGGGGATCACCGGTTATGAGATCCTGCAGATGACTAAGGAGGCCTGCAATCATTATTTGTTCTGCATGAAGAGCAGGGGGATCCGTGTGGACAGTGAAGCTAAATTTGTGGAAGAATTCAGCAAAGACGCAGGGGAATGTGCAGATATAGAAGAACTGTTCCGCCTTTTAGGAGGGACGATAGGAAGATCTCTGCAAAAAGCTTCTGAAGCGAAGAAGGCAGAAGATAACCGGCCCATACGGCAGGCAAAGCAGTACATAGAAGAAAATTACAGCCGTTCGCTTACTTTAGAAGAAGTAAGTGAGATGGCTGGCTTTGCTCCTGGATATTTCAGCACGCTTTTTAAGAAAGAAACAGGGGTAACTTTTCTGGAATTTTTGCAGTCAGTGCGTATGGATGCAGCGAAAAAACTGCTGGTTTCCGGAAATGAGGGAATGAATGTGATCTGCGAAAAGGTAGGCTATGCAGATGTGAAATATTTCACGAAATGTTTTATAAAATATACCGGACTGAAGCCGGGAGAGTACAGGAAGATCTATTCATGAATAAAGAAAGTTATCTTTTTGACCGTATACGTTGGGGTGCAGCGATTTTTTTGATTTTTCATATCAGTCTGTTGTTTATCCTGTTCTTTCAGGATTGGAAGACGGAGAAAATGAAGTGGTTTATTTTGTTTTTAGGAGTGCTTTATGTTATCCTGATTTATGCCGCTTATCAGCTGATCTACCGGCCTTTAAAAGTGAACAGCCGGATAAAGGCGGCTTTTGCCAGAGGGGACAGTTATGAGGATATTTACCATATGCCTTATCTTTTAAATGAGGAAGAGCAGAACATGCTGCGTCGTTTTTATGCCCTGTTAGACAAAAGCGAGCTGATCACTGTATCTAAGAAAAAATCGGAATATCTGGCATTACAGAATCAGATCAATCCCCATTTTCTTTATAATACTCTGGAAGGCATCCGGGCAGAGGCGCTGATCGCAGGGGTGGATTCTATTGCGGAGATGACGGAGCACTGGCAACTTACTTCCGTTATACCATTTCCCAGGTAAATAACCTGGTCACATTGGAAGAAGAACTGGCAAATGTGGAAAATTATTATTATATCCAACAGTTTCGTTTTGGCAGTAGCTGAATCTGAGGATCCGCTATGACTGTGAGGATGAAGAGGAAGCGCTTATGTGCCAGCTTCCCAAGCTGACTTTGCAGCCGATCGTGGAAAATTCCATTTATCATGGACTGGAACGCAAGATTGGAACAGGTCATCTAGATATTAAGGTCACTGTGACAGACAGCCATCTGATCATTATGATCTCAGATGATGGTGTAGGCATTGAAAAAGGTCAGGTGAAGATTATGAATGAACAGCTGAGAGCACTGAGACTGGAGGAGGAAAACAACGGGGAAACCGGTAAAAAAGGCGGAATTGCAGTTAAAAATGTAAATAACCGTATTAAGCTTTTGTTTGGGGAAGAATATGGCATTTATATCTACAGCCAGCCAGATGTGGGAACGGATGTGGAGATCACACTTCCGGTCGTAAGGAATTGATGTAACGAACATGCTGATAAACAGGAGGCAGCTATGAAACAGGAAATACTTCGTTTTGAAAATGTGACCTGCAAAAAAGACGGGGGCTGTTTATTTGGATAATTTCAGTTTTTATATGACTGCAGGTGAGATCGTAGGGTTGCTTTCTGTCAATGACCGGGGGATCAAAGAACTGATCGAACTGACGGCAAAGAACCATCCTATTGATGCAGGAAGAGTGTATATGGGTGGCAAACTGGTAAACAGTTATTTAAATCAGGAGGAAACATCTAACCGTATTTACCAGATCGACAGAAAAGCTCTCTGATCAATAATCTGTCTATAACGGATAACCTGTTTGTTATGCGCCCAGGATTTAAGAAACAGGTGATCAATGAATGGGTTTTAAGAGAACAGGCAGACAGAGTCTTAAAACAGCTTTCCATGGATCTGGAATCTGAATAAAAGGGTGGAAAGGCTTACTACCATGGAGCGGATCATGGTGGAGATCGCCAAG
>ENA-OQBT01001235-OQBT01001235.1-human-gut-metagenome-genome-assembly--contig:-NODE-1235-length-10764-cov-2.564915_pt1 | contig 10764 bp, 15 predicted proteins | sample MGYA00242749_ERZ504557 | MGnify/ENA primary metagenome ERZ504557 (study PRJEB26092, sample SAMD00036243) | human gut metagenome | host: Homo sapiens | study: EMG produced TPA metagenomics assembly of... | reverse complement strand
CTTTTTCTTTTTTCCAAGCTCAAGAATCTCAATAAGCTTCTGCTGGAAATTCAGTCTCTGCTCCTGCTCCTGTGCCATGTCTTTTTGTTCCTTTTTCTTTGCCATTTATTTTCCTCTTTTATTCTGGTATTTTTTGCAATTCTTCGAGTGCACGCTTATCCTCAATAATCCTCATCATGCCCTCCATATCTGTAGGTGCCAGATGCTTTGAGCGGTAGTCTATGCTGTTTTGCTTGATACGGACAACGGTTTCCCTGAGTGCGGTTGCCTTGTCATTTTTGCCCTCCACCTGATGGATTGTGGCATTGAAAAGCCCTGCCACCTCGCGCTGTTCGTCCTCATCGGTAAACATGCTTACTATCCTGGCCGGATTTACTGTATGCGTGGTCTCGTACTGTGAAAAAACCTCCTTAGCCACCTTGTGGTACAGCTCTTCGGTAAAGTCATCTGCACTGATACGCCCCTTTATCCTGTCAAAAAGTGAATTATCCTCTATGAGCCATGTGAGGAGAAGCTTCTGCGACTGCTTCATGCCATCCTCCTTTTTATTTTTCTCATTGATTCCACTTTTAAGCTTGGTCTGTGGCTTTACGATACCGCCCTTCATTGCCATACTGTTTACGAGCTTTCTTAAGTCGTCGTATGGTATGCTGTACTCTCTGGACACTGCCTGCGTATAGTTTGTCCGCTCAAGCTCCTCGGTAAACCCAAGCAGCTTCTTTGCGATTTCATTATAAAATGCGGTTTTTGACTCAGGATCGTCCATATCATAGCCTGCCTGCATGATCCGTATCTGAAACATAAAGCTGTTTTCAGCCTTTTTGATACGCTCCTCATACTCCTGTGCGCCAAGCGCTTGATAAACTCATCCGGGTCCTTGTACGGCCGCATGTTAATGACCTTTGTTGTGATGCCTACCTCCTTGAGTATCGGAATCGCACGCAGCGCTGCCTTTACCCCGGCGCCATCACTGTCATATGTCAGATATACCTCATTGGTGTATCTCTTTAATAGTGAGGCATGTCCGCTCGTGAGCGCCGTGCCAAGCGACGCCACCGCATTGTCAAAGCCTGCCTGATGCAGTGCTATGACATCCATGTAGCCCTCACACAAAAGGAGCTGGTTTTTCCTCGTGCTCCTTGCTATATTAAGCCCGTAAAGATTACGGCTCTTATCAAATATCTTTGTCTCCGGAGAGTTTAAATATTTTGGCTCTCCGTCACCCATCACCCGGCCTCCAAAGCCTATGACACGGTTGTGCACATCCATAATCGGAAACATCGCACGATTCCAGAACTTATCGTGCCCGCCTCTGACCTCATCTATCGTCACAAGACCTGTCTCCTTAAGTATCTCATCATCATAGCCCTTGCTGCGCAGATACTTGTACAGATCATCACTGTACTGGTCCGAGTAGCCAAGCCCGAACTTCTGCATTGTCTCATCGGACAGCTCTCTCTTTTTGAAATACTCATGTGCCTTCTGTCCTCTCGGTCCACGAAGCAGCATATAAAAATACTTTGCAGCCTCTTTATTTATCTCAAGCAGCTGTGTGCGCCTGTCTGCTTCTCTCCTTTGTGCTGATGTCATCTCCTGCTTGGGAAGCTCAATTCCCACACGGTCTGCAAGTTCCTGCATGGCCTCTGGGAAGGTGAAGTTCTCATACTGCATGAGAAATGTAAATACATTGCCTCCGGCTCCACAGCCGAAGCAATAGTACATCTGCTTATTCGGTGAGACGGAAAAGGATCCGGTCTTTTCGTTATGGAATGGGCATAATCCAAAATAGGTACTTCCCTTTTTCTGAAGATGCACGTAGCTTCCTATAACATCGACTATGTCATTTCGCGAACGTACCTCCTCTATAAGCTCGTCAGAGTAGTACGGCATTTTATCATCCCCTTACTGTTCATCTTTGTTGTCATTTGTGTCGCCCGGCGAAAATCAATATCCATCTATTTCCCAGGCTACCGGTACGAAATACTCGTGGAACTTCGTGGTGGCATACTGGTCTGTCATGCCTGATATATAGTCGCATATGATACGCCCCTTGTCATCCCCCTGCTCTAGCATGACGAGATACTTCTGCGGCAGCTCCTCTATATGCTCCATATAATAGAAATAAAGCTGCTTGAGCATCGCCTTGGCCTTTTTCTCCTCGCTTTTTGCGACTGGATTGTTATAGAGGTTTGCGAACATGAATTTACGCAAATCCTGCATTGCCTGCGCGGACTCTTTTGACATGCATATATCGTCCTTTCCCATGCTGTTTGTGATGATATTGTGCACCATATGATTGAGCCTGGCCTTGGTGCTGTGTCCAAGCGTATTTCTTATCTCAAGCGGTATATCATCCTCGCACAGAAGCTGTGCTCGGATTGCATCATCAAAGTCTGAATTTATGTAGGCTATCTTGTCTGAAAGCCTGACTATTTTGCCCTCTAAGGTGTGTGGCATGAGCGAGGTCTGGTGATTTAGCATACCATCTCTGACCTCCCAGGTCAGATTGAGTCCTGCTCCGTCCTTTTCGAGCTTCTCCACTATGCGCACACTCTGCTCATTATGCTTAAAGCCACCCTCGTATATCTCATTGAGGATGCGCTCACCCGCATGTCCAAACGGTGTATGCCCAGGTCGTGTCCCAGCGCTATAGCCTCCACCAGATCCTCATTCAGTCTCAGTGCCTTGGCTATTGTCCTGGCATTCTGCGACACCTCAAGCGTATGCGACATACGTGTGCGGTAATGGTCGCCCTTTGGCGTAAGAAACACCTGTGTCTTATTTTTCAGACGCCTGAATGCCTTGCTATGCAGTATCCGGTCCCTGTCCCGCTGAAAAACAGGTCTGATATCGCACTGCGGCTCATCATAGTCCCTGCCTCTTGAGTTGATGCTCAGGCATGCGAACGGACTAAGTATTTCCTGCTCACGTTTTTCTATCTGCTCGCGAATAGTCATTTATCTGCCTCCTCGCTGTCACAGTCGTTATGTTCTGCTGCTATTCACACACAAATGTAACAAATAGCGTTACATTCCACTAACAGTGCTCTACACTAATTATGCTCTACACTAGTTATTATTCGACGTGATTTTTAAAAATCCTTTTTTTATTTCTTTTTACTTTAATTTTCTTTCGGCAAAAATTAAATGCTATATCAATTACCGCCGAGCACATGGCGCAGCATCTGAAGCTGTCCTCCTGTGATTTCATTGTCGTAGCTGCCATAGTAAAATTTATCGTCTTTTGCCAGTATGCAGCCCACCCAGGTGCCCACATGACTGTCACTCTCTATGGCATCCTTCATGGATTTGTAGCCTCTATTGTAAAATAAGCATCATAGCCCTTGAAGTCTGCCGGATTTATTTTCACTGCACCAAAGGTATCCTCAAGACTTTTTATGAAATCCTCATCGCACTCCGTATAGCCTGTGACATCCTTGCTGTAGCGCGACTCTGACTGCCACTCCTCATCCCACATGAGAAAAACGCTGCAGTCCTTCCATGAATTGCTTTTTTCAACTACAGACAGCTTCTTGTATGAATTTGATGCGTTGCCCGACATCTGTAAATATGTATCGTCACCGTTCTTATTCATATATAAGAGGTTTGAAGCTGCAAGCTCATAGTACCTGCTGCCATAGTCCTGATCCTTGTATACAATATAGCCAAGCGGACTGCCGGTCCCTGCATAGTCAAGCTCTATGGTTATCGGAATATACACCTGACTGTCATAAACCATAGGTCCAAGCCTGTCATCATTTGTGATACAGCTTGCGACCTTTTCATACTCAGCCGGCTCGTTTGAAGGCGACATGAAATATGTGTAAACAACAATAATTGCAATGACAACGACCGGCACAATGACTATTACAGCTTTTAATGTTTTCCTTCGAACCCTGCGTCTGTGAATGCGCACTTTCCTGCCTGCATGCTCATCGCAATACCTGTATTTCACCAGTCTGTATACAACAAAAAGCTCCAGCACAAGCAAAAGCACAGCAAAGGCCATCATACAGCCGGCCTGCCACATCACCTTGTGATTGACAAATTTCTTATCTATAACCTAAGCGGTATGAGTATTATCGTCCAAAAAAGCGTATTTCCCAACACATACCGTGCATATATTTTCCTGCTTTTTATCACGGTAAGCGGAAAAAGTGAAACAATCACTGTCAGCATGAGCACAATTGCAAAAAAATATCCCCATATCTCTGACAGGGTTGAGCATACAGTGCCTTGAAATACTGCGCCGGACCAAGCTTTTTGATATTGCCCCAGCCTGAGTATTTTGAGATAAAGAGCACTACCGTGCCGATAAACCATGTCAGTATATAGATGCCCATGTAGCATGCCATATTTTTCCTTGCAAAGCTGCCATATCTCATAGCGTAATATGACACAAGCACCCCTGCAAGCACAGGAAATCCGCCCACTCTGCCAATCAAAAGATTTACATACTCCATAACAGCAAAGGACAAAACAAACACACATATTACATTAATATAAGATAGATTCAATCTCTTCACGCTGCAATCCCATCTCCAATATAATAATCAAGTTCCTGTGACAGCTGTACCCCTCAGTGTGGCAGGCAACGGTTACAGACCATTAATAGCCAATAGGCTTTCAAAATTATCTGCACAAAATAAAATAGGAAGCCGTTCACCGACTTCCCTGTTAATGCAGGAGATGGGACTTGAACCCACACGATATTGCTACCACAGGCACCTGAAGCCTGCGCGTCTGCCAATTCCGCCACTCCTGCGAACAAGCATTATTCTACCAAAAAGTTTAGAAGAATGCAAGCATAAATTTAAAAAACTATACGAAATGTACGAAAAACTATAAATCTGTTACTACACCAGCTTTGATATATCTAAAACCAGTGCATCAACCTCCTCCTGTTTTGTGGCCCAGCTGGTGCAGAATCGCACTATAGTGCCCTCTTTTTCTCTTTCCATCTCTTCAAAATAGTATTTCTCGGCAAGTGTCTTCTTCTGCTCATCCGATAAAATCACAAACTGCTGATTTGTAAAGCTCTCAACCAAAACGGTACCTTCTTCTGTTCAAATGCCTCTTTAATCTGCATGGCAAGCTCATCAGCACGCTTTGTCTTTTCAAAATAATCGCCATTCTCAAGCATAGTGGCAAACTGTAAGCCCATCAGCCAGCCCTTTGCAAGCACTGCACCATTTTGCTTCATATAAGCCTTAAAACGATACTTGATATCCTCAGCATTTATAACCAGCGCCTCGCCAAAGAGCGCACCACACTTTGTGCCACCGATATAAAAAACATCCGAAAGCATGGCAAAATCACAAAGTGTAAGGTCATTTTTATCTGAGCCCAGTCCATAGCCCATTCTCGCACCATCAACAAACAGATACATGCCGTATTTCTTGCAGACAGCACTGATATCGCAAAGCTCTCTTTTCGTGTAAAGAGTACCCTGCTCAGTCGGAAATGAAATATAAACCATCTTTGGCTCTGTCAGATACTCAGGCTTTGCATTGTCATAATACTCTGCGGCACACGCCTCAATCTGCGCAGCACTGATTTTACCATCCGTGTTAGGAAGCGCAAGAATCTTATGACCTGTATTCTCAATAGAAGCTGCCTCGTGGCAATTGATATGTCCCGTATCCGCTGCAATCACGCTCTGCACCGGTGAAAGCGCCGCCGCAACCACAACATAATTTGCCTGTGTCGCACCCGGAATAAATTTAATCATGAAATCATCTCTGCCAATAAGCCCCTTAATAATCTGCTCAGCCTTATCGCACCACTCATCCTCACCATATCCCGGATAGCTGGTTGTATTTGTATCCGCCAGTGCCTTCAAAATGCAATCAAATGCACCGCGGTTATAATCGTTATTAAATCTAATCATAAAAATCTTTCCTTTCCTGTCTTATCAATCAATATAGAGCGCCTGCCCAGCAACAACCGGAGCCTTGCGGAAGATGGGTTGCAAGACGTCCGGGGGACGTCTGCTCTGCAACGACCGAAGCGGAGCGGAGACCTTGGACCCATGGGGACAAGGTCCGCTTCCGCTTCTAAAATTAAAAAGGGCTAAGCCTAAGGCTTAACCCTTTTTAGTTTTATAATGCGGAAGATGGGACTTGAACCCACACGATTGCAATAATCACAAGATCCTTAGTCTTGCTCGTCTGCCAGTTCCGACACTTCCGCATGTATTTTGTTTTCGCCGCTTGTCTCACGCGACTCGTATATAATATCAGATTGTTTTCAAAAATGCAAGCACTTTTTTCAAAAAAATCATATTTTTTTACAGACCCTTTTCATAGCACAAAAACGGCTGCCCAAACAGGCTACATTCACCCACTGTATCAAATCCAAATACTGCATACGAGCGCAGAGCCTTCACATTAAGCTTGTTGACTAAAAAATGTACACTTTTGTATCCTCTCCTTGCGAGTTCTTCCATCCCAAATACCAGCATTTGTCTAGCGATTTTCTGATTCTGAAAATCCGGATGAACCGCAAGTCTTGAAAGCTCAGCCCGGGTGCCAGCTTATGGCTCCAGCAATCAAGCCTCTCCACCTGTGGATCATCATCAATTGAAATCGCTGCGATAATTCTGTCCTCTTTGCTTCCGGCATCAGCATTAATCTCCTGCCCATCAATCATTACAAACAAAGATTCTCTACCAAGATCAAACTCAATCTCCTTCATTCCCGGATAAGAATCATCCCATGGACAAAACTCCCTGCCTAGCTGTATCTTATACAATTTTAAAATTTCTTCTTTATTTTCTTCTGTAGCTGCTACTATTCTTCTCATTCTGTTTCTCATTTCCAACTAAATATAATGGACAAGGGGATTCAAGCTTGCAAGCTTAAAGTTTGTACTCTAATGAACATGAAACTACCTTCTTATAAATGAAAAATCATATACATTTCTGAACTTTTGCGTTACTCTCTGATTGTGTGTATAACAATTATAATACGATAACCATACCCATTGCTTCGTTTCTTTTTCTAATCGACAATCCTCCATTTGACAAAATTTCACAACCCCATTTGGTAGACTGTTAGAATTTAATACTTCTGTCAATGCTCTTGAAAATGTATTTTCACATTCTCTAATTTCTTGAATATGTTTTGTTTTTTTCATATTTTCTTCCGCAATTGCTACTTTTTTTAATCCGAATGGAATCCCAGATTGTTGATAATCCAACGTATATCCAAGGCGAATATAGTAAATGATACCATCTCGTACAATAAAAGCACTTGATTTAGTCAAATTCGTTTTTTCATTGTTTTTTATATACCAAATAGTAATTGGGACAATTATAATCACTAAAACCATCCAATACACCCAATACACATCCGAAAAACATCCAAAAAAGAATAACAATCCCCATACAAGAATAATTATTCCAAACATCAAATTAGGATGTTTCGTAAATCCTATGACTTTTTATATCTCTTTTCATATAAACAATTTCATTTATATCGTTGTTGATTTCCATATTTCATTTACCTCAAACCTAATACATTAACCTCAAATTCTTCTCTCAGTATTACTGAAATTTATTGTTTAAAACTTCTAACAATAAAGTAAACCAGCCATTCTACCACTAATATGCCATAATAAAAGAATTCTACTGCATGTAATGTTATAAAAAACAGACAGATAATCTACTACCCATTTCTATGCTCATTTAGCAACAATATATTCCATTTCTTCGTTTTTAGAAAGAATATCTAAAAGCCTGAACACTGGTCCTGTTGGATGAGTTCTACCGCCTTCCCATGCTTCCACTGTTTTAATTGAAACTCCCATATATGAAGCAAATACACTTTGAGTCATCCCCGCCTTTGTCCTAATATCACGTATTTCTTTTCCACTATACTCTTTGACCGGCAAAATCATATATGTTTTTACTCTACCCGCTCCATATCCTTTCTCATAAGCTATAGCTTCCTCGAGTCCTTCTTTTAAATCCTCAAATAATGAACTCATAGAAAAATCACCTCCTATTTTTAGCAGCTTCCTCTCTCAACGATTTAACTAATTTCTTTAAAACGCTTTTTTCTTCCTCTGTAAGATTTTCCTGACTCTTTTTTTGGAATGCTGTAATCAGATATATTACTTCATACTCCGCAAAATCAGTATAACAAACTCGTACGCTACCACTTTTACCTCTATTCTGAAGTGGAAATCTGACCTTGCGAATTCCACCAGTTCCTTCCATTATAGGTCCTGACACAGGATCTTTAAGTAACATTATCTGAAGCGCTCGTAATTCATCCTCACCTAATCCAATCTCTTTCCATCTTTTTGAAAACAACGGAACCTCAATAAAAGTTCTTGTCATTTGTAATTTTCCCTTCTCTTTTTAACTATATTACACCCTATATTATAGGGTGTCAACACAATTCATCTTTATATATGCCATCCCTCCATTACTTCCGATTTTCTCTACTAACGCCAATAAGTAATATTACTTAATCTCAAAAAATTCACTACAAGCATCCCTTAATTCTTTTGGAGCTTTCTTTTCACCAATTCCAACAACTTTCTTACCTTGTCTTCTTAATTCTTTAACAGTATCCGTATAACCTTTGTCAGATGTCGCAATGCAAACCACATCGACCGATTTATTATTTTTTATTTCTTGGTTTACATCTTTTTTTATTTTATTATCAACTTTATCTTTTTCTGGATTACCACACAATCTAATATCTTTAATATCCAGTTTTTTTGCCTTATCTGACCAAGATTTTGTACACTCATCTTTTTGCAATCCATACACTTTTTCTGTTCCTAATACTCCTTGTTTATTTGCAATTTTCTGAATTTGTTCTGCCTTTTTTGAACTAATATTTTCTCCATCAATAAATAACGCTGCATTCACCTTTTTTCTCGTACTATTACTTTTCGTTTGAATGGTTTTCTTCTTTTTCTTACTCTTATTTTCAGTGAATGAATTATTTCTGCTACAGCTTTCTACTTCATCCCAAAAATAAGGATTATGTTCCATTTCCCAATATAATTCAACATCGTCTCCCATGTCCATACCTCCTAAATACAAAACATTTATTTACTTCTTTATCACATCCATCCTTGTTTTCCTTATGACATTTTTCTAAATCTTATCTTGCCACATCTCCGATCAGAATACAACCACCCTCTTTTAATAATGTTTTTAATAATTGAATAAATTGAATTTTCTCATCATCTGTTAGGTGATGTAAGGAATACGTTGCAATAATAAAATCATATGCATTGTAGCATTTTTGTAAATGGAGATTGATTCATCTAAAATTATTTTATTGTCGACTGTATTTTACTGCTTTCACGACTGTCTCAATGCAATTAATTGTTAATGCCAAAATGATGATTGAGAGAAATACCTTATTATAGTGTATAAAAACATGTGAAATACCTTCTGCATCCGTTCCAAGTAACTGCTCAATACCATCAAAAAATCCACTATTCATAATCCTATCATTTAACAGCCAAATGCTTGTTAATACTCCATCAATAATATTGGTAATAATGGTAACAAGCATCACTCTTTTGGTATAGCTGCCATCAATAAGTCTCACACTGTCCCTTGTAACACCCAAAATTCCAAATGCAAGAATGAAATACCATGTTTGTCTGATATATTCTAAATTAAAAAGTGGTTCATACACACCTACCCCATTTTTTACAAATGCAATGCATAAAATCTGTGGGCATACAAGAAATACAAGAGTGAAGATAACCGAAAAAACAATTCCTACAATCGCATCTACTTTTGAAATCCTATTAGACTTTTGTGGAACAGGAGGCAAATTATCTATTCCATCATTTAACCCATCCACCTTAATTCCTTTTTTATAAAAGAATGCAAATAATAATGTCACAAATGCAAATCCTGTCAATATACCGCCAAAAATCCCACCGATGGTTCTATAGATAGCTATATACCAGATTGTATGCGATGTTAATGCTGCCATAATTTGGGCAAGTAACATTCCTCCACTGATGCACACTGTCACAATTTTCAATACATACACATATAAACTGTAATACGGCTGTCCAATCAAACAATCCTGTGTTTCACCTTTATATTTCGAAGCTAACTCATTCGGGGTTCCCAGTTCCGTTAAAACAACTTTGATATCACGCTCCGTTGGAGTAACATCCTCACATCGTTCCTCCAACATATCTTGTATGATCGTCTCTAATTCCGCCGCCACGTCTTTTTTCATGGCGGATTTCATATGTTTTGTAACTGCATAAATGTATCTGTCGATCAAATCATTTTTTACCATTTATTCTTCCTCCATTAAAACATTGATTGACTGTGAAAATTTTTTCCAGTGTTCTTTAATTTTTTTATAAACCAGCTTCCCATCTTCTGTGATGATATAATATTTTCTTGGCTTCGTTGCTCAGTTTCCCATTCACTTTTTAGCAGACCTTGACTCTCTAGTCTTCTCAGTAGAGGATATAATGTATTGCCTTCTATCGAAATACCTTTTCCTTCTAATTCCTTTACCAATGAATATCCATACATTGGTTTATTTAGTTGTGCTAACACTACCATGATGAGTGTGCCCCGTCTGAATTCTAAAATTAATCCTGAAACAATTTCATCACAATTCATCAAATCTCCTCCCTAGTATAATAATGGTGTAGTCAATCAAGACTACTTGGTTAATAAGTTTCTGTAAATCAGATAACAAAAGAAGGGGTTCTTCCTTCATCAGATGTTATCCATAATAATTATCATGTCTGACGGTTC
>ENA-OQBT01001234-OQBT01001234.1-human-gut-metagenome-genome-assembly--contig:-NODE-1234-length-10767-cov-1.652162_pt1 | contig 10767 bp, 15 predicted proteins | sample MGYA00242749_ERZ504557 | MGnify/ENA primary metagenome ERZ504557 (study PRJEB26092, sample SAMD00036243) | human gut metagenome | host: Homo sapiens | study: EMG produced TPA metagenomics assembly of... | reverse complement strand
CTCTTTCAATGCTTTTTCTATATCTGGATTTTCCTCCTGGCAAAGAGAGATGAACATCTCATTAAAAATTTCTCGCATCGCGGATGTATTATATGGTCCCATCCACTGTCCTTTCTCCATAATATCAAGAAGAAATGTAATATTTGGCATTGCTTCTCTATATTCTTCATTATCTAACAATGATTTCCTCGGTGGAAGCTGATTACATGCAATATTATGTTTCACAAGATTTTCTGGCTGACTGAAAAACTCAATAAACTCCCATGCTGCATCTTTATGTTGGCTGTTTTCCGGAACCATAATTCCCCATCCTGTCTCTGATGCAAACGCAACCTCATCTCCATAAAGAGGGACCGGAATATATTCAAAATCTTCTCCATAAGTCAAGTCATAAGAACCTGTTCCTTCTCCAATTCCCCAAGAGCCAACTGAAGCCATAAATCCTTTATCCTGATAGGTTCTATTAAACGCATATTCTCCTGAAGTGAGTGATTCTAAGCTTGTCTCACCATCTTTTACCATGCTGACAATTTCTTCTATTGCCTTAACCCCTTCCGGTGTCGCAAAATTGATTGAGTGGTCTTCTTCTAGATACTGACCGCCCTGCTGTAAAATCATGGATAAATAATTACAAATCAAAGCATCTGCATCGATCATATCAAATCCTGTCATCTCCATGACTTCCCCATTCTTCTTTGCCACTTTCTTAGATGTTTCTCTCAATTCTTCCCAAGTCTGTGGATAAAAAAGTCCCGCTTCTTCAAACAGTTTTTTATTTACAATCATTCCTCCATACTCTAAATTAAATTCCATTGGAACTCCATAATATTTTCCTTCTTTTTGAAAAACACCAAGTGTTGGATCCAAATAATCACTTTCTAATTCTTTTACAATATCTTCAGGAACTTCTGCAAGCGCATCGGTCTCGATAAAGTTTGGCGCGGTTCCTCCCCACACTGCAATGATATCAACTTCTCCCTTGCCAGATGTAAGGGCAGTCTGAATCTTTTGATTATATACATCAAAAGGATAATTAGAAAGCTTCACATCATATTCTGGATGTTCCTTCTCAAATCTCTTGATTGTCTCTTCATAAGCCTCTATCCACGGTTTATTTTCATGACACCAAAATTAATAACTGTTTTTCCATCTTTTTCTTTTTTTGTCTCCTTTTCATCACTTCCGCAACCGGTAAGACTAGATACCGATAAGCCAAGCGCCAAAAGGATTGCAAGTGTTCTCTTCATAGCATTTTTCTCCTTATACTACTTCTTCTCAAAATATTTTCTCTGCGTTTTTATCATAGCATAGGCGAAATGTTTGTTCTAATTGATATTTTTAATGCAACTCACTATTTATAGATTATTTCTATGTCGCTACTTAATATCCTTTCAATTTCTTCAATATTGATAATGCCTTTTATATAGTTACATACTTCATCTATCTGTTTTAGGTATTGACAAAGCAAACTAAATTAATTAAAATAGCAACATGAACGCTGTTCATTTTGAAAATGAGGCTTCATCAGTCAGGTTGAAAACACTATTATTCACAAAAACATTAGGAGGTTATTTTATGCAGGCAATAGTTGAAACAGTATTTGACGCATGTTATCTTATAGGGGTCGTTACATTGGGAATTCTTATGATTGCTAAAAGTCATGGGAATAAGCAGTACCGCCTCTTTGGAATTATGGCAGTTGTATTAGGATTCGGAGATGCATTTCACCTGGTTCCGAGAGCAGTTGCATTATGTACAACAGGATTAGATAACTTCACAGTTGAATTGGGAACAGGTAAATTTATTACCTCTATCACAATGACCGTATTTTATATCATTCTATATTATATTTGGCGAATCAGATACCATGTAAAAGGGAAAAATATCTATACTATATTCGTATATGGTATGGCAATAGCTAGAATTGTCCTGTGTTCTGTTTCCACAGAATGCCTGGACAAGTTCAGCATCTCCATTATCGTGGGGAATTTATAGAAATATTCCTTTCACAATTATGGGTCTTATTATTATTTATCTATTTTATAAAAGTTCTAGAGAGCAAAACGATAAACTATTCAAAAATATGTGGCTGACAATCGTCATTAGCTTTGGGTTTTATTTGCCTGTTGTATTATTTGCCGATCTTGTGCCTATCATTGGAATGTTGATGATCCCAAAAACATTGGCATATGTTTGGACTGTTTGGATTGGATATCACGCCATGAAAGCTGAACAGCAATAATCACAAAAAAGACAGAAGACACTGACTTTCGTCAGTCCTCCTGTCTTTTTCTAATGCCCTTTTCAGCCTTACGTCTTCTTTTTCCCTAACCAGGTAGCTACTACTATCTTTCCTGAAATTAGTTTCCGTAGTAAACTCTTAAGTACATTTCTTTGATTTCTTTCATCAGTGGATATCTTGGGTTTGCACCTGTACACTGATCATCAAATGCCTGTTCTACCATTTCATCTAATGTATCCAGGAAGTATTTTTCATCTACTCCGTATTCTTTGATCGTCTTTTTGATTCCAACTGCTGCTTTTAATTCATCGATCTTCTCAAGGAATTTTTCAAATGTTTCTTTGTCGTCTTTTCCTACAACGCCAACGAATCTAGCGCATTCTGCATATCTTTCTAATGCGTGTGGATACTGATACTGAGAGAATGTTCCCATCTTTGTAGGCACGTCTGTTGCATTGAATTTCATTACTTCGTTGATCAGTAACGCATTTGCAACACCGTGTGGTAAGTGGTGGAATGCTCCTAATTTGTGTGCCATTGAGTGACATACTCCTAAGAATGCATTCGCGAATGCCATACCTGCCATGCAGGAAGCATCTGCCATTTTCTCTCTTGCGATCGGATCGTTTGCTCCGTTTTCGTAAGCAGATGGTAAATATTTGAAGATATTTTTCATTGCTTTTAATGCAAGACCATCTGTATAGTCTGTTGCCATGATAGATGCATATGCCTCTAATGCATGTGTAAGTGCATCAATACCGGAAGCACTTGTCAGTCCTTTTGGCTGGCTCATCATATTATCAGCATCGATAATCGCCATCTTCGGTAATAATTCGTAGTCTGCTAATGGATATTTTACTCCAGTCTTTTCATCTGTGATAACTGCAAATGGTGTCACCTCAGAACCTGTTCCTGAAGATGTCGGGATTGCAACGAAGTAAGCCTTCTCTCCCATTTTCGGGAATGTATATACTCTCTTACGGATATCCATGAAACGCATTGCCATATCAAGGAAGTCTGCTTCTGGATGTTCGTACATTACCCACATAATCTTTCCGGCATCCATTGCGGATCCACCACCAAGAGCGATGATCACATCTGGCTGGAACGCTGTCATTGCTGCTGCACCTGCTTTTGCACATTCCAGTGTCGGGTCTGGAGCTACTTCATAGAAGCATGTGTGCTGGATTCCCATTTCATCTAATTTTTCTTCGATACCTTTTACATATCCATTGTGGTATAAGAAGCTGTCTGTTACGATGAATGCTTTCTTTTTGCCCATCACTGTTCCCAGTTCATCAAGAGCAACCGGCATACATCCTTTTTTGAAATAAACTTTTTCAGGAACTCTGAACCAAAGCATGTTTTCTCTCCTCTCGCAACTGTCTTCACGTTGATCAAATGTTTTACTCCTACGTTCTCAGATACAGAGTTTCCTCCCCAAGAACCACATCCCAATGTAAGAGACGGAGCTAATTTGAAGTTATAAAGATCACCGATTCCGCTTGAGAAGAAGGTGTGTTGACAAGGATACGGCATGTCTTCATAGCTGCTGCATGTTTTGCAAGCTTCTCTGTCTCTGCAGGGTGTACATAAATGGAAGCTGTATGTCCATATCCACCGTCAGCTACTAACTGCTCTGCCTTTGCGATCGCTTCGTCAAATGTCTTTGCTTTGTACATTGCAAGTACCGGAGATAATTTCTCGTGTGCAAATTCTTCTGAGATATCTACAGATTCTACTTCACCGATCAGAATCTTTGTATCTTCCGGAACATCCACTCCTGCCAATGCTGCGATTGTGTGAGCAGACTGTCCTACGATTTTTGCATTTAATGCACCGTTGATGATGATTGTCTTACGAACTTTTTCAATCTCATCTTTTTTGAGGAAATAGCATCCTCTGTATGCAAATTCTTCTTTCACTTCTTTATATACTTTTTCCAGAACTGTCACAGACTGCTCTGAAGCACAGATCATACCATTATCAAATGTCTTTGAATGAATGATAGAGTTTACTGCGAGCTTCACATCTGCTGTGTCATCGATGATAACCGGTGTGTTACCAGCTCCAACTCCGAGTGCCGGCTTTCCTGAAGAGTAAGCTGCTTTTACCATTCCAGGACCACCTGTTGCAAGGATGATGTCTGCATTTTTCATAACTTCATTTGTAAGCTCCAGTGATGGTACATCGATCCATCCGATGATTCCTTCTGGTGCTCCTGCCTTTACAGCTGCATCTAAAACTACTTTTGCTGCTGCGATCGTAGCTGCTTTTGCACGTGGATGTGGGCTGATGATGATTGCATTTCTTGTCTTTAAGGAAATCAATGTCTTAAAGATTGCTGTAGATGTCGGGTTTGTTGTCGGAATAACCGCTGCAACAAGACCGATCGGCTCTGCGATCTTCTTGATTCCGAATGCTTTATCTTCCTCGATCACACCACATGTTTTTGTATCTTTATATGCATTGTAAATATATTCTGCTGCATAGTGATTTTTAATTACTTTATCTTCAACGATTCCCATTCCAGTTTCTTCTACTGCCATTTTTGCTAACGGGATACGCATTTTATTTGCTGCCAAAGCTGCTTCAAAAAAGATTTTATCTACCTGCTCTTGTGTAAATGTAGCAAATTCTCTCTGTGCTTCACGCATTGCTTCCATTTTTGCTGTAAGAGCTTCTACACTGTCAATAATTGCTGGTACTACTTCTTTTTTCTTTGCCATACCAATTTTTCCTCCTGTAAATGAGTTAAGTAAATTCTTTTCTACATCCCCTAGTATATTTTCTCGTTAAAAAAAATGTCAATAGAAAAATTGATATTTTTTTAACTATCATTGTTTTTCTTATATTTTGACGAAAATGATTGTTTTCTCTATCTTTTTCTTGTGCATTTCACACGCAAAAAGCAAATTGGTTTTCACAAGCGTTTTTTTTATTGTTAAAAATAATTCGAACTCTTCCACTTTTCCCCAGCAAGACCAACCCATACTATATAAATTTTCTCACAAAATGAGTAATTCCTTTTCCAGATTATGCTATACTGATATAGAAACAGTAAACCTTTGTATGGCAAACTTTGCCGTTTCAAGACAATCTCAAATACTAGCAGGAGGAAACAAATTGAAACTTGTCATTTATGGAACAGACACTTGTAAAGACTGTGTAGATGCAAAAGCGCTGCTTGATGCAAAAGGGATTCGCTATCTCTTTCTTGAATTTTCTGACAGCATCGGCAATCTCAAACGCTTCTTAAAAATCCGTGATACCAATCCAATGTTTGATGCAGTAAAGGAAAAGGGTGGCGTTGGAGTCCCACTCTTTGTGCTGGAAGACGGAACGATGACCTTCGATGTAAATGAGGTCATAAGCAAAATAGAAAACGCATAGCAGCCCATCTCAAAACAAGGAAAAGATGTAGCCTTTCCCTTCTTTGTCCACAAATCTCCTCTCTCGAAATTCATGGAGAAAGAATTTAAAACTACATCTTTTTCTTCTCCAGTTTTCTTATATTTTTAAAATTTACTTTTCAGGTTACTTCTATATTCACCATTCTAGCGTCAGTTCCTGAAGTTTTGTAATTCTTTTTTGCTCATAATCAAGCAGGATCTCAATTTTGTACTGTTTCTGCATCAGATATACCATAAATTTCCGCTAGCCTCTATCTCTTCAACGGAATCCGCGTAAAATATTCTGCTTCATTCTCATGATGAATATAAGCTCCATTTTTCTTCTGCACGTTCAGGGAAGTCAGATTATCTTTATGTACCGAAAGATAGATTTCCTCCTCAGGCACGATTTTTCTTGCAATTTCCAACAGCATTTCCAGACCTTTGGCTGCATATCCTTTTCCCCGGCACTTTGGAGAAATCCCATAACCGATATGCCCAGCTCCGTGAATGAGTCCCTCCGTCAAGCGATGCCGTAAATTGAAAATTCCAACGTATTCTCCCTCCGTTTCCAGAAGGTATACAGTATCCGGTACAAATCCTTCCGGAAGATTCACTCCTTCTGAAGTCTGCTTCCCAAAGTTTGATCAGTTTCATCTCTTCTCACCGCATTCTTCTTTTTGCTGATTCTAACATAACGGGTTAAGAAAAGAAAGCTTTTGTTTATCCTCTCATCTCGTTTTCAATATATTCTATATACTCTCTTCTCTCTACCTCTTCTTTGTTTTCACAATACCACGCAAATGCCTCTCGCAATCCTTCATAGAAATCTTTCACATCCGGCAGTAGTTCCTTCTGCTTTTTGACATCCAGCACATACTCATATGCCGGAAAGCAAAAATAATCTGTCTGGCAAAACTGATCCCCTATAAGCCGCACTCTCAATGGTTCTCCTGCTGCCTGATAACACAGCTCCACAAAGGTACGAATATCTATTGCCTCATTTCCCACATTAAAAATATGCTCTTCTGGTCTTTTCTCAAGAATAGCTTCCATCAATCTGCACAAATCCTCCACATGGAAAAATTGAGCTTCTGGCTTCCATCCCCCGGCATATAAAATTTTCTGTGCTGCAATGCACAATCAAATACAAAGGCTTCCCGGTAAACATCGTTCATCGACCCATACAGATATGGAGGACGGATCACATAGGCATCCGGCACTTTCTCCATCAAATACTCCTCCACCTCAATTTTATCACTTCCATATTTTCTCCAGATAGAATTGTATCCTACCGGCTGCTCCTCTGAAAAAGGCTGCGGCAATGTCTCAGGGTATACCGCACTGGAACTGATCAGGATATAAGTGGAAAATCCCTTCAACTCCGCAAGAAGATTTTTCACATCTTCCTTCGTATATGCAGTAATATCCAACACATGATCAAAATTTTTCCCCTGCAGCACTCCATTCAGCTGATTCCGGTCTGCACAGATCCACTCAACTCCTGAGACCTGCGGCCTCGATCCCCGGTTCAGCACAGATACCTCATACCCTCGTTTTACAAAATATTCTGCTGCAAATTTACTTACAAAAACCGTTCCGCCTGTAATTAATATTCGTTTTCCCATTTCCATTGTCTCCTCTATTATCCCATCGTTCTTCTTCCGTTATTTTACTTCGTACTTTCTTACTGCTTCCTTTTATTATGGGAAATTTTATCATAAGATATTTTGAAAATCTAGTTTTCTAAAATAAAAAACTCCCGTAAAAACATACGAAAGCATCTGTTTCTACAAGAGTTTTTCTATTCTAAAAAAGGGAAAAATCAGCATCAGCCTCTCTTTCCCCTCTTTTTAAACACTATGAGATTTCATCTTACAGTTCTCAGCTATAATCGTCAACAATTTTCCTAAAACTGCCATCCATTGAACTTAAATGTTGTAGGTGATACGTTCTCAGGATCATAGCGTTTTTAACATTTCTTCATACCGTTCTTTATAATCATTGTCAATTTCTGCCTGTGGGATTACTTTACTTGCCTCATGAAGGAAGTGGAAGGAATCTCTTCCCATCTCTTGTCCGCGGCGTGTATGTTTATCCAAAGCCACATCCGGAATCTCCGGAAGCTCTCCCATGGCAAATCCTTTGATACAGATATTTTTGAGTAAGTCACTGGATCTGTCTTTCTGTGACTGAACGAGATACCGGATCGCATGAATAAAGTAGATCGGGCGGTCTCCGTCTGCATAGTCAAATTCTTTTCTCATTTGGAACAGACTGTTCACTACAACTGCCGCCATCGGATTTCCCATTCCAATATCTTCTACGGAAATCGTAAGGAGTCGTCTCCACATCTTCTCTTCTAACTCCGGTGATGTAATATACAACTCATATGCGAACTTGCATGCGTCTTCTTCATTTGCACGTCGGATACTCTTCTGTAATGCAGAAATCACTTCATCACAACAATATCCATTCCGTGTTGTGATCGACTGCCACGGATCATACATTGTCTTTTTTACCATTCGAAATCATCCTCCTCTTCGGCCTCTTTTGTTTCTTTCTCTACTGCCTGTTTTTCATATACCTTAAAGAATGGGTAATAAATCAGCACACTCAATGCGATACATAAGAACATAAAAATTACATTTCTAAAATCCATTCCGGACATCCATCCTTGGATAAAAAATGGAATAAAGGAAGGGTCTGACAACATATCCTGGTGTAATCCATCCAATACCTGCGCATAATATCCAAGTACAACACAAATAGATGGTGTGAAAATATATGGAATTGCAAGAACTGGATTGTAAGTCATCGGCACTCCAAATGTAATCGGCTCATTGATGGAACAGATTCCCGGTACAATAGAGATTCGTGCAAGCGATTTCAGCTTTGCGGATTTTGATTTCCACATCAGTAAGATCAAACCGAGTGTTCCTCCGGCTCCTCCGAGCATTGCGTAGCGGAATAACTGAAGGTTCATCGGATTGGTCGGTGCAAGCCTTCTGCTACAAGAGCTGCATTTGCTCCTGTTCCAGCAAGTCCAATCATAAATACGATTGAAAATACAACAGATGTTCCATTGATACCAAAAAACCATAAAATATTTGAAACATAATGATTCCGGCATACACCCAGATATTATTTCCGACATCGATCGCAGGTGTAAGTAAGCTCATGATCGCCTCTGGAATAGATTTTCCGATCAAAGAGATTAAAATCAGATTGATGCCATATACAATAACAATATTTACAAAAAGTGGAAGCAATGAGTTTACAAATGTGGCAACCATACTTGGTACCGATGCTGGAAATTTAACCTTAATTCCCAGTTTGTCCACCATGCGGTTAATCTCAACACATACAAAACTCAACACAAATGCAATGAACAAATCCATCACTTGTCAAATACTGGGATGTAATTGCTGAAATCGCAGCATCTTCTCCCACCGGAACTTGAACCACTTTGGAACATACAAGTAAAAATACAGACATTGACATAATACCATTGACTGCCGCATTCATCTTGTAACTCTTTGCCAAACAATAGGCAACCGAAAATGCAGTCATCAATCCCAGCATTCCAAACGTCATATTATATGGCGCAAGAATCCATTCGCTGTTTGCTACTGCCCACTCTTTCCAATTAATTAAAAAACGGATAAAAAGATTGGTTGTATTCATATCTACCGTTTCTAAATTAATCGGAGGATTATTCAAGATCATAAAAATAGAACCAATGACAAGCAATGGCAGTGTCATCATCATACCATTTGACAATGCCTGCAAATGTCTTTGATTACCCAGTTTTCGCCCCCAAAGGAGATAAATATTTTTCCAAAAAACCTGTGAATTTTTTCATAAGTATATATCCTTTGCCTCTCCGTTTACTCTTTTATTTCCCAACTGCTCTCATCATTTTGATTGCAGTTTTTAAAACTTTCTCTCCATTCATCATTCCATAATCACCTGAATCGATCACTGCAATCGGAATTCCTGTCTTTCCATATTCTTTCACTGTCTGATCGTACAGATATTTCACTTGTGGTCCGAGCAAAATACAATCTGGATGTTTTGCTGCGATTATCTCTCCGATCTGCTCATGTGGAAATGCTGCGACTTCCATATCTAATTGGTGTGAATTTGCAACTTCCTGCATCTTTGCAGCCAGCATACTTGTTGACATCCCTGCACTACAAAATAAGTACACTTTTTTCATATCTTTTTCCTCTCTTTTATGCTTCTTTTGCTTCTAAAATGGAAATTCGTCTGTAAGCATCCATCAATTCCACTGCCAGAATCTTGCACGTCTCCGCTGCCATCAACTGATCCTCCGCATGAATCAACAATAAATTTGGTGTTTGCTCCATCTCTCCGGCGGCTTCCTTATGGATCAGATCTGCATGAACCTTATGTGCCTGCAAAAATGCATCTCCACCCTCTTTGATCAACTTCTCCGCCTCTTCATAGTTTCCTTGTTTTGCTGTTTGAATCGCTCCCATATAAGCACTTCTCGCTTCTCCCGCAAAAGAAATAATCTGAAAACAAACCAGCTCAAGTTCTTCCATCTTCTGCACCTCCTAACCTTTACTTAAAGTATATCGTAGATTTTTTTATTTTCTTCCAATGTTTCTTCCTAGTATTAGGAAATGCTGTCTGTTTTTAGAAACATGCTGCCCCTTACAAAAGTGTATTCACAAAGCTCTGATAATCCTGAACTTCCAAAAGTCTCGCAAATTTCTCAGGATTGGAAACGATATCATCCAGCCAGTCAAAGAAAATCTTTAAAAAATTTCTATTTTCTTCTGTGATTGCCAACAACAGTACAAATCGCACCTCATAACTCCCCCATTGGACCGGCTGCTTTAAAATTGCAGTGCTGATTGCAGAATGAATTGTCTCCTGATGAGACATATTGTGCGGTATTGCAAAACCATGAAAAAAAGATGTTGGAGAAAGACGTTCTCTTTTCAGTACTCCCTCCTTAAAATTTTCTTTTACATACCCACGGGCATACAGTTTATCACACATATCCGATATAATCTTTTCCGGTTCTTCTACTGCCATATTTGCTGTAAAAAACTCTTCTCTGATCAGATTCAAAATAAAAAACTGAAAATTATTTCTATA
>ENA-OQBT01001231-OQBT01001231.1-human-gut-metagenome-genome-assembly--contig:-NODE-1231-length-10781-cov-2.498780_pt1 | contig 10781 bp, 9 predicted proteins | sample MGYA00242749_ERZ504557 | MGnify/ENA primary metagenome ERZ504557 (study PRJEB26092, sample SAMD00036243) | human gut metagenome | host: Homo sapiens | study: EMG produced TPA metagenomics assembly of... | reverse complement strand
TTCAGACTTTTTACCAACTCATTTTGTCCACCCTTTAAAATCTAATAAAAAATTTAAAAGACCGATGAGACTAGATAAATACTAGTCTCATCGGTCTAAAAACCAACTCAAAATGTCCTATAGGCCTTACAATTACCATTATGACATTGGCAGCCGTTAATACCCTTCATATTCCGGTTGATTTTGCTACCGCTATCCTATTAAGTATTATTGCTACCATCGGTTCTTGCGGTGCTTCCGGGGTTGCCGGCGGTTCCCTCTTGTTGATTCCGCTTGCTTGTAGCTTATTCGGTATCTCCAATAATATCGCCATGCAAGTAGTTGGTGTAGGTTTCATCATCGGTGTTCTTCAAGACTCCACAGAAACTGCCCTTAACTCGTCCACGGATATTCTCTTCGTGGCGGCTGCCGATTTTGCCGAACACGGCTATCCTGAAAATATCAATGAAGATCAATCTAAAGTGGTAGTCGATAAAACAATCGAAGCATAAATAGTTAAATAGTTATCATTTCTATCACCTACATAAAAGGATGACCGTTCCTCAGCTGAGGAACGGTCATCCTTTTATTTCGTCCTATAAACCTATTTTAAAGATCTACCGATACTTTAACCGTGAATATTTTCAGTACCCGTATAGCTATGCTCCGGTGTAATTGTCACTACATAAGATGGATCCATGGCCTGCAAAATATTAGTAATTGATTTAGCAATCACATCCATCCGTTGACGATCGTCGTAAGTACAACCAAATCAAATATGATATGTAATTTATCATCGCTTTGCACAGTTCGTAAATCATGAAGGCTCAATTTCTCATCATACGCCTTAACAACCGAGTGAATCTTATCATATAAAGCCATAGATTCTTTTGTGATTAAAAGCGGATCCATATGAATCGTCAACTGAATATATAACTGTTTACGCGCATCTCGTTCAATGCGGTCAATCAAATTATGACTTTTTTATAACGTCTTCTTTCGCATCTACTTCGACATGAATGCTGGCAAAAACATGACCGGGGCCGTAATCATGAATCATCAAGTCATGAATGCCTAAAACGCCCGGATAGGATTTTACAAAATTGGCAATATCATTAACCATTTCCGGACTCGGTTCATTGCCCAACAAACGATTGATGGCATCGGACAATACATGATAACCTGCACGAGCAATCATTAAGGATACGATAGCACCTAAATAACCGTCAATAGGAAAATCTAAAAGCCCTCCTACCAAAAGACCTACGGTAATGCCTAAAGTTGCCCACACATCGGACAAACATTCCAAACCGTTGGCCTGCAAAATCGGTGAATTAATACGAATCCCCACATTTTTGAAGAAAGTGTAGAGCCAAACCTTTAGACTCATGGCACATAGCATCACAACGAAAGCTAACACCGAAAACTCAACCACTTGCGGGTTCATGATTCTATCGAAGGCTTCCAAAAATAATTGCGTTGCCAAAACAAATAAGAGTATGGAAAAACCAATAGATAACAGATATTCGATTCGACCATGGCCATAGGGATGCTCCCGATCTGCTTGCTTAGCAGAAAAACGGAAGCTAAAAAAAGATATAGCCGAGCCGCCCGCATCAGCCACATTATGGATACCATCACTAATCATGCAATGGATCCAACCAGCAAGCCGACTACAATTTCACCTATACAAATAATTAAATTCGTAATAATACCTACAAGACTTGTTAAATTACCATATCTTGTGCGCACCGTCGGTGCTTTCACACTGTCATAATCTTTAACAAACCATCGTATTAACTGCTCTTGCATATATTGCCACCCACCAATTTAAACCTTTAAAATCACACACATAACTCAAAACACATCAACGTCAAGCCCAAAAGGGACATAAAATGCGTCGTGCCGTGTCAATTACTCGACCTGTGCACTCATCTCTCAATGAATAATCATTATCTACTTAAGATAGTATATACCATTTCTCAATGATTATCAATATGTATTTTTGTAAAAAATACCCTCCTCAAGAAACGTATGATAAAAAGTTTGTAAATAAAACTTCTACTATATAATACGCCTCATTGAGGAGGGTTTCAAATTATATTATGTGTTTAAAATATTGAATTTTTGAATTTTAAAGTTCAGCTTACCAGCGATGCTCATAGTATACTTGAGTCCACATTACCACTTCCGAAAGAGCCGGATGCGGAGCCATCGTTTCGCCCACAGTTTTAACGGAATGAGGATCCATTTTACGAACCAAACCTTCACTGCGAAGCTGCTTCGTCAACGCAGAACCGATTTCTTCATTAATCGCCGTTAACGGTGTGTCGCCACTGTTCATGAGGTTAACATATGGTTGGAACAAAATAGACGCTTGCGGCCCAATTACGTGAACTCCTAAGATATTATTCGTCTTAGTATCTACTACGATTTTTACAAAACCGTCGTTTTCATCACCCGGATCAAAGCCCATAGCAAAACCCTTTGCGGAAGAAGAATAGAAATTCTTGCCGGTTTTTACACTGTAACCCTGTTCAATCGCTTCTTTTTCAGTAAGACCTACATGACCTACTTGCGGATAGGTATAGGTAACGGCCGGGATTACATCATAACGAGCCCAACGGAAATCCTGCGGCGATGTTGCATGATACAAATTATGAGCAATAATATCCGCTTCATAGTTGGCCTTATGACGGAATGGTGCTTCCCCGTTCACATCACCCATAGCATAAACGCCGTCAACCGACGTTTCCAAAAATTCGTTAGTTACAATCCAGCCGCCACGTTTAGTTTGATGGAAGTATTTTCCAATTTCAATTCTTCCGTAGCCGGTTTGATACCGGACGCCATGAGAATTTCTTCCCCGCGCACTTCACGAATTTCACCGGTTTTACGGTCACGAATTACCACAACTTTTTCGCCGTTTTCAACACGTACTTCTTCCGGTTCCTGATTCAAAATGACTTCAATACCCAAACGAGTCAAATCTTTATAGATTTGTTCGGAAATTTCTTCGTCTTCCTTCGGAAGTAAACGCACATTATGTTGAATTAAAGTTACTTTCGTACCGGCTGCGGCAAATACGTGAGCAAACTCGGTACCGATAGGACCGCCCCCCATAACAACCAATGATTTAAACGGTTTATTCGGATATTTATCACCGAAGAGCTTTCACTGCTCATATAGCCAGCTTCTTCCAACCTTTAAGCGGATTAATCTTAGTATGACCACCTACGCCCAATACGATAATCGGTGCGGTAATTTCTTCGGTCACTTCACCGCTGTTCATGGTAACTGTCAAAACTTTATCTTTTACAAAAGTAGCGGCGCCGCGATACAAATCAACATTATCGAACTTATCGTAGTAAGCTTCAACACCCTTGCTTTCATCGATTTTTTGCCAAACTCGTTTGGACATCAAATCCCAATTGATAGTAGCCGGTTGTACCTGCACACCGATTTTAGGCAGTTCCTCAATTTCACGAACCGCATCAGCTACGGTAACCATTACTTTGGTCGGAATGCAGCCGCGAGTCAAGCAAGTACCGCCAAATTTGCCTTTCTCAATAATAGCTACTTTTTTACCTTTAGCTATGGCTGCGTCGGCTACAATGGAAGCGCCGCCGGTGCCGATAACAATAAGATCATATGTCTTCATATTAAAACCTCCGTTTTAAATATTTTATGATTTACAATCAATAATTATAATCAATTACTTTATAACCTATTATATCATATCGATACATATAAATAAAGAGATGTATACATTAATTATTTCAAGTAATTTTGCAATTATATAGATGTTGATTTATACGTAAAAACTCTCTGTACCGGTACTTTATAGCGAGTTTTTTGTACCGATATACAGAGAGTTTTCACAGAGGCTATATCAAGTCAATATTCAAATTATATAGACCTTTATGAGGTCCGAACCGGGTACGCCCGGTTGAATCTTAAAGTATATCCTCTTATATCAAATTATGACCGAGAACTAAATTAAATATCGAGGTCTACAACAGCTTCTACAGCTTCCAATAAAGTACCGTCAGCAACAATAGCTGTTACTTTTTCTAATTCTTTGAACATTTCAATGTCTTTGTCATAGTCGATAAATTTATTGGATTCACGGACTGCTTTATAAGCAGCTGCTGTGCCCACACCTAATTGACCGCTGTCTTCGCGTAAATCAATAGCCTGACAAGCTGCCAAGATTTCGGTTGCCACTACACGGCGAACGTTTTCAGCAATTTCCCCTGCCTTACGGCCGGCATGAGCACCCATGCTTACCAAGTCTTCCTGGTTTTCACAAGAAGGAATGGAGTCAACGGAAGCCGGATGAGCAAGTACTTTATTTTCACTTACTAAGGCAGCCGCTGCATACTGAGTAATCATGAAGCCGGAGTTTAAGCCGGAGTGTTTAACGAGAAACGATGGGAAACCGCTCAACGAATTATTGAGAAGCCGTTCCAAACGACGTTCCGAAATATTAGCAATTTCCGCTAAGCCGATGCCGAGGAAATCAAATGGCAATGCCATTGGTTCACCATGGAAATTACCACCGGAGATTACATCGCCATCCGGTAAAATAATCGGATTATCGGTTACGGAGTTAATCTCAATATCTACTTTTTCTTTTACAAAAGCCAACGCATCTTTGGAAGCACCGTGAACTTGCGGTACACAACGTAAGGAGTACGGATCTTGTACACGTAACTCACCTTGCTGCGTAATATAGGTACTGCCTTTAAGTAATTCGCGCATATTATGAGCCGTATCTAATTGGCCTTTATGAGGACGAATCGTATGAATGCGTTCGTCATAGGCGTTAATAATACCACTCATAGCTTCAGCCGATAAGGCCGCTGCTACGTCGCTTAATTTTAACAAGCACATACCTTCCCAAAGAGCCAAGGCCCCTACGGCTGTCAAAACAGGGGTACCGTTAATGAGTGCCAAACCTTCTTTAGCTTGTAAGGCAATAATAGGGATGCCCGCTTTATCCATAGCTTCTTTACCGGTCAAAAGCTGACCTTCATATTCCGCATCACCAAGGCCAAGCATCGGTAATACCATATGAGATAACGGCGCCAAATCGCCGGATGCACCAAGGGAACCTTTTTCAGGGATATACGGATGAACGCCTTTATTAATCATGTTGATTAACGTTTCCAAAGTTTCCAAACGAATGCCTGAGTACCCTTTTACTAATGCATTAGCACGAATGAGCATCATCGCACGAGTTGCTTCACGGCTAAATGGTTTACCAAAGCCACAAGAGTGGGTACGAATTAAGTTTTCCTGTAACTGCGAGCAATCTTCTTTGGAAATATGCACGCGGCATAAGGAACCGAAACCGGTGGTTATACCATATACAACCGAATTGCTGTTTACAATATTATCTACGATGGCACGTGATTTTTGATGCTTTCTATAGCTGATTCTGCCAATTTGATTTTAGCATCATAGCGGGCAACCGCTACTAATTCAGCTAAAGTAAGATCATGACCTGTCAAAACAACTTCTTTAATGGATTTTACGGCTTTAATCATACGTTACATCTCCTATTACATCAATTTACTACGTCTATTTACATTGACCCGACATTCTTTGTTATTATAAACTGCTGAGAAAAACACTATTAACTGTGATTACCTGTTAACCAAGCATTAAAGCACCGATAACGCCGCCTACAAAGAGCGTAATATCGTAGAAAATAAAGGTTGGTACACAAGTATCCCAAATATGATTATGCTGACCGTCTGCATTCAAACCGGATGTCGGTCCCAACGTGGAGTCAGATGCAGGTGAACCGGCGTCGCCTAAAGCAGCTGCGATACCAATTAAAAGGATAATGGCAGGAACACCAAAACCTAATTCAAAGCCCATTGGAATATAAATGGAAGCAATAACCGGAATTGTACCGAAAGAAGTACCGATACCCATGGTAATTAATAAACCAACGGCTAACATAAGAATAGCGCCGGCCATTTTAGTATCGATAACGGAAGTTGTTGCTTCTACTAAAGATTGAACCGATTGAGTTTCACGAAGTACATTGGCATAACCGGCCGCAACGAGCATTACGAATGCAATGAAGCCCATCATGCGAACGCCACCGTCCATCATAAGGTCCATATCTTTCCATTTAATACAACCGGTAAGTAACATAACTAAGAGACCGCACATGGCCCCGATTGGTAAGGATTGGAAGTAAAGCTGAGCGCCAAAGGCAACAGCAGCACCCAATAAAGCCAACCAGCATTCTTTAGTCATAGTAACATCATCAGGATTTTCATCGGCACCGATAACCGGTAAATCTTCATAATGTCTGTCGCGAGCGTAGAAGAATACCGCAAGAACAAGACCTACCAACATGGAAACGCCGCCAATCCACATAACGGCTGAAATATCTTGAATAGAAACATCTACACCGTTTGCTACCATTTGGTCTTTAATAATTGTCATAAATAAAAGACCGAAACCAACCGGTAAGCTTACATACGGTGCTTTAAGACCGAATGTTAAGGCACAGGCTACAGCACGACGATCCAAATTCATATGATTCATTAATACCAAGAGTGGCGGAATTAAAATAGGAATGAATGCGATATGTACAGGAATTAAGTTCTGAGAGAAACAAGCTACAAAGGCAATTAAAAATACAAAGGCGATTTTCTTGTTCCCTACAACTTGAGTAATTTTACGGGATGCTACACCGGCCAAACCGGAACGACCGATAGCTACGGCCAAGGCACCTAACAAAATATAGCTCAATGCTGTTTCAGAGTTACCGCCCATACCGTTAATGAGCGATCCTACGGTGTCTTCAATAGACATCCCGCCGATTGTACCGGCTACTATAGCAGCCACAATTACGGCTAACAGAACGTTCATTTTGAGCAAACAAATGACTGACATGACAATAACTGATACCACTATCGGGTTCATTAAAATATCCATACAGTTTCAACTCCTTTGCTAACCTTTCAAAATCAGTAAAGTAAATGTGTCCGGTCTGAGTAAATATTTACTTTTTTATAGTATACTTTAAATTTGTCGTAAAATGGTCAAAGTTTTTCAAACCTCAAAAATTTGTCATTAAGTATCAAATAGAATAATCTGAAAAAAGTCCGTAAAAATAAGAGCCCGTCAATTTTAAAATTGACATTTTCCAGACGATTTTTATCATGTTAAAATGCTAAATCACAAAACAGAAAAAGAGATTGTAACGAAAATCCCAAATTCCACTTGGAACTTCATTACAATCTCCCTAAACTTACGAAGCTTCATTCATAGCTTCATTCATAGTTGCTAATTACGAAGCTTCATTCATAGCTTCTAATTTTGCTCTTTCATAGGTATCGCGGTATAAATCCAAATAGCGTAAAGCCCGACCGCTATACATGCCGATACTGCCGCGATAACGCTTAGTAACTTCGGATTGCGGATATTCATGCTTAATTAAAGCAATGGCCATATTCACATACCCTACTTCCTGCGGATTATTCATCATCGTTAATTTTGCCATCGCTTCATCAATGTACTTCAAGGCGCCTTCTTGATTGCCTTCGCGCATAGCTAACAAGGCCAAGTACGATTCAACGATTGGGCGACGCCAATAGAAATCATAACGATTAAAGAATTCATAAGCCTGTTCAAAATAAACTTGTGCTTTGTCAAACTGCCCTAAGTTATAGGCCGCAATGCCCGCATTACAGGAAAATACTACCCAGGAACTGTAAGCCTGTTGATCATTACAAATAGCTAACGCTTTATCATAATACTCAATGGCTTCTTCAAATTGCCCACGGCCGCGACGGATTTCACCGATATAATTATAGGCTGCCGCAATATTTAAGGCATAACGACGAGCCACCGTTTGTGTTACCATAAACGTAGCAATGGATTCATTGAGAAGCCGTTCCGCTTCTTCAAAGTCACCTTGCATAATCATATTTAAGCCTTTAAGACGTAAAAGTATCCCTACTTCCTTATGGTAGTTACATTCTACGGCCAAATCCAAAGCAATTTCCAAATAGTTTTTCATTTCATTGGTATTACCTGTTTGGATATCGTAGTAAATCATCTGTTTATACCCCATGAGAGTATAATCGCGATTACGCATTTCAGATGCTTGTTCAATCAAATCAAGAATATAGCGAACCCCTTTTTCATATTTGCCTTCACGAATGAAATAACGTCCGATTAAGTGCAAATACATAAGTTCCAAATTCTTCACTTCCGTTGTAGCACCGCAGGTTTCACGAATGCGTTCCATCATTTTATCCACATCACTCAGATATTGTAAGGTATCCGCTTCCGTAAAATAACTGGCCCCACCGGTCTGCATCGGTTCGGACAGACTGAGTACCGGGAAGAGTTCATGACTGAAGTTCAAGTAATACATGAGCCTTTCAGTTTATAGTGCCCCATTTTAACCAATTCGCCGGCCTGTTCATAGTGATATTCCAAATGCTTGTAAATCACTACGTCCTTTTTGGAGTGAGTTAAGCGTTTTTCCCATAAGGAGCCCAAATAACCATGTAAAATTTTCCATTTTTCCGGTGATAATTGCTGTTGAATAAATTCTTTCAACTTCTGCTGACTGATTTCATATAAAACATCCGCTTGTTGTGAAAACGGCGTTATCATATTCTTCGCTTCCAACGCTTCCAAATATTCCAACAGGCGTAAGGTGTCCATTTTCATATATTCACTGATCATGGAAATCGGCGCACCATTATAAAACAGCGAAATAAAATCAATAATTTTCTGCTGCTCTTCCGTTAAGGATAAATAATTGGCCTTAAACAAGGTTGCCATATTATTAGTCAATTTATCTAAGCTGCCTGTAGTCTTAAGCGAATTTAAACATTCATTGAGTAAAAATAAATTGCCTTCTGTTTCCAATTGTAATTTGTTAATTAAATTTGCATCTGTAGGAATGTTTAAACCGGCCGCTTCCACATATTGCTGAATATCTTTCTTGGATAACGGATTTAACTGTGTTACATGAAGACGTTTATAGACGGCAATAGACGTGATAAAATGTTGAAAATCTTTTTCACGGGAATCGCGGCCCGTCATAAGGAACAGAATCCGATCCGATTGTTTGCGCAGGATTAAACTGCTCAAAAGGGACAAACTGAGCGGGTCCATCCACTGAATATCTTCAAATACAATAATTAACTTTTTATTGGCCGATGCCACATCAAGCACGGTTGACAACGTATGAAAGATAGAATCAAACTTCAAGATGTCCTTAATTTCCACCAAACCTAAATCGCGGTCAATACTCATGTCCATTTGTGGGAACAAAGTATATAAACGACTCAGTTCAAAATCAGGAATCATGGTTCCGTTTTCTTCCAATAATTTAACAAGACCATTTACAATTTCTGTCCACGGATGCAGTAAAAAATTACGTTCCAACTGATAACAATTAGTCTGAATAACCGTCACTTCATCCTGTAAGCTGTCGAGCGCAATATCCTTAAGCATCGTTTTACCACTCCCCGCATCGCCTAATAAAATCAATGCTTCACCGGCACGACCACGCATAAAGGACCAAATATGAGCCGTCATATCTTCCAATTCTTTTTCACGGCCAATAGGAATCGCTATACGATGAGAGCGGTTCTGGAATTTCTTCTCTTCCTGTTGCAACGCATCTTTAATAATGGCATCAATATCAGCCAAAGCATCAGACTGCATGTCCCCTTGGAAAAGCTCTTTCATTTCTTCGTAGAGCTCCATAGCCTGCTGCATCTTGCCCTGTTCGCAATAAGCGCGCAGTACGATAGCATACACATTCTCATCATACGGATTCTGAGCTATCAAAAGCTGACCATGCCGTTCAATTGTATTGTAGTCTTTTTCGGACACGGCAATCTGCAATTTTTCGGCAATAGCATCCATATATAGATTTTTTAACCGACTTCTTTCGGCTAAGTACCAATCTTCATATTCCACGGAATCCTTGATGAAAAGCCCTGCAAAAATTCACCTTTATATAAATCCAACTGCCCCACCGGATCGGCTTCGAACAGTTTACTGTCAATTTCCACATCCACCGCCGGATTGACTTTAATAATCGCTTTACGTGGTGAAATAAACGTATCGGCCCCCAGTATTTTCTTTGCTTCGTAAATTGCATTGCGGAGATTTTTACGAGCTACCGCATCCGGTTTATCAGCCATAAAATACCGCTTAATTCATCACGCATAACGGTCCCGCGCACCAGAATGTAATACACTAATGCATTGACCTTATTATAGGAGAAAAATACCTCTTCCCCATCCTTGAGAATCTCAGGAGTTCCCAAAAACGCACTACCAATTTTGCTGCCATAATAATCCCTCTGCCTGTATTGTTATTTTATGACATTTATTTGCGTCAAATGCTAACGTCAAACAAAACGTCAAACTTTTTAATCTAAAATTTCACGTTGCTTCCATCTTGTGAAATCTTTTTTGACACTTTTTATTATACAATAAAGCAATAGATAAAACACGCCAATGAATCAATTTTTCGCAAAATACATATAGCAATTATGCATAATTAAATGGTTTTTTATCGGCCATATGTCATTGAGCCATATCGGGACTAAAACGTACACAAAAAAAGCACCATTATTAAACAATAAGTTTAACAATGATGCTTTATATTTTTAGGGTTATAGGACATTTTGAGTTGGTAATTTAATCCCATAGATAGTTAGGATATGGATCTGAGAAATGAAAATCACTCCATACAATAGCATCGCCCCAGGTTGGAATAGAATCTTCTAATTTTTCTCT
>ENA-OQBT01001230-OQBT01001230.1-human-gut-metagenome-genome-assembly--contig:-NODE-1230-length-10786-cov-5.626888_pt1 | contig 10786 bp, 11 predicted proteins | sample MGYA00242749_ERZ504557 | MGnify/ENA primary metagenome ERZ504557 (study PRJEB26092, sample SAMD00036243) | human gut metagenome | host: Homo sapiens | study: EMG produced TPA metagenomics assembly of... | reverse complement strand
TAATCCAAACGTAAAGGGTTAATAACCAATTTAAAGGTTTGAATCTATCTGCATTAAGAAAGCAATACAATCCCTAATGGAATCGACAGTACGATAACAATGAAAAATACTTGAAAGTGATGAACTACCGCACCGTTCAAAGGGCTGGTAATACTTCCGAAAACTAAGTGACATATAACTACCTATAATTATTAGTGTTGATGAATTATTATACCAAAAAACAAAAAAATAGTATAAGATTTTAAAAATACTAAAAGGAGTGAGACTGAACCCTCTCTAAAAATTGAGTTCTAATTCCCACTCCTCAAGGACTTAAATAATCTAGAAAACTGTAGGTCTTAAAAAATTTCCTACTTAATCCTTATTTTTAGATTTTCTTAACAAATTCTGATTTAAGTTTCATAGAACCAAAACCATCAATCTTACAATCAATGTTGTGATCACCTTCAACCAAGCGAATATTTTTAACACGTGTTCCTTGCTTGATGTCTTTCGGAGCACCCTTAACTTTCAAATCTTTGATAACTGTAACAGTATCGCCATCAGCAAGACGTGTTCCATTGCTATCAAGAACCACAAGTCCTTCTTCTGCAACTTCGTTTGGATCCCACTCATAGGCACATTCCGGACATACTAGCAAGATTCCATCTTCATAGACATACTCTGAGTTGCATTTTGGACAATTTGGCAATGACATAATTCTCTCCTAAGATTGTAATACAGATACTATTCTACTTTAGATTACTTAATTAAGCAAGAGTGAAAACAAGAAAAACAAATACCCCCCCCTTACAATGTAAGAGATGTTAGTATTTTTATTCAACTGTAACGGATTTAGCTAAGTTACGTGGTTTATCAATGTCGAGTCCACGATGAAGCGTCGCAAAGTAAGCAATTAATTGTGTCGGTACTACCATTGAAATTGGTGATAGGTAAGGGTGGACGTTATTAAGAACGATGTCATCACCTTCCTTAGCAACGTTTTCCTCAGCAATGGTCAACACTTTAGCACCACGCGCTACCACTTCTTGGATATTACCACGAGTATGACTAGCAAGAACAGGATCTGACAGGAGGGCAATAACTGGTGTGCCATCTTCGATAAGAGCGATTGTACCATGCTTCAACTCACCTGCTGCGAAACCTTCACATTGGATATATGAGATTTCTTTTAATTTAAGACTTGCTTCCATAGCAACATAGTAATCTTGACCACGACCAATATAGAAAGCATTACGTGTTTCTGAAAGAAGAGCTGCCACCTTCTCATCAATCACTTCTTTTTCAGAGAGCGTTGATTCGATAGATTGTGCTACAAGTGACAATTCATGTACCAAGTCGAATGCTTTAGCTTTTTCATTACCATTAGCTTCACCGACTGCTTTAGCCAAGAAGGCAAGGGTCGCAATCTGAGCTGTGTAAGCTTTAGTAGAAGCTACGGCAATTTCTGGTCCAGCATGAAGAAGCATTGTGTGATCAGCTTCACGAGAAAGAGTAGATCCCGGAACGTTTGTCACCGTCAAACTTGGAATTCCCAACTCGTTAGCTTTAACAAGAACCTGACGACTATCTGCTGTTTCACCTGATTGACTAATAAAGACAAAGAGAGGTTTTTTGCTAAGGAGTGGCATACCATAACCCCACTCAGAAGAAATACCAAGCTCAACTGGAGTATCTGTCAACTCTTCAAGCATCTTCTTAGAGGCAAAACCGGCATGATAAGAAGTTCCTGCTGCGAGGATATAGATGCGGTCAGCTTCTTGAACAGCTTTAATAATTTTAGCATCTACAGTCACTTGACCCTTGTCATCAGTGTAAGCTTGGATGAGCTTACGCATCACTGTTGGTTGCTCATCGATTTCTTTGAGCATATAGTATGGGTATGTCCCTTTACCAATATCAGAAAGGTCAAGCTCAGCAGTATAGCTATCACGTTCTTTAACATTCCCATCATAATCTTGAACTTCGACACTATCAGCTTTCACGATAACCAACTCTTGATCGTGAATTTCCATGTATTGATTTGTTTCGCGAATCATAGCCATAGCATCTGAGCAGACCATGTTATAACCACCACCAAGACCAATTAAAAGTGGTGATTTGTTTTTAGAGACATAAATTGTTGATGCATCTTCAGAATCCATGAGGCAAATGCATACGATCCACGGATAATGCGGAGAGCCTTCTTGAAAGATTCAATAGTTGACAAACCGTCTTCTTCAACAAATTTACCAATCAAGTGAACAACAATTTCAGTATCGGTTTGACCTTTGAATGATGACCAGAAAGGTATTCTTCCTTAATTTCAAGATAGTTTTCAATAACACCGTTGTGAACCAAAACGAAACGTTCTGTTTCTGAGCGATGTGGGTGAGCATTGTCTTCCGTTGGTTTCCCATGAGTCGCCCAACGAGTATGTCCGATACCTGCAGTACCTTCTACACCTTCAATTTTAGCAGTAAGTTCCGCAATACGGCCAACAGCTTTAACCGATTGACTAGATGTTTCACCAGCTACAAAGATACCGGCTGAATCGTAACCACGGTATTCTAGCTTTTCAAGTCCTTGAATCAAGATATCAGTTGCATTTGTGTTACCTACAACACCAACAATTCCACACATATTTTTAATAATAACCTCAAGTCAAAGAGGTCATGTCTCCCTTCATTTAAAATTGGTATAGTCAATAAGCTCTTTGAAAAACTTAACGAAGACAGTATATTCCATATATTCAACATTGTCAAGCATAAAATTGGTATAGTTTCCAAAAGACCTTTTAATTGCTTCTTATCCTAAGGAATAATACTTAAAGTATGCTATAATAAGGCTATGCGAATTCAACAATTACATTATATTATCAAAATCGTCGAAACCGGCTCAATGAATGAAGCCGCAAAACAACTTTTCATTACACAACCAAGTCTTTCAAACGCTGTCCGAGATTTAGAAAGAGAGATGGGAATTGACATCTTTATTCGTAACCCTAAAGGGATCACCTTAACCAAGGATGGTGTTGAATTTCTATCTTATGCCCGTCAAGTAGTAGAACAAACTAATCTCTTAGAAGAACGCTACAAAAGTCACACAGAGACACGTGAATTATTTAGTGTTTCTTCTCAACACTACGCTTTTGTCGTCAATGCCTTCGTCTCACTTCTCAAGAGAGCTGATATGACGCGTTACGAGCTCTTCTTACGTGAAACTCGTACCTACGAGATTATCGAAGACGTTAAGAACTTCCGTTCAGAAATCGGTGTTCTCTTCCTTAATGGCTATAACCGAGATGTCTTGACTAAAATGTTTGACGATAACAGACTTACCTATACTAGTCTCTTTAAAGCTAGACCTCATATCTTTGTCAGCAAGTCAAATCCTCTGGCCAAGCATAAAGTGGTCTCATTGGAAGATTTAGAGGACTTCCCTTACCTTAGTTACGATCAGGGGATTCATAATTCCTTCTATTATTCTGAAGAGATTCTCTCACAAATCCCCCATAAAAAGTCGATTGTGGTTTCAGACCGTGCAACACTTTTTAACCTATTAATTGGTTTGGATGGATACACAATTGCCACTGGTATCTTAAATAGTAATTTAAATGGTGACAATATCGTCTCTATTCCACTAGATGTTGATGATGAAATTGATATTGTATACTTGAAACACGAAAAGGCTACTCTCTCTAAAATGGGAGAAAAATTCTTAGACAACCTTGTTAAGGAGGTCACTTTTGATGACTAATATAAGAGCTACTTAGTCCCCACCACATAAGGTTGGAATTTTTTTATCGTTCAAAAAAGAGCCCTTTGTACTGACCCCAAAAAGTTAGACAAATAATTTATCCAAAGGATTTAGTTCTGTATTGCACAGGACTGAGTCCTTTTAGTTTTACCTTAATGCGTTTGTTATAATAATTAATATAGTCTACAATAGCTTGTTTCAATGTTCAAGTGAGTGAAACGTCTTCTCGTAACCATAAAACATCTCAGACTCAAGAATGAGAAAGATTCCATCATACCATTGTCTGGACTATTTCCCTTACGTGACATGGACGGTTGGATCCCTTTATCCTCCAAAAAATGATGATAGAAATCGTGTTGGTATTGCCATCCTTGGTCGCTATAGAGAATTGTGTTTTCATAATGGTCTTCTGTAAAAGCTTGTTCTATCATAGCTTTCACTTGTACTAAATTCGGCGACCTAGAAAGATTATAGGCGACGATTTCACTATTGAAGCCATCTAATACTGGTGATAAATAGAGCTTTTGGCTGCTTGCTGGAATTGCAAACTCTGTCACATCTGTGTAGCACTTTTCCATTAGTTTGGATGCTTCAAACTGCCGTTGAATAAGGTCATCTGCTTTCTTGCCAACTTCTCCTTGGTATGAAGAATACTTGCGTTTACGACCCATTTTAGGCGGTCTCCCTCTTGTTTTCTCAACAATAGTATACCCATTTTTGTATTGTGCTATCCAATTGTTAAGCAATCCTTGATTTGAGAGGCCATAGTCCAGGCAAACACTTTGTTGAGAACAACCTTCAAGTAGAATTTTATCAATCATTTCTTGTTTTAATTTAGGAGAATAATAACGATTCTTTCCCTGCTTTCTCAGTTCATATATTTGAACTTTATCTTCATAAGTTAATTTCATAATAAAACACCCCGAAAGTTAGATTTTTTCTGTCTAACTTTTGGGGTGCAGTTCATTTCGGCTCTTTTTATTTATAATTTTTATAACTTGCCCAAGCCACATCTATAGATAAGGTCTCAGCATCTGTGTATGATCCTCTATAACTATTCCAAACTAGACCGCTACTCGAACCTGTTGCCTGGGTAACTGGGGCTTGGTCGTAGATAGTAAGCCCATAGTATGCAATAATACTATTTAACTTAGAAGCATAAAGACTATCTGTAGCATAGGTTCCTGTGAGTGTCTGAGTAGCATCCGCATAGCTGCTTGTATTTGATTTCCAAGTACCTGAATAAGTGGATGACGTCATTAAAGCAGCATAATCTGCTAGGGAATCACTCAGACTTCCATATGAATGGAAGGGCTCGTCAATCTCGTAAGTATTTCCTGTACCGTCATTTTCCCAAGTACGCATTGTAACAGAGTTCCCATTATAAGAACCCTTAATACCAAAGAAGTTGTAATAAGGAGCTTGACTCAAGCCTGACTGACCTGAATTTGATTCCAAAATAGCTTGAGCAATTAAAACAGAGGCATAGATATTGTAGTCCTGACCAATCTGTCTCGCAGTCTCTCCGATACTATCAATAAAAGCCGTCGTAGTTTGATTGTAGGAAGCTTCAGCTTTAGCAGTAACACTGTTATCATTTTTTCTATCTGTTGTAAATGCCAACACCAAAAAAAGTGAACAAAAAAAGCCCCCACTATAAAAACAAAATACTTCTTTAAAAGACGACACATACAACCCTTCCTTCATAAAAAATTAATCATAATGTTTTAATACTACTCTATCAAAAAAACTAACATCCCGCAATCTTCTTACCTAGTTTTTGCTGAGAATTAAGGCATAAGTCACCTTTACATCATATTTATAATAAGCTATAATATAGCTAACTTTTTTAGGAGATGACTTAATGAAAATAAAAGAATTCTTACCTGGAATAAGTATTTCAATACTTATATCACTCATAGCTTGGTATCTTGGAAACTTATTTCCTATTATTGGTGGGCCCGTCATTGGACTTTTTATCGGACTCTTATTAGCTAGTCTACTTATAAATCAAGAAAGATTTATAATAGGGATGCAATTCACATCGAAAAAAGTATTGCAATACGCAGTTGTTCTTCTGGGATTTGGATTAAATCTTTCTCAAGTCTTCAACGTTGGTTTAACATCTCTACCCATTATTTTAACTACTATTGCTACGGCACTGATTACTGCTTATGTCATCCACAAGCTATTTAAATTAGATAGTGAAATCGTAACTTTAGTAGGAGTAGGATCATCTATCTGCGGTGGTTCTGCTATTGCAGCCACTGCGCCTGTTATCAAGGCCAAAGATGAGTCCATTGCAACTGCAATCTCTGTTATTTTCTTTTTCAACATTTTGGCAGCTCTACTTTTTCCTCACTTAGGCTCTTGGTTAGGCTCAGTAATCAGGGCTTTGCTATATTTGCTGGAACAGCTGTTAATGATACATCCTCTGTAACTGCTACCGCTAGTTCATGGGATAGCTTACATGGAACATCCATCCTAGAGCAGGCAACGATTGTTAAACTAACAAGGACACTTGCTATTATTCCTATTACTCTAGGACTCTCTATTTGGCAGTCAAAAAAAGATAATACAAAGGAAAGGTTTTCTCTGACCAAAGCAATTCCAAACTTTATCCTTTGGTTCCTGCTGGCTTCACTCATTACAACCGTAGCAATGTCTATGGGGGTCCCAGCAGCTATCTTCGCTCCTTTAAAAGACCTTTCAAAATTCATGATTATCATGGCCATGACAGCTATCGGTTACCAAACAAATCTCAAAAAACTAATTACTAAGGGAGGTTCTGCTCTATTAGTGGGAGGGCTTTGTTGGCTATTAATTAGTGTCGTTTCACTCCTCATGCAAAAACTATTAGGATTTTGGTAAAATAAATAGAAAACTCACAAACTTGCTCAGTTTGTGAGTTTTTTTATTGTGTAGTTATTTTTTATATTTAAAGATATAGGTTTGAATAACCTTATCTCCCTCATTTGTCACTCTCAAATCAACATCATAGTTATTAGTTGCACCACTTATGTCTTGAACCTTATAAACACCATCCTTCCTTACTGAGGAAGGAGATACTTGACCAGAATAATGGTTTACTTCAAGAACTGAAGTGCTCTCTGGAGATAAGGAAATGAAACCATTTAAAGAATAAAAACCATAAAAAATAAAATCTAGAAGGCTCAGTGAAGCAAGGCTCCCAAGATAATACTTAAAAAAAGCCCCCGATTTCAACCCCTGTTTACTTACTTAGTTATTATCTTCCTTTAACTTAACATTATTTTTATTAGAATATCTTTAAATTTTATTTTACACATATTGGGGAATTTTGTCAAATTATTTGATATTTAAAACATAAACTAAATTTCTTGACATATCAAAAGCCGTTAGCAATCTAACGGCAATTTTTTATATCTGAGATAACGTATTCAAGACGGTTATAAAGACCAAGCAATAAGTCATAACTTCGATTTTCATTTTCTTTCAAAACAGAATAGACTGTTGTACCGTAACTAAATTCAAAGAAGTCATCTAATTCTTTAAGCCAGTCATCAATAACCCCTAAATTTTGATCGATAATAGCAAATAAACTTGGTTGATACCAGATTGTACCTTCGATATAAAGGTTTTTGTCAGATAATTTAGATAGTGATACTTTTAAGTCAGCAAGCTCACGTTTAGCAAGATTGGGATCAATCTTGAGATCGAAAAGCAAGCGTGCATCATGATTAAGAATATTGAGTTCTGCTTGAAGCAGTTGAATATAGTGTATCGCTACTAAATACTGGTTCATAGGTCTCTCCTGGTCTTATGAAAATCGTAATATTATTGTACCACTAAAGAATGAAAAAAGTAGTAATTATTTAATATTTTACGTGATTTTTTTAGAAATATTTTTATATTGAAAGTTTTATTTTAAAATAATTACACTATCTGTTTTTCTAATACTATAAAAAATAATAATTTTCAAAAAATAAAAAACACTCAAATGAGTGATTTAATACTCTTAGTGACTGACCATTTCTTGTGCAATTTCAAAGCCGCTAAGTTTTCCAGGGTAGTAAGTTGGCCAGTTGTCCATTTCTTTTAGAATTTCTTCTTGGCTACTATTACCAAAGAAATGTGAAAATGTGCTGATCTTGTTGGATCTATTTGATGATCAGAGAATTGGACATACTGGTAAGGATTATCTGCCGCTTGACTGTCAGTTGCCGTAAAGAGATAACGAACACCCTTTTTACCAGAAGAATAGGTCAAAATCTTATAACCATCATAACGATAAGTGTGTGTCACACTGCTTCCATCAGTCTTAGTGAAAGTCATGGTCATCTTTTTCCCATCAATGACAATTTTAGAAACATCTGTTTGATAACCCTTAGTATAGTATTCTTTGTACTCTTGTGCTGTTTTATCCTTATTCAGCAGAGATTTGTATTCAAATACTTGATCTAATGTTCCATCTTGAAGGAAGGGATAAACCGATTGCCACTCACCTGACCAATCTGACAGTTCTCTGTCTTTAACATCTTTGTCATCAAAGTAACCATTTTGAACAGTTTTCTTGTCATTGCTTCCATCTTCAGGTTGAATATCTTTACCTTCAATATCTGTTGTCAAACGAAGACTTTTTAGATTTTCAGTCATAACACTGACATAATCTTCACCTTTTTTCAATTGATCCGTAGTTAGGGATTCAATAGGGTTTAAAACTGCTGTCTTAACTCCTACTTCATTGGCTAAGGTTTTAGCAATACTACTAGAAGCATTCTCTTCAAAGTAGATATACTTAATATCATATTCCGAAACATACTTAGAAAGGCTAGCGATACGTTTTGCAGATGGATCAGATTCAGCTGAAACACCTGAAATTGGTACTTGTGTTAAACCATAATCTAAGGCAAGGTAGGCAAAGGCTGAGTGCTGTGTAACAAAACTCTTCTGTTTTGCCTGACTAAACGCTTCTGTATATTCCTTATCCAAAGCTTGTAATTTTTTTAGATATTTTTCTGCGTTGGTCGTAAATACCGCTTTTTTATCTGGATGTTGAGCAATCAAACCATCTCTAATAGTTTTCACTAATTTTTGAGAACGTTTTGGTGAGAGCCAAACATGGGGATCGTACTCATGGTAATGTTCTTCACCACCATGATCGTGATCTTCTTCCTCTGTACCAGGCAAAAGAATCATTCCTTTACTTGCCTTAATGACTTTGGTATGTTTGGTGTTAATGTTTTTTTCAACCTTTGGAACCCATGTTTCCATATTCTCATTCAGGTAGACAAAAGTGTCAGCCTTCTCAATATCAGCAACATTCTTAGTAGAAGGCTGAAAATCATGGACCTCACTACCTGCAGGGATAAGATAAGACACCTCCCCCTCATCTCCAACAACCTGTTTGGTGAATTCATAAACAGGGTAGAAGCTCGTTACAACCTTCAAATCACCATTTCCCTTTGAATCGTGTTGACTAGTCGTATAATAAATACCTACACCAGCTGCTAGAACAACAGCTGCTAATCCTGCTAGGCCAAAAATGCGTTTCTTTTTCATGATATTCCTTTCAAAATACTTAACCAGTTAATAGTTTGCTGGTTAAGTATATCACACTAATTTTATTTTGCAAGTCCCTAAATAAAAAAATTGAAATATTTCGAAGAGAAAAAATGATTCGATATACTGGAAGTATCATTTTGAAAGTAGGTTACACATGTTTCGAAAACTAACCCTATACATTTTTCTATTTTTGTCAGCCATCGGCCTTGACCTATGATACACAATCATATACTTCTGGCGCTTTGTCTGGCTCGGCTTATGGAATTATTGGGCTATCAACTCTTATTGCTCTCTGCTATATCATTCCAGCAATATTTCTGATTCAGTTCTTAGGCAGGAAATGTCAGGTGAAACCACTTGTTCTCGTATTTGCTCTAATTGGCGGATTCTTTATTACAGGTTGGTTGGCAGGTTATGCTAATACTTTTTCCCATGAATGGGTGACTGCCCGTCTTTCTTCAAAGAATTTCTTCTACCGATTTGAGGATGCTATAATGGCACCACTGGTTGAGGAACCTCTCAAACTAGCAGCATTTATCTTTGCTGTCTATGTGGTTCCAACAAAAAGTTACAAAGGCTCTTACTCGTTGCTATTACAGCAGGTCTGGGCTTCCAGATTAGTGAAGACTTCTCCTATATTCTTTCAGATTTGCCTGATGGTTTTTCTTATACAATCTCAGGAATTCTTGGTCGAACTATTGGTGCTGTATCGTCTCACTGGCTTTACACATCCTTCCTCGCTATGGGGCTAGTCCTGATATGGCGTTCACGTCAAAAACTCATTAGTTCTAAATACAGTCTTATTGATATGCTTTATGCTTGTGGTGCTTTTGCGGCACACTTGCTTGAAATTTACCTCTTCGAAATTTAGAAAGCGATTTGCCATGGGCATCAGGTCTTCTTATTTCACTCAATCTTTTCTTCCTCATTACACTTTATCAGATCCTCTCGAAACTGGATGAAGAAAACAAGTAATGTTAAACTACGAAAAAAAACTTTCCAATTTTATAGAAAGGCTTTTTTGATGACTTTAATCACTCATAGAAAAACGATTGGTCATCAGATTACTAGCATCATCTAAGACTTTTACCAATAGTTTATCTGTCCAAGTATTCATAGATATCTGAAACGGTGTCCCCTCCTGTAGAGAGATCAAACTCAGGGGGCAGAGAGTAACTCAATCATCGAGATCATAACACTTGCTCGAGCTTGCGCATTACTTCCTAAATCAGAACTATCAAAACGCATCCCATCAAAGATGCCTTCAAAATCATCTTTAGCTTCAAACGCAATTTGCTGATTAAAATGGCCAAATGTATCTGAAATAATTGGAATGTTAAATCGTTCTTCATGAATGGCAGCTTCCCAATCTTTAAAAAATTCCTTAGGCTGGATGGCATAACCGAGCTTTTGTTTCATATAGTCTAAGGCTCTTACAGGATCTTGACCATAAACATTTTCCCAAGTGTCTCCTCGTAAAACTTCTCCCAACCATTGTGTGGCC
>ENA-OQBT01001229-OQBT01001229.1-human-gut-metagenome-genome-assembly--contig:-NODE-1229-length-10797-cov-2.989316_pt1 | contig 10797 bp, 17 predicted proteins | sample MGYA00242749_ERZ504557 | MGnify/ENA primary metagenome ERZ504557 (study PRJEB26092, sample SAMD00036243) | human gut metagenome | host: Homo sapiens | study: EMG produced TPA metagenomics assembly of... | reverse complement strand
GCGCCCTGTCTCGAGGGGCGGCACCCGTCGCGTGAGCCTGACACGCACCACGCCCGACGGCACGGTCATCTACTACTACGCGCTCTTTGGCCTGGTCGCGATGATGTCTGCCGAGTTTGCCGCCTTGAGCGTCGTCGATTTGCAACCCAATCTGTCTGGTCTTGGCGCACGTCGCTGCGTGGGCGGCCTTTCCAAGACAGCGTCGCTGGCCGGCATCTTTGTCGGTTCGTGGCTGGTCTCCTTTGCTCGATGGCAATCGCGATCGGCTACGTGCGCCTGGTCGTGGGCGTCGACTTTGGCGGGCGCGAGGGGCTGTGTCTGGTGGGCGGTGCCGCTTCCGCGCTTGCCGCCACGGGCCTGGGGCTCTTTGTGGGCACGCTTCCCGTTAAGGGCGGCAAGGCGTCCAAGTCCGGCATCCTTACGGGCTTTGCTACACGTGCGCCTTGTTCGCCGGCCTCTACGGCGAGCCGGCGATGGCGCTTGCCGACGACGTCGCCCGCGCTGTCCGGCCGAGTGCTGGCTCAACCCCGTCAAGCTTATCTGCGACATGTTCAACGCCTGTATTTCTTTGAGGACCTGGGCCCCTTTGCCGTTCGCGCCGGCGCGCTCGTCCTGATGGCGCTGCTGTTCGTTGCCACCGCCACGCTGATCTTTGGAAGGAGTCGCTATGAGCACCTTTAAGACTGCGCTTCGCATGGCGCTCGCACACCCGCTCTATCTGCTCATCTACACGGTGTTCATCTCGCTCATGGGTGTGTTTATCGCGGCATCGGTGAGCTGGAACTCGTCGCAGCTCACCGAGTACAAGCCCTACGATGCCAACGTGATCGTGGTCGATCGCGACGACAGCGATCTTTCGCGTGCGCTTACCAAGCATCTGGTTCGCGCTTTGAGCTGGTCACGGGCATCGGCGACGACACCTACGACCTTGCGGACGCGCTCTCCAAGAGCAACAGCGCCAAGGGCAGTGCCGACTGCGTGTTCTTTATCCCGGAGGGTTTGAGGGCGACCTCGTTGCAGCCGCCCGCGCGGGGGAGTCCCTGCCCAAGCTCGATGTGACCTACGGCGCTGGCACCATGGCGGCGGCGCTTTCGTCTGCCGAGGCTCGCGCTGGATCTCACTCGCGGACGCTGCGGCGGCGCTTGAGCCACTGCCTCCAACGGTGACGTTGCCAAGCTGCCGAACATGCCGCTGCCGAGCGTGCCGAGGTCGAGATCGAGCGGGTCAAGGTCGACTCGACGGCCGCCGCCACGCTCGAGTCGTACTTCAACTTTGGTGCGTACGCGATTATCTCGTCGGTCATCGTGTCGGTGGGCTGGTGTTCTCGGGCATGAACGAGCCCGAGCGCGTGCGTCGTATGGATGCCGGCCCAATCTCCGAGCGCCAGCGTTCGCTTGCCGTGTTTGCGGCCGCCGCCGTACTCACCGTCTGCATCTGGTTTGTGTCGAGCATGATGGGCGTCGTGGGCTTTGCCGGCGCGGTCGCCGAGGTCGGCGTGGGGCGTGTGTGCCTGGCACTGGCGGCGACGTTTGCCTGGCATGCACGCCACTGGCCGTTGGCTTTGCCCTTTCGAGTCTGGGCGCGCGCGAGGAGCTGCTCAACGGTGTGGGCAACCTGCTTGGCATGCTCATGACGTTTTTGGGCGGCGCCTGGATGCCGCTGTCGCTCATGGGATCGGCCGTGCAGACCGTGGCGCACTTTGTGCCGACATATTGGGTGAACGACGCGATCGGCAAGGCGCTTGCCTCGGATTTGACGTCCGCCGTGCTGGGTGACATCGCCTGCGACCTGGGCGTCACGGTGCTCTTTGCCGCGGCCATCGCCGCCGCAGGCCTCGCCTCGCACGCGCCAAATTCCGCGTCTAGCCACCTAGTCATTTAAGAGCGTCCCCAATGACCAGTCTGAAATAAATCCCAAGCCTCGCTCCAAAATAGTTCGCCAAGGTTTACTATTACGCTCATAAAGTAGTATGAGGCTAACAGTGGGGGATACCATGGCAACGCAGAAAGCTACGTCCAGGTTAAGGATCTCAAAAAGCACTACGGCGACGGTGATGCGCGCCTGACGGTACTCGATGGCATCGACACGTCCATCAATCGTGGCGAGATCTGCGTCATGCTGGGGCCTTCGGGTTCGGGCAAATCGACGTTTCTTAACCTGATCGGCGGCCTGGAGGATGCCGATGCCGGCTCTATTCTGGTGGACGGCTGCGACCTCACGGTGCTTAAGCTACCGACCTGGGCGAGTATCGCGCCGTGAGCTGGCTTTGTCTTCCAGTTCTACAACCTGGTGCCCGATCTCACCATCAAGGAGAACATCGAGGTCACGGCGCACCTGTCCAAAAACCCGCTCAATGTCGACGACCTGCTGCGTTCACTGGGCCTCTACGAGCACCGCAACAAGTTTCCGCGCCAGGTTTCGGGTGGCCAGCAGCAGCGCTGTGCCATCGGCCGCGCGCTCGTCAAAACCCGGGTCAGCTGCTGTGCACGAGCCACGGGCGCGCTTGATTACAAGACGTCCAAGGAAATCTTGCAGCTCCATGGAGGATGTAAACCGCACCTACGGCTGCACCATCATCATTGTCACCCACAATGCCGCCATCGCGCGCATGGCAAATCGCGTGCTGCGCCTGCGCGACGGGCGCATCGTCGAGGATGAGCTCAACGAGTCGCCCGTCGCGGCCGCCGAACTCGATTGGTAGGCGGCGCCATGACACCTCTCGCAAAACGTCTCCCGCGCGAGCTGCGCCGCAATATCGGCAAGTACCTGGGAATCTTTTTGCTTATGTGCGGAAGCATCGCTCTCACCTCGGGCTTTTTGCTCGCGGCGCATTCCATCGGTTGCCTTATCGACGACATGCGCAATGCGTACACGATTGAGGACGGCCGCGTGACCACCTCCTTCGAGGCTACCGACGATCAACTCAAGGCCGCCGAGGACGCGGCCGACGACGTCGGCGGCGTCACGCTCTACAAGAATTTCTCCATCGACGCCATCATAAAAAAAGACCGCCGGCGACGACAGCACCAAGCGCACGCTGCGCACCTATGCGCACCGCACCAAGGTCGATATCGCGTCCTACTGTGAGGGCAAGGAGCCCAAGACGGATGACGAGGTGGCCATCGACCGTGTCTTTGCCACCAATAACAACCTGTCCGTGGGCGATAGAGTCGAGCTCGAGGGTCGCACCTACACCATCTGCGGCATCATGACCCAGCCCGATAGCCAGGCGCTGTTCCTCAACAATTCGGACTTTACGGTGAACACCATCACGTACGGCGTGGCCGAGGTCACCGACGCCGGCTTTGCCGCGCTTGAGGACGCCGGTGGCGCGCCTGCCTACACCTATTCCTTTATCTTTACCGATTGCGACCTCCCCACCGCGGATCGCATCGATGCGGAGCAGGATATGGTCGAGGCGCTGACCGATGCCGATGCACGCGTGGATGACCTCATCGACGCCGATTCCAACCAGGGCATTGGCTACGCACGCGACGACGTAGACGGCGACTCCATGATGTGGATGACGCTGCTCGATATCATCATCGTGATCATGGCGTTCGTCTTTGTGGTCCTTACCGACGCACCATCGAGGAGGAGAGCGCCATCATCGGCACGCTGCTCGCCAGCGGCTATCGTCGACGCGAGATCGTGCTGCACTACCTCGCGCTTCCCGCCATCGTGGGCGTGGTCGCGGCGCTTTTGGGCACTGCGCTCGGCGTTGTGTTCTTTACCGAGCCCATGCGCAGCCTCTATTACGGCTCGTACAGCCTGCCGCCCTTCCAGGTGTACTGGAGCTGGGAGATCTTTGTGAAGTGCGCCGTGGTTCCCGCCGCCGCGCTCATCCTCATCACGCTGGTGGGTCGCTTCGCAAAATGGGTAAGACGCCGCTGCAGTTTCTTCGCCACGAGGCGAGCGGCAAGTCTGGCACCAAGCGCGGCCTGCAGCTGTCGGAGCGCATGGGCTTTGTTTCCCGCTTCCGCCTGCGTATCTTCCTGCGCAACCTGGGCAACTTCGCCACGCTCTTCGTGGGCATCGCGTTTGCGTCGCTGCTACTGCTCTTTGGCCTGGCGATTCTGCCCACGATGACGCACTATGCGGACAACCTCGAGACAAGCCTGGTCGCCGAGCGCCAGTACACGCTCAAGGCGCCACTGGAGCTCGAGGCACTGCCGAGGAGCGTGAGCAGTGGTCAGCACTCGAGCGCTTGCAGTCGGTTGACGCGCGCTCCTCACCGCCGCCCAGGATGCCGATGACGAGCTTGACGACGCGGCCGATGCGGCGCAGGCGCAGCCGATGCTGCGACCGCATCTCCGTCTGCCGAGAGCCTGACCGCAGCGCAGGACGCGCTTGCCAAGTCCAGGACAAGAAAGATGCGCTCTACGCGCGCCTTGACGATCTTGCCGATGCCCTCGGCTGCGACCGTGACGAGGCTATCGACCTGATCGACAAGGCCTCTAAGATCGACACTGACAACGACGATATCCACCCGGTCAATACGACCGACAACGGCGCGGGCGCAATCGCGCAGGCCGAGAAATACGCCGTTTACCAGCTGCAATACGACCGCGGCGATGGTAATGGCGAGGAGACGATTTCCGTCTACGGCATTTCATCCGATTCGCGCTATTGGAAAGACCTCAACGTCGGCGATGGACGCGTCGTCTTTGGCGGCGGTCTGCTCGATAAGTTTGGCTGGAGCAAGGGCCAGAAGGTCACGCTCGGCGACAAGTACGAGGGCGAGCATTATTCCTTGAGTACGCGGGCAAGGACTGTGCCTGGGGCTCCAAGTCGGACATGAATATCTATATGAGTATCGACGACTTTAACGAGCTGTTCGACAACGACGCCGCCTACTTTAACGGCTATGTGAGCGACGAGAAGCTCGATCTCGATGCTCGTTACTTTGCCGGCGACACCACGCCCGACGACATGCGCGCCGTGGGCGACCAGTTTATCGGCATGATGAGCAAAATGATCGGAATGATGGTTGGGCTCGCGGTGTTTATCTTCCTGCTGTTTATGTACCTGCTGACCAAGGCTGTGATCGACCACAGCGCCCGGTCGATCAGCTACATGAAAGTCTTTGGCTATCGCGATAGCGAGATCTCGCATCTGTACATCCGCTCGATCACGCTGTGCGTGGTGGCGTCGCTCGTGCTGAGTCTGCCGGTCATTATCGGCTCGCTCACGGCCATCTTTCGCTCGATGCTGCTCGCCTACAACGGCAATATCGAGATCTACGTGCCCGCTTGGTCCATGGTTGCATGCGTCGGCATTGGCTTTGCGACCTACCTGGTCGTGGCGCTGCTACACACGCGTTCTATCACGCGCGTGAGCCTGGCCGAGGCCCTCAAAGTCCAAGAGTAGTCGTTTAAGAACCTCCCCAACGACTAGGTTTCGCGCTTGACTTTGACCCTACTTTAACGGGTACCATCCTCTATGTCTGTAACGCCATATAGACCGAGGGGATAGATCTATGACCGCAACTGCACCCGCAGCACCCGCTAAGGTATACTTCACCAACTTGCGCACGCATGCTCGCGAGAGCCAGCTCGACAAGCTCAAGCGCCTCATACGTCACGCCGGTATCGAGCAGATCGACTTCGAGAACAAGTTCGTCGCTATCAAGATTCACTTTGGCGAGCTGGGCAATCTGAGCTTTTTGCGCCCCAACTACGCCCGCGCCGTCGCGGATGTCGTGAAGGAGCTGGGTGGCAAGCCCTTCCTCACCGACTGTAACACGCTCTACGTCGGTAGCCGTAAAAACGCGCTCGAGCACATCGATACCGCCTATCAGAACGGCTTTACCCCGTATGCCACGGGTTGCCAGATCATCATCGCCGACGGCCTCAAGGGTACCGACGAGGCACTCGTCCCGGTCGAGGGCGGCGAGTACGTGCGCGAGGCCAAGATCGGTCGGGCACTCATGGATGCCGATATCGTGATCAGCCTCACGCACTTTAAAGGCCATGAGCAGGCCGGCTTTGGCGGCGCCATGAAGAACCTGGCATGGGCGGCGGCAGCCGCGCCGGCAAGATGGAGCAGCATGCCGCCGGCAAGCCGAACGTCGCGACCGAGCACTGTATTGGCTGCCGTGCCTGCGAAAAGGTCTGTGCGCACAGCGCTATCTCGTTTGACGACACCCGTGAGCGCGAGCTCGCCAACGGCAACACCCGTACGGTTCACGTTGCCGCTATCGACCATGATCGCTGCGTGGGCTGCGGCCGCTGCATCGGCGTGTGCAACCAGGACGCCATCAAGCCCGGCCATGACGCTGCGGCCGACGTGCTCAACTGCAAGATCGCCGAGTATACGAAGCCGTTGTCGACGGCCGTCCGAGCTTCCATATTTCGCTTGCCATGGACATCAGCCCAACTGCGATTGCCATCCCGAAAACGATACGCCTATCGTCAACGACATCGGCATGTTCGCGAGCTTCGACCCGGTCGCCATCGACCAGGCCTGTGCCGATGCCGTCATGGCATCCGAGCCGCTGCCCAACACCGAGCTTACCGATAGCGCGGCCAAGATGGAGCACAACCACGAGCATCTGGAGGGCGATCAGGCCAAGGACCCCTTCTGCATCACGCATCCCGACACCGACTGGCGCACCTGCATCGCGCACGCCGAGAAGATCGGCCTGGGCACGAGCAAGTACGAGCTCATCGAGGTCAAGTAGCACCTGTCCATTGGACATATCAAGCGCTTTTGTAGCGCAACGTTAGCAAAAGCCGCCCGTGAGCACAGCGCTCGCGGGCGGCTTTCCGGAAGTATGCGGCAAATTTCGAGACCGCCGAGCACACGACATTTTTTGGCAACAAAACCCCTGATAAATTGTTGGTAAAACTGCGGTCTGGTCGGCAGTTCCAGATTTTGTCGCATACTTCCGAAAATAGGGGGTCAGATAAAGCACCAGACGTTGCTTTTTGCCTAAAAATACTCGTCGAGGAAGTCGTCGACCGTGTTCCAGTAGAGCTCGGGGTCAACTTGCGCACTCTTGGCGTGGGTGGCGCCATGGATGGTGAGCTTTTGCTTGACCTTGCTGGCGCACGCGTCGTAGTTTTGGTCGAGCATACTGTACGGCACAAAGGTGTCCTGGTCGCCGTGGATAAACAGCATGGGAACCGTCGCGTGTTTGAGTTGCTCCACACTGCTCGCCTTATGAAAGTCGTAGCCCGCGCGCACGTTGCACACCAAGTTTGCTACATCGAGCAAGGGAAAGCTGGGCAGGCCGAACACGTCCTTGAGCTGCAGAGAAAACTCGTCCCAAACACTCGTATAACCACAGTCCTCGATAATGCATTTTACGTTTGCGGGCAGAGATTCCCCCGCGACGTTCATGGCAGTTGCTGCACCCATCGACTCGCCAAAGACCAGGATGCGCGCCTCGGGGTCAGCCTGAACGATCCGCCCAATCCATGCGACGACATCGAGCCGCTCGGGCCAGCCCATGCCGATATAGTCGCCGCCGGAGCGCTCGTGGGCGCGGGCGGCAGGCGCGAGCACGTTCATGCCGCGGTCGTGGAAGCGCTTGGCGTATCGGGCCATGCCGATGGGCTCGTTGGTATATCCATGCAGGCAGACGGCATAATCGTGGGTGTTCTCCGAGGCGGCAAAATACCAAGCGGCGAGCTCGGTTCCGTCATCTGCGGTAAGGCTGCTGCTCTCGCGATTCTCTTTAAACCACGCCCGCGCTCGGTTTCCTCGGCATCCGGCTGCTCGCCTTCTTTGTCGTTCTTGCTATCCTGCATCATCTTCATGGTGTACGGCGCTTGGGGATTCAGCGCGAAGTCAAACAGAAAGTTGCCGGCAAATCCGAGCAGCGCAACGACAACCACCAGCGCAACGATGCCGGCTATCTTGAGCTTTCGATGGTAACGTGCGTTTTGAGCCATACGGTATTCTCCTATAAGATGTTAATACATCAACATTTAATGCAAGCGCATTATGGACGTTCGCCGTTGATGCGTCAACAGGCAAAGAATGGGTAAACAAAGGGTCGCGTATGGTGCAAATTTCGCACGTACCTAGACGCTTTGATATAGTGTTGAGAACTCTTTACGTTGGAGGATGTAACCGGCATGTCCGATTCGAGCGACAGTTCTAAGCCGCGACCCAAGACCGCGGCCGTTCCACACTACACGGTGGGCGAGGAGATCATGAACTCCGTCACCCATGGTGTCGGCTGCCTGCTGGGTATCGCGGGCCTGGTGCTCCTGATTGTATTCGCTGCCCTGCGCGGCGGGGGCCCGGCACACATGGCCGCGGCGATTGTCTATGGTGTCAGCATTATTCTCGAATATCTGGCCTCTACGCTCTACCACGCGATTCAGCCCGCGCGCGCCAAGCGCGTCTTTCGCATCATTGACCACAGCTGCATCTACTTGCTCATAGCCGGCAGCTATACGCCGTTTTGCCTCATCACGCTCGCAAACGACGGCGGTCCTGCGCTGTTCTTTGCCGTATGGGCCATCGCCATTATCGGCATCGCCTCGAGTGCTTTATGCGCGAGCGTCAACCGCACTGGGTAAGTGGCTTGGTCTACCTGCTGATGGGCTGGCTCGTTGTCTTTAAGCTGCCCGAACTTGTGGTGCTGCTCAACCCCGTGGCACTTGCCCTGCTCGCCGTCGGCGGCGTGTGCTACACCGCGGGCGTGCCGTTCTATATCGCCAAAAACGTACGCTATCTGCACAGCGTGTTTCACCTGTGGGTGCTCGCCGGCAGCATCTTCCAGTTCATGGCGGTGATCCTCTTCGTAATCTAGCGACCATGCCTGCGCGCCCGCGTCCTCGTTTGGGTGCCGGCGCAATTGCCGTATCCGCCACCAACGTTTTACCCTAACGTCCCGAATCTTGGAGGTTCGAGAAACTCCCGATGGACATAACCATCTCCCTTATCACCACCCTCGTTTTGACCCTCATCAACGGCTACTTCTCTATGTCCGAGATGGCGCTCACCACGGCAAAGCGCGCTGTGCTGGAGCACGAGGCCGAGGAAGGCGACAAACGCGCCGAGCGCGCCATTAAGCTGGCCGCCGATTCCGATCAGCTGCTCGCCACCATCCAGGTCGCCATCACGCTCGTGGGCTTTGCCTCGTCCGCCGTCGCCTCGACGAGCCTGTCCGACCCGCTTGCCACGTGCTCATGAGCTTTGGGCATCGCGCCGCTTTCCGCCATCGCGCGCGCCTGGCGCCGGTCATCATCACCGTCGCCGTCGCTTTTGTGTCAATCGTGATCGGCGAGCTCGTGCCCAAGCGCATCGGCCTGGCTAATGCCGAAGGCGTATCCAAGCAGGTCGTGGGACCGCTCTCCGTGTTCCAAAAGATCGCCCGCCCGCTCGTGTGGCTGACCGGTGCCTGCTCCGACGGCCTGGCCCGTATCCTGCGCATCAAGAGCGCCGACGACCGCCAAAAACGTCTCGGAGGAAGAGATCAAATACATGGTCTCGGAACAGGACGATCTACTCGACGAGGAAAAGCGCATGATCCACGAGATCTTCGACCTGGGCGACACCGTTGCCCGCGAGGTCATGGTGCCGCGCGTGGACACCACCATGTGCGAGGATGACGAGACGGTCGCGACGTGCTGTCCGCCATGCGCCAGACCGGCTTTAGCCGCATCCCCGTCTATCACGAGGATCCCGACAACGTCGTGGGCATCGCGCACATCAAGGACCTGATCCAGCCTTCGCTCGACGGCAAGGGCGACCAGCCCATCGCCGACTTTTTGCGCGACGCCACCTTTGTGCCCGACACCAAGGACATCCTGCCGCTGCTGTCCGAGATGCAGACCTCGCACGACCAGATCGTAGTGGTCGTGGACGAGTACGGTGGCACGGCCGGCATCATCACCATCGAGGACATCGTCGAGGAGATCGTGGGCGAGATCGAGGACGAGTTTGACCCCGACAACAAGTACCTCACGCGCCTTTCGCGCCGCGAGTGGCTTGTCGATGGGCGTTTTTCGTGCGATGACGCGATTGACCTTGGTTGGCCGCTCGAGGAAAGCGATGATTATGAGACCATCGCCGGCTGGATTTTGGAGCTTTGCGACTCGGTGCCCGACATCGGAGAGGTGTTTGAGGTCGCGGGGTACAAGTTCAAGGTACAGTCGATGCGTGGCCAGCGCATCTCGCTCATTCGCGTGATCGCTCCGGCCGAAACCGATAAGAAAGATTCCGAGTCCTCGCAGATAAGCCGGCGGCGTCGGGCGCGGGCTCTGCGGACCCGCACGACGGCGACGAGTAGGGCAAGGAAGAGTAGGGGAGAGTTATGGCAGGCCTGTTCAACATCCTTAAGGTCACCGTCAGCGAGGACAAGATCTGCGCGCATGTGCTGGTGAACCCCGGCATGCCGCTCATGACCTCGGAGGACATCGAGGCCACGGCGCGCGTGTACTACCTGGTGCCCGCGATCGCCAAGCATCTGTGCCTGGGCGATTCCGGTCGCGAGTTCCAGGACTGCATGGGCCAGACAGAGCTTTGCCATCTGCTGGAGCACGTGACGGTCGAGCTCATGAACGAGACCGGTCTCGCTGGCAGCATTTCGTGCGGCCGCACTCGCGTGAGTGAGCACGATGAGCGTGTCTTTGAGGTCGAGCTTTCGTGTCCCGACGACGCACTGGCCATCGGCGCGCTGTCTTCGGCGACCTTTATGATGGATTGGGCCTATCTGCATGCCGACCAGCCCGCTCCCGATGTGGACGGTACGGTCGCGGGCCTGCGTAACCTGGTACTGGGCATGCGTGCCGAGGCCGAGGGCAAGGACCCGCACGAGGCCGTCGCCGCCGCGAACGC
>ENA-OQBT01001226-OQBT01001226.1-human-gut-metagenome-genome-assembly--contig:-NODE-1226-length-10810-cov-1.951980_pt1 | contig 10810 bp, 15 predicted proteins | sample MGYA00242749_ERZ504557 | MGnify/ENA primary metagenome ERZ504557 (study PRJEB26092, sample SAMD00036243) | human gut metagenome | host: Homo sapiens | study: EMG produced TPA metagenomics assembly of... | reverse complement strand
AATAATAGGTCTGGGCATGATGCTGATCCGCACCGGTTGTTCCGGCATAAAACTCTTCTCTGGTGTCTCCGTCAAAGTTCAGGACATCTTTTCTCCATACACCATGTCATTCCATTCTTTCATCAGCTCTGCCGCATCATAAAGGCTGTCATCCTCTACATACGGAGACATAACGGTTGTCGGATCGTCCTGCATAACACCCCAGAAGTCTGTGTAAATACCAACACTGGCGCAATTGAATGCCGTATATTCCTTTTTCGAAGTAATATAGCCGCCAAGAATACCTCCCGTCTGGTTTTTGCCAGCGATATCCCACGGAATAACATCTTCCTTATTATCTTTAATATACTGGAAATACGTCGTCAGATCTTCAAATTTTGTAATTTTTCCATTTTCCAGACCTGCTTCTTTTGCCCAGTCTCCACGATAGAACATACCATGGTTCGTATACTGTGTATAGTGATCTTCCGGTATGAAATAAATTTCATCGTTATATTTGCAGATATCCCAGTCTCCGTCTGCGGATACCTGTTCCCAGGTCTTTGGCGCATATGTTTTCAGCATATCCTCGGAAAGTGGAAGAAATGCGCCCTTCTTTGTATTTTCCCATCCGTACAGCCAGTCCGTTGCCGTACAAATCAAATCCAGACTGCTGTCTCCACTCAACAGCTTCAGATTATACTGTGTCTGCCAGTCTGTCCATTCTATGTACGTAAACTCGAGTTCTGCATTTACTTTTTCCGTCAAAATCGGATTCAGTTTGTCCAGCATGGCTTCCAGTCTGCCATTGGTCGGTTTGTTTCCCAGCACCAGCATGTTAATTACTTCATGCTTGGAAGTATCAATACTTCCATCTTCCTTTACGCTTGTGTTGCCGGATCCGCTGCTTTCGGACCCACTGCTTCCGCATCCTGCCATACTTGCAATCATCAGGGAAGCCATTACCAGTGCTACTGCCTTTTTACCTGTTACGCGTTTTCTCATAGCGTCCTCCTTCTTTTCCTGCTTTTTCGGAATTTTATGTGAATCCCCATCAAAACACAGGGGAATCTCACATCATACTTTTTCCATGGTCAGCCTTTGACCGCGCCTACTGTAATACCAGAGATAAAGTATTTCTGTACAAACGGATACAGAAAGATGATCGGTCCGGTTGCAACAACTGCTGTTGCCATTTTCAATGTGTTAGATGGAAGGTCTGCCACACTGACATTTGCACCTGCTACAGAGTTTTTCAGTGCATTTGCTGTATTGATGATCTGATATAAGTAGTACTGTAATGGTTTATAGGTTACAGAACTGTTCAGATACAGAGAAGAAAGATACCATTCATTCCAGTATCCCAGTGCCAGAAAAAGTCCTACCGTTGCAAGTGCCGGCTTTAACATCGGGAAAATCAGTGATACGAAAATTTTAAAGTCTCCCGCTCCGTCAATTTTTCCGGATTCTGTAATTTCATATGGTACCGATTTTGCAAAATCTTCATCAGAATGATCAGCCACGGAGACATTAACAGCTGTAAAAATACTGCCATATAACTTCCGTTTAATTTCAGGTACCTGGAAACCCAGATATAGGTTGGTGCCATACCGGCGGAAAACAGTGTTGTAAAGTAAATAAAAAATGACAATGCATTTCGAAACGGAAAGTCCTTTCTTTGTAATGCATAACCGGTCATCGCAATGATAAACAGACCAACAACTGTTCCGCATACCGTCAGTGCAATGGTAACTCCGTATGAGCCAAGAATCATTTTAGGTGAACGAAATACCAGTTCATATGCACTCAGAGTAAACCCTTTGGGTAAAAGCCCAAATCCCTCTTTCGCTACAATACTCTCGGTACTGAAAGATGCAGAAATAACCAGGATAAATGGAAGTAAGCAGATGAGCGCCCAAATACTCACAAATACGTAGGAGATAATTCGTAAAGCTCGCGTCCCTGGATCCAGTTTGATTTTATTACGATTTTTCATTTTCTTCTCCTCCTAAAACAGTGCATAGTCCGGATCAAGTCGTTTTACCACCCAGTTGCTGAACATAACCAGAACAAATCCAAAAATAGACTGATACAAACCTACGGCAGAAGATGTTGCAAAGTTATTCTGTGTCGTCATTGTACGGTATACAAAGGTTTCAATGATATCAGTTGTCGGGAACAACTGTGAATTCGCACCACCTGTCAGGTTCCAGAACAAACCAAAGTTTCCTTTCATGATTCCGCCAAGCGCAAACAGAAGCAGAATGATAAAGGTTCCTTTCAGGGAAGGAAGAATGATGTAACGAATTCTCTGCCAGCTGGTAGCGCCATCTACCTCTGCTGCTTCTACCATACTGGAATCAATACCGCAGATTGCCGCGAAATAAACAACAGAACCATAACCTGTTTGCTGCCACATGTTACAGAAAATAATGATGAAGGGCCATAAACCAGCTTTGCTGTAAATCTGTATTGGATCAGCACCCGTTTCACGAAGAAGTGCATTTAATGCACCCGTGTCATAATTCAGAATATTAAATGCGATCGCCCAATCAGTACAGCAGAAATAAAATACGGAAGGAACATGATTGTCTGTGATACCTTTTTAAAAAATTTACTTCTGATTTCATTCAGCATAAGAGCAATTACGATCTGAAAAACATTTCCAAGAAGAATAAAAACCAGATTGTATAAAATTGTATTTTTCGTTAAAGTCCACAATTCACCGGAAGAAATCAAAAATTCAAAGTTTGATAATCCTACAAAAGGGCTTCCAAAAATACCATCCCGAAAATTGTAACTCGTGAATGCAATCCATACGCCCGGCAATGGGCAATAGTTAAACACGATAAAAAAGATGACTGCTGGCAAACACATCAGAAGAAGTGTTTTGTTGTTGCGAAAAGTCTTCCATGCTCGATTCTTTTTACTGGGGACAGCCGGAAGAGCTGCTGTCGTTTGGTTCCTTTTTCCTTTCACGTTGCGTTCCTCCTATTTTGCAGTTTGTGAAAATTTGTCTGCACATAATTTGCAGCCTTTATATGAAACCGTTTTCACGTTTTTCCAAAAATAAAAGTGATCATGATGAATGTATCTTTGTTTTTACTGCTTTTCCTGTATATTATAACGATAATTCCATCTAAAAAGCACTTAACTTATACATCTTTCCAAATCACATATCTTTTTAATTGGCACTTTCGTGAAACCCTTTTCATATTTCGTACTATACTCCTTCCGCTTTGATTTGTCAACTTGTTTTTTGTATAATTTGCTTTCTTTTTTTTAAAGCCATCTGAATTAGTTGACAATTTGACAAATCACCCCTTTATTCCTCTATGTATATCCACTTTTTTCTTTCTGAAAACGCGCTATTTACCGCCATTTTGATCTGTCGGTATCTCTCTTACAAAAGCCAAAATCTGTTCCAGGATCAATATCACCATGTCTGCAAACATTCCAAAATTAGTGCAAAAAAATTCTTCTCTCTGATGGTCTTTTAAAATCAAAGAGAAGAATTATCTGGCTATATGAAATTACATGCTTCTGAATCGATAATGTGATATTATTGCAATATCGTGGATTCGCGTACGATTAAACGCGACACACATTGCTGAATTTTCGGAATCTCTTCTCCTGAAAGAAGTTTTACCGCAGACGCAGCCAGCATTTTTCCAAAAGAAGCATAATCATAGCAAACGCTGGTAAGCTTCGGGTTAACAATATCTGACAGAAAGGTTCCGTCAAAGCTGACAAGCGATATATCTGCGGAACAGACAAATGATGTTCCTCAATACACCGAAGAATTCCGATTGCGCTGAAATCATTGATTGCAATTACGGCAGTCGGCATCGTATGATTTTCCTGAAAGAGCTTTTCCATACACTGGTACCCCCCTTCGATGTTGTAATCCGAATCCGTTACATAGCGTTCTCTGTATGTGATTCCATTTTTACGAAGCAGCATACGATACCGCATTCGTTTATCATATGTTGACCGGATGTGATTTTTTCCCGCCGATCAGTGCAATATGCCGATGGCCAAGCGAAAAAAGATGCTCCATGCAAGGTCTACACTCGCCATTTCATCAATGCATACCTGATAACAAAGAGATCCTTCTATTTTTCCAGTTGTAATAATCGGTGTAGTGTCTGTGATTCGATCAAGCAAATCCACATATTCCAAATCTGTAACGAGCTGGTCTGATTTTCCTCCCATTAAAATAATTGCATCCACACGCAGGTCAAACATCTTCTGCAAATACTGTTCTTCCATTTCATAACTGCTCTGAGATGAAAATATCATGGGAACATATCCACTTGCACCAATTTCCTTTACGCATTCGTCCACAAGCTGTGCATAAAAGGGATTCATCATATCCGCTGCAAGAATGCCAATGATTTTTGTTCTTGCATTTGTCAGCCCCTGTGCTAGCGCATTGGGGCGATAATCATATTTTTGTATGATTTCCTCCACTTTTTTTCTTTTTTCCTCGCTTACCCGGGCATTTTTCGTCATGACCCGAGACACCGTCGCCGGCGAAACGCCTGCTTCTTTTGCAATAGTATAAATGTTTTTTTCTTTTTTCATAAATCGCCCTCTTGAAACTCTTACTCTATTCCAATTTTTTGAAACCCTTTTCATTTCAAATTCAAGGATAGACTTTTTGCACGTAAAAGTCAATCCTAAAGTCGCTATTTTACAAAAAAATCCCTCTCTTTTCCATGGATTTTTCAGATGAACTCTTTATAATAAAAACCATAGGAACGTATAAAAATTGAAATATCATGATAAAACAGGAGGTTATAAATCTATGAATACCCAAACAATTTATCTCCATCATTCCTGGAAATTTCACTATGGCGAAGAGCCGGATGCCTGGAAAAAAGACTATGATGATACTGGCTGGACAGCTGTCGAGCTTCCACATGACTGGTCTGTTGCAATGCCATTTTCCAGATCCTATTCCAGCGGCACCGGATATGCAGCCGGCGGCATCGGATGGTATCGTGGAACCTTTTCCCTGCCTGAGAAGTATCGTGGAAAACGCATCGTGCTGCTGTTTGACGGTGTCTACAAAGAAAGCCAGGTCTGGTTCAACAGTTATTATCACGGCTTTCATCCCAATGGATACACACCTTTTTTCTATGACATAACATCCCAGGCTGTTTTTGGTACAGATGGTATCAATGAAATCAGCGTCCGTGTAGACCGGACAGAGATTTCAGATTCCCGATGGTTTACCGGTTCCGGAATCACAAGAAAGGTAACGCTCCTTGTTACAGATCTTCTTCACGTTACACCATATGGCACCTGCTTTTCCATAAACAGGGCAGATAAAATCTCAGCGGATCTTTCTATCACAACAGAGATCTGTAATATGGAAGATCAGGAAACCTCTTTTTCACTGGTCCAGTATCTGCGTGATCAAAATGGAAACACGGTGTTTTTCGCCGAGCAGAGAGCCACTCTTCTTCCTGGAGAAACCGCAAAACTAAAGACTGAAGGAACGGTAGCACAGCCAACACTGTGGTCTCCGAAACATCCATCTTTATATACACTCGAAACATGGCTCCACAAAGCCAAGGATGACTCCGCCTTTCTTGCAGACAAGTTCCGTGTAGGTATCCGCACCTTCCGTTTTGATGCCGATTATGGATTCTTTCTGAATGAAATCCCCATGAAAATTAAGGGGGTCTGCGTTCACCACGATGCCGGTGCACTCGGTGCCGCCGTTACAAAAGAAATCTGGATACGCCGCCTTGAAAAGCTCAAAGAAATGGGCTGCAATGCCATCCGTATGAGCCATAATCCGCATATGCCGGAACTGTACGATCTATGTGATGAAATGGGCTTTCTTGTTATGGATGAAGCATTTGATGAGTGGGAAGGGCCAAAAAACAAATGGTCTACCGGTCATAATGTTTATCCTCCAAAGCATCAGGGATATTACAAGTACTTTCCTCAGTACCAGAAAGAAGATCTGTCTGCTATGGTATTGCGCGACCGAAATCATCCAAGTGTAATTCTCTGGAGCATTGGAAATGAAATTGATTATCCAAATGATCCTTACTGCCATCCTCTGTTTCAGACCATGACCGGAAACAATGATGCAAACAAGCCTGCCGCAGAGCGCGTATACAATCCGGATCGGCCGAATGCAGAGCGATTAAAAGCACTGGCTTCCATGCTTGCTTACGAAGTACGCGCAGTGGATCCTACGCGCCCGGTTACACTGGCTGCCGCTTTTCCGGAGCTCTCTGCAAAGATCGGTTTTCTGGATGCCCTCGATGTTGCCGGATACAATTATAAAGAACATTTATACGAGGAAAGCCACTGTGATTTTCCTTCGCTCCCATTTTTAGGCAGCGAAAACGGACATGATCTTGCTGCCTGGCATGCGGTAACCGAAAACGAATATATCAGCGGACAGTTTCTCTGGACAGGCATTGATTATATGGGAGAGGCACACGGATGGCCGCTTCGAGCTTCTGAAGCCGGGCTTCTTACGATGGCTGGCTTTGAAAAATCCGGGTTTTACCGGCGGATGAGCTTCTGGTCATCCAAACCGATGTGCCATCTTTCCACACAGCGGGCAGACTCCATGAGAGAAAGCTGGCAGCATTATTCGAAAGCTGGAATTACTGTGATGGAGAAGATATCGAAGTCCGCTGCTACACAAACCTTTCCGAAGCGGAATTATTCTTAAACGGAATCAGTCTCGGCAAAAAGGAGGCTTCCTATACTGAAGATTCGATTCGCTGGATCGTTCCCTTTCAGCCGGGCACGCTGATGGTTCTTGCTTCTGGAAAGCTTGCGGCACAAAAGGGCGGGGCTTCCTGTACTTTTGAAGCAAAGGATGAGCTGAAAACGACTTCTATGCCTTGTGCCCTGCAGATCCGACCCTGGAAGCCGTCCAAAGAAAATTCCGCTGTTTTACCGGAAAATCCGCTTCTGCAGTTCGAAGTTTATGCCGCCGACAGAGATGGTGCTTTCTGCTTCGGAGATTCCTCCATGGTTCAGGTAACGACAGACGGAGGCGTCCTTCTTGGAATTGAAAACGGAAATGCTGCAGACTGCACCGAGTATGCTTCTTCCTGCCGCCGGTTGTACCATGGACGACTGATTTTCTATGTCCGCCGCTCTTTTGCAGATCACCCGGTTACCGTGCAGGTTTCTTTCAGAACTGCTAAAATCCAATTCTGTTTACTATTTTCTGAAAGGAGTAACGACAGACTTATGTGGAAATCCTTTTACAATCAGATCTGGCAAAGTAGAAACGCCACAGGGAACGATGACTCTCCCAAAGATTTTTCTTCCCCTGTTTCTGGAAATGTTTTTGATGAATCTGATGAGCACCGTCAATACTTTTACTTTGTCCTTTTATTCCGATGAAGCAGTTGCTGCCGTTGGTTCCGCCGGACAGTTTATGGGCATGATTCTGAATTTCTATTCCGTAATCAGTACCGGTGCGTCCATCGTAATCAGCCAGAATCTTGGTGCCAAAAAGGAAAAAATGCATCCGATGCTGCTTTCTGTGCGCTGTTTGCAGGTGCCGGGTTAAGCGTTCTCCTTGGTGCTACACTTTCGTTCTTTTCCATGCCCCTGATGCGGCAGATGAATTTATCCGGCCAGGTATTAACATATGCCTCTTCTTACCTGAGAATCTGCATTCGTGTTTCCTTTTTTGCCGCGTTCGTGTCCATCTGCAGTGCCATATTTAAAAGCTATGGAAAGCCCAAAATATCGGTATTTGTTACCCTTGGAATGAATGCGCTGAATGCCCTTTTAAATTATCTGATCGTCTTTCAGCCGGTCGAACTGCCGCTTCACGGCGTAGAAGGGATTGCCTGTGCCTATGCCTTCAGTGAGGGCTGTGCCGCTTTTACCATGCTTCTGCTGCTCCTGGTTCTTCCGCTTGGCCTTGACTTCCGTCATAAGTCCATACGCAGCAGTTTCCGGATTTTACCAAAAGTGCTTCAAATCGGAATTCCAGGCGGTATCAGTACGCTTTCCTATTCTGTATCCCAGGTAGTGACAACCTCCATTATTGCACTTGTCGGTGTGCAGGCTGTTTCCGCCAAAATTTATGTTTCCACACTTGTTTTTTACGTGTATGTCCTAGGCCTCTCCCTTGGTCTTTCGACCTCGTTGCTGATCAGCTGGCTTACCGGCGCCGGAAAATACGAACAGGCTTATCAGCTGAATTTGCAGAATTTAAAAATCACAATTTTGCTGAATGCCTGCCTATCCACGCTCCTTGCCTGCTTTGGTTCCGTGCTGCTGCGGATCTTTACAGACGATCCTGCGATCCTTTCGATCGGACATACCATTTTGTTTTTTGATATTTTCGTGGAAATTTTTCGAGGCTTTAATCACATTGAGGAAAATTCCTTGCGCGGAGCAGGCGATGTGGTTTTCCCTATGGGTGTTTCCATTCTCTCCTGCTGGCTGATGAGTGTATTCTTCTCCTATCTGCTTGGTGTAAAAATGGGATTCGGATTATTCGGATGCTGGATCGCTTTTGGCATGGATGAGGCGTTCCGTGGTGTAAATTATCTGATCCGGTGGCGATCACGCAAATGGATGAAAAAACCGTTGTTATTTCTGAAGAAAATACAATCTGGCCTTAAAAGGCTCCAGCTTCTCGTTGATTTTTCATTCGAGAAGCTGGAGCTTTCCGCTGTTGTTCATCTGCCCTAAAGCATTTTTTTTGTATTATTATTTGATACGTTTCAGTTCATACTGTCTCGTACCAAGACCAATTTTCTCTGCCTGGTCAAGGGTTGCCTGCCATTCAATATTCGGATTGGAATCCTTGAAATGATCGTGGTGGCAATGCATCCCGGCTCTGCAAGATGCTCGCCAAGCTGACTGTTTTCGATCGGAGTTGCCTTCAGGCAGGCATCGGCACACGCCTGGTCAATGGCAACCGGGTCGAAGCTTGCAAACATTCCGATATCCGGCAGGATCGGAGCATCGTTCTCCCCATGCAGTCACAGTTCGGGCTGATATCCTGTACCAGAGAAATATGGAAGCACGGACGTCCATGACAGACAGCCTGTGCATACTCCGCCATTTTCCGGTCGAGAAGCTCGTTTGCACTGCTGTTTGGATTGTAAACCGCATCAAAACTGCAGGCACCGATGCAGCGGCCGCATCCTTTGCATTTGTCATAGTCAATGACTGCTTTTTTATCCACATAGGAAATTGCATCGCTTCCGCATTCTTTTGCACAGCGGTGGCAGCCACGACAGACATCCGTATTGATCGCCGGTTTTCCACTGGCATGCTGCTGCATCTTTCCGGCGCGGCTTCCGCATCCCATACCGATATTTTTCAGTGCACCGCCAAAGCCGTTGCTTCATGGCCTTTGAAGTGGCTCAGACTGATAAAAATATCTGCGTCCATGATTGCATGGCCAATCAATGCTGTTTTGCAATATTCTCCGTTGACAACCGGAACTTCGATTTCATCGGTTCCTCGCACTCCATCTCCGATGATAATCTGGCATCCTGTGGTAATGGTATTGAATCCATTCAGATTCGCACAGTCAAGATGCTCCAGGCATTTTTTCTGCTGCCCGGATATAACGTATTGCAGTCTGTCAGAAACGGAAGGCCTCCCTGCTCTTTACAGAGATCTGCAACCACTTTCGCATAATTCGGACGAAGAAACGCCATGTTTCCCAGTTCGCCAAAATGCATTTTGATTGCGACGAATTTGCCTTCCATATCAATGTCTTTGATGCCAGCAGCAATACAGAGCTTTTTCAGCTTGTCAAGCTGACTCGTTCCAACCGGACATCGAAAGTCGGTAAAATAAACCGTTGACTTTTCCATTTTGTCATTCCTCCTGATTTGTCATTTTTTGACAGCATATCACTTCAAGCTAGGTTGAAGTCAAGTATAATTTGTGGTCTTCTGTTTGTCTCATGGGCTTGTCTTTTTTCTGGATTTTTCGTATACTGAACATAGTTTTTAAGCAACTGAAAATACAGAAGTGCTTTGGAGGTCATGTTTATGATAAAGGCAGTATTATTCGATATGGATGGTATCCTGTTTGACACCGAGATTGTAATGAAAGAGGGCTGGCAAAAAGCTGCCCGGGAGCTGAATTTTACGCTCACGGAGGAACATCTTTCGCAGATGCGCGGCAGTGCGCTTCCGCGGAGCAGAAAGCTGTTTGAGGAGTGGTTTCACGGACAGGTGACATACGATGAAGGACGCGCAATCCGCACGGCGTATCTAAACGATTATATTCGACGCAACGGTGTCCCGGAAAAACCAGGGCTTCATGAGTTTCTTTCCTGGCTCAAAGAGCATTCGATCAAAGTTGCCGTTGCTACTTCTACAACGCGGCGCGTTGCGGAAGACTATTGGAAACAGTCTGGCATTGACCAGTATATCGATGCTTCAGTCTGCGGGGATGAGGTAATCAACAGCAAGCCGGATCCGGAAATTTTCTTAAAAGCAGCGTCTCTTCTGAAAGTTCCGATTGCTGCATGCATAGTAGCCGAAGACAGCATCAATGGTCTGAAGGCGCGCGTGCAGCTGGTGCCATCTCCTGCATGATCCCGGATCTGACACCGTATACAAAAGAGCTTTTTCCATTTTGTGATTATGTGAGTCCTTCTCTTTTGGCCTGTAAAGAAATTCTGCTGCAGACTCCAGAAGCGGACAAACTGAAAAGCTGGAAGTAAAAAATCATACATAAAAGTGAACCTCACATGACTAAAGTCACGTGCTTCAGACCGCTTTAGGCGGCAGACAAAATATCGGCGGATACGCCTGTTTCTTAGATCTTGCGCGGATACGCGCTTCTTCCATGCCGG
>ENA-OQBT01001225-OQBT01001225.1-human-gut-metagenome-genome-assembly--contig:-NODE-1225-length-10823-cov-3.853216_pt1 | contig 10823 bp, 12 predicted proteins | sample MGYA00242749_ERZ504557 | MGnify/ENA primary metagenome ERZ504557 (study PRJEB26092, sample SAMD00036243) | human gut metagenome | host: Homo sapiens | study: EMG produced TPA metagenomics assembly of... | reverse complement strand
CGGCAAGGCCGGCAAGGACGGCAATGGTTCACTGGTCTTCACCGGTCTGGCTTCCACGGCGTACCTTCCGGCCATGAGTTCAACTCGTTCGTGCTCGGCCTGTACAACGCGGCCGGTCCCGGCCAGCCGCTGGGCGACGACTGATCGAACGCGCGAAGTCCATCACAGACCCGCTGAACATCATGATCCTCGTCTCGCTCACCTGCACGATGTGTCCGGAAACCGTGCTTGCTTCCCAGCGCATTGCCTCCCTGAGCCCGGCCGTGCGCGCCGAAGCCTACGACGTCTCGCACTTCCCCGAACTCAAGGACCAGTACGGCGCGATGAGCGTGCCCTGCATCGTCATCACCCACGCCGACGGCACCCAGCAAGTTGAATTCGGCAAAAAGAGCATCCCCCAAATGCTCGAACTGGTCGGCGCGTAAGCCGCACGACCTCAGGTACTCAACAGCAACAACAACGATTCTGCAAAATCGTGACGTACATCGATTGATGCGATCGATGCGCCCGACTCCGGCAGAATCGTTGTTTTGCGGCAGCTCAGCCTCGGTCTTCGACGGCCTTCGTGACGTTTCTGTCGCCGAGGTACTTGACCAAGCTGATGCTGATCAGGGCCACAACGAACAGGCCGGTGAGCACCGGGATGAGTGCGGCGTAGCGGTGGGCCTGATCAGCGCGTGGGCAACTACGAACGAGGCCAACTGGTTGCGGACAGACCGGCGAACGCCCAGCGCTCAGCGTCAGACCGTGCGTGGTGGAGACGGTTTTGGTGCCGAAGTGCTGATCAAGCAGCACGGGCAGCGTCGAGAAACCGCCACCATAGCCCGCGTTGACGAGGAACAGCATGGCCAGCACGGCCCACAGCAGAGCGTTGCCGATGCTGTTGGTGAAGATCTGCAGCAAGCACACGGCAATCGACATGATGAAGATTACCTGATAGACGGTCTCGCGGCGCTTCAGGTGGTCGGAGAGTGTGGAGAAGCCCACGCGGCCAGCGTGTTGAACACGGAGTCCACGGCGAGCACCAGTCCGATGATGCCGGAGATGGCGGCGGCAAACTTGGCGGGGCTCAGGTTGGCATACTGCGGGAAGGCCCTGAGCACATCGTGCAGGATGTCCTTCTCTTGGCTGATGAGGGCCAGGCCGCAGGTGATGTTGATATAGAAGGCTATCCAGATGCCCCAGAACACGGGCTTCTTGAGGATTGTCTTGCGGCTGACGTGTGAGGTCGCGGGATCGTACACCCAGCCGGCCGGACGCTTGATGAGCAGGAAGCCGACGAACATCATCACCGCGTAGACCGCGGCGAGGATGAAGAACATGCTGACCAGGCCAACCGTGCCGATGAGATATTCCATCAGTGGGCTGGCAATGGCCTTGGCCAGGCCGAAGCCGGCGACGGCGATGCCGGTGGCGAGGCCCTTGTTGTCGGCGAACCAAAGCATCAGGTTCTTGACCGGAGTCAGATAACCGACGCCCAGGCCGATGCCCATGATCGCGCCATAACAGATGAACACGCCCGGCAGGAAGTTCAGGGCGATGCTCACGCCCGTGCCGGCGAAGCCGACCACGAAGCAGACCATGGATACGAGTGCGGATTTCTTGATGTTTTTCTCCACCATTGGCCCGGCAAACGCGGCGGACATGCCGAGGAAGAAGATGGCGAGTGAGAAGCCCCATTCCACGGAGGCGGGGCTGGCGTGGAGACGGTCAGCGATAAGCTGCTTGAACACGCTCCAGCAATAGACGGTACCGATTGGGATATGAATCAGCAGTGCGGGAATAATCGCGCTGGTCCAACGATTCTCGGTAAACCTTGCCATATATGGACGGATCCTTTCGTAACTGGTGTACGATGACCTGCCGACCCGAACGAGAGTCGTATCGCCCATATCCACGCACATCACGACGGCATGCCCCCGTGAACCATCCGGGCTGCACGAATCGAATCAAATCGAATCGTGCGAACTGCGAACAATTCGCTAAACATCCTTGGTGTGCATTTCATCGGCGCTGCTGGCTCTTGTCGACGCCGACAAACAGAACTATAACGCTGTTACGGGGTTGCCATGGCTGATTTCTGTGGTCGGAAGCTATGAGCTTTCTCACATCGAAAACAGTTATATGACGGTATCGGCGTGATTGATACGTGACGTCTGCCCGTGGACGCGGCATATCCCTCTCGGAAAACAATGACTCCGTCATGTCCATTTCTTGGTTTGACATGTTTTCGTTTGCAGCGTCGGTGCTCACCACGGTGACCGCGGCGTTCGAGTCGCCGGGCAGGGCCTCGACCGAGGGTCTCATCCTCGGCTGAGATGTGGGCGGTACTATGGATTCTTATCGATAAGGTTCGTGATATGCGGAGATGGTAACGATGGTGACCTTAAAGGATGTCGGCGAACTGGCCGGAGTGACCGCCACCACCGCCTCCGCGGCCCTGCGAGGCAAGGATTACGTCAAGCCCGAAACCACGCAACGCGTGTGTGACGCCGCCCGCAAACTCGGCTACAAAATCAACCTGTCTGGCCGGTCCCTGCGTTCTGGGCGGTCCGATACCATCACCTTCCTTACCTCGGGCCTCGAGGGCGACTATTTCTCCCATCTGGCCATGTGTGTGGCTGAGGAAGTGCACAAGCGCGACTCGCACATGCTCATCGAACTGTCCCGGTATCTTACCGACGACAACGATCTGTCGTACACGTTTTCGGACGGCATCATCGCCATCAATGCGCCACGTGCGGTCGATATCCTGAAGCGGCACCCGGCCGTCATGCTGGAAAACTACGACACCAGCCTGCCCATCGACACCGTGAACGCGCCGAGCGACGCCGGCTCACGGGCGGCAATCGAACACCTTATCGCGCGTGGCTGTGCGCGCATCGGCATCGTCGGCGACAATCACGATCCCAACAATCCCAACATCATTCCCGGCTCGCGTGATATTCGTATGCGGGCCGCCAAGGAGACGATTCTCGCGGCCGGACTGCCGTTTGACGAGCGCCGTGATTTCATCAAATCCTCGTGGTCGATTGACGGCGGTATCGAGGCCGGGCGCGGCTTGGCCAAGAAAGGCAAGTGCAAGTACGACGGTCTGTACTGCCTGAACGACGGTATTGCGCTCGGTATTCTGCGTGGTCTGGCGGACGATGGCGTAAGTGTGCCGGGCGATGTGCGCGTTATCGGCTTCGACGGCCTGAGCCAGAGCATGTACAGCGTGCCGACTTTGACCACCGTGGCCACCGATTTCAAGGGCATGGCGGATACCGCGCTGACCTTGCTTATGCGGCGTATCGAGAACCTGGACGACGAGTTCTTCCCGCAGACCGTGAATGTGGGCTATAAGCTCATCGAGCGCGAATCCACTGCGGCGTAGAGTCTTTGGCCGTGTTGAGCTTCAATTGGGTGATTGGACTGGCACCAGCGGCTGATATCAGATATGCCGAAAGCAGCGATGATCGGATTTAAGTTGCTGGAGATGACAGGATGGATTGCTCTTTACCCCTTTCACCATCTTGCAATAATTCTTACATGTAAGAACTCTCTGTTAACATGTAAGAATTATTGCAAGATGGTGAAAGGGGATGCTCATGTTGCCGGCCAAAGAAAGTTTGACGGTTGAGTTCAAGAGTGAGCAGAAGCGCCCTCAATCGCATGATGAAATTGTTGACAACGTAGTGGCTCTAGCCAATACCGAAGGCGGCACACTGTATCTCGGTATTGAAGACGATGGCACTGTGACCGGCGTATGTGACGAGCATCGCAATATCAATGGACTTGCGGTACTAATTTTCAATAAGACTGTTCCGCAGCTTCCCGCTCGCGTGGCGCTCTTGTATGAGAACGAGGTGCCGATAGTCAGTATTGAGGTGGATAACAGTCAGCAAATCGTATCTACCAGTCAGGGGAAGACATTGCAGCGCCGGCTGAAAGCAGACGGCTCGCCTGAGGTCGTTCCGCTGTTTGTTTCCCAATTCATTAGCCGTTTATCTCAGCAACGGTTCTACGATTTCAGCGCGCAACCTGCCCCAGAGTCTCGGTTGGATGATTTGAATCCAGACTCAAGGAACAAGTTGAGAAGCCGTATTCGCAGTGCCAATGCGCAAAACTCGTTGTTGTCTTTTACTGATGAGGATTTCGATCGGGCACTTGAGCTGGTTGTTGATGGCCCGTATGGATTGCAGCCATCTGTTGCTGGTCTGCTCACCATTGGTTCGGTTGATGCTATTCATCGATCGGTTCCAGCCGCATCGGCTGTTTTTCAAGTGATGAAAGGCATGTCTCCAAAGGTCAATATGGATCCGTTCGTGTTGCCCTTGGTGGATATGTTTGATCGTGTAGGCGAGCTGATGGAGCCGTGGAATCCCAGCCACGAAGTCATGAGCGGCTTGATTCGGGTCGATCTGCCAGACTTCGATCGAGGGGCATTCCGTGAGGCAGTGATTAACGCTTTCTGCCATCGCGATTATGCACGAATGGGTTCGGTGAGGTTCCTGATTGATGATGATGGTTGACCATAGCCAACCCCGGAGGATTCATAGAGGGTGTCTCCGAAGATAACCTGCTTACTGCACAACCGCGTTCCCGTAATCCGCAGCTTGCTCTGATTTTGAAAGCTGCCGGATATGTTGAACGTACCGGGCGAGGTGTGGATACCATCTATGCCGGGTCGATTGCGGCAGGCGGTTCTTTCCCGGATTACTCGCAGTCCGGTGCTGAGGAAGTCATTCTGTTCCTCCGCCGTGTGGTGCCTGACGAGGCATTCGTAACCATGATTGGCGACGAGGAACGTCGACGTGGGGCTCCATTGCCGGTCTGGTCACTGATTGTGCTCTCGCTGCTGCGTGAGCATCGTAGGCTTACCGTGGTCCAATTGTGCGATTTTTCTCATTTGGAGCATCGACGCATCGTGTCCGCTGTTGAGAATCTGGTGGAAGCTGGTTTGGTAGAGGGGGTCGGCAGTGGGAGCTCTCGTTCGTATATGCTGAGTGCCCAAGTGTACAAACGTTCAGAGGGGTTGGCGTCTTACGCGCGTCAGCGTGACATCGATGCCACCCGGCGCAGTGGCCTTGTTCTGGAGTTCGCCGAAAAGAATGATGGTGTCGTCACTACGGCGGATGTCATGGATTTGTTTGGCCTGAGCTATATCAGTGCATACCGGTTGTTGAAGAAGCTAGAGGATGCGGGCAAGTTGCGCCGCGAGGGGAATGGGCCGTCATCCCGATACGTGTTGGGATGATTGGCGCGCGTGAAAGTAAGTTCTTTCATCACCTTTCAATAATTCTTACATGCAAGAACTCTCTGTTTACATGTAAGAATTATTGCAAGATGGTGAAAGATGTACACGAAACGGGGAAGCTCTGCTCGATGTGAGCGGGGCTTCCCCATATGCGCTGGTGTGTAGATCAGCCTGTGTTCTGCAGGCCCGCGGCGACGCCGGAGACGGTGCACAGGATGAGGTAGATGAATCCTGCCTGCTGGCTTTGCGTGTTTTGCTTCAATTTTTCTTACGAGCTGACAGAAGACTCCCAGAGCATAGGTAGCAGTAGTTTCGGCCAAGCGAGTCTCCTTCTCGTCTCCATTTGTCTTCATCCGTCGCCTTCCCATGAGTCACTGTTCCTACGATGGAAGCCAGATTCAGACGAATAAGCCGGTAAAACACTGGAATATCGCCAGTATACGCCGTTTACAGCTGGATCAGAGAAGCGCAACTTTCGTCTATTGAAAGGATTTGAGACCAGATACATCGTAATTTCTTGACAAATATTGGAATGAGCGAAAGCATCCTAAAAAAGGCTGCCGGTACAGACAAGCTTCCTGATAAGCAGGAAGCTGAAGTGAGTGCTCGGGCGTTCGCTGCATTCATTGATCAGCCAAGACGGTAGCTCGCATAATGCATTATGTGTGGGCAGATGTGTCGTCTGCCCACACATTCGCTGTTGTGCTTTCGATTTGGAATTCCTCTGCCAGATACGGGGAAACTTCTAAAAGGCCGCTATGCCGAGGAAGAGTCCTGTAATACCGGTGGCATCAATACGATGATGGTGATGATTCCGGCGAAGATGCGTACAGGAAGGGTTTCTTTTCCATGGTTTGATGGGCTGTCCGCAACTAATCTCATTACTCCAGCTGTAACCCAGCATACTGCGCCCAGGACTAGTGCCAGGAATTCTCGACACCATTCCGTTTCAAGTGCGGGAATGCCGACGATTGATGACGGGTCGCTTGCCAGTCTTGGCGGAATAGCGCATAGGATACGCTCCAATATCAGGTAAGGGGTATCAAAATGGATCAGAGTCAAAGCGAATGGGAGCTGTAGCGCCAGTCCTATCCACCACAGCGTGCGTCGGATGATCGCGAGTTTGTCGCCCGGCCTAGTGTCTGGCTTGCCGCCTTCGCCCTCCGTCCCGGCACCGTCCGCGGGCGTGTGGTCCCCCTCGTGCGCGTCCATCGTTCCGTCCGTGTCCCTTTCCGCGTCCATATGTCCCCCTCCGATCATCCGATGTGTCTGTTCAATAGAAAGTGGGCCGTGTGAGCGTGTGGAAAGTCTCCAGATGAGCGGCAGGTTTTAGTCCATTTCAGCGTGTGGCGAGAAATGAACACCGGCCCGTCCTGCCCGTACTAGTTTCCCGAGTCGGAAGCAAACCATTCGGTTTCTCGGGAAAGGAAAGGAATGACGGTACCGGTGTCCGTACAACAACGTATCAGGGTGCTTGACGCGCATGGCGTGTCATGGAGAAGCATCGCAAAAGAGGTGGGCGTGGCCCGCGACACGGTCGCGAAATACGCCGGGAGGGAGGATTGCTCTCCCAAGCCGGAGCACTCCGCATCGAGGCCGTCGAAGCTCGACCCGTTCAAGGCGACGGTCGACGGGTGGTTGGAGGCGGACCGGTTCATGCCGCGCAAGCAGCGGCACACCGCCAAGCGCGTGTACGACCGGCTCGTTTCGGAGAGGGGCTACGGGGCGCGTACTCGTCGGTGCAACGGTATGTGAAGCGTTGGCGCGAGGAGCATCGGCTCCCGTCGGACGGGTATCTGGAGCTCGAGTGGCATCCGGGCGAGGCGCAGGTCGATTTCGGCATGGCGCGGGCCGTGGTCGGCGGGGACCGGGTCGACGTGCATTGCCTGGTCGTGACGTTCCCGTATTCGAACATGCGCTACTGCGTGGCCCTGCCCGGGGAGAACGCGGAATGCGTGTGCGCGGGACTGCGCACGGTGTTCGAGCACATAGGCGCGGTCCCCCTGACGCTGGTGCTCGACAACGCCACCGGCGCCGGTCACCGGGTCGCGTGGGACAGGGTCAGCATCGTCAAGGTGTTCGAACTGTTCGTGGAGCATTACCGGCTGGAGACCAGGTTCTGCAATCCGAACTCGGGCAATGAGAAGGGCAGCGTGGAGAACGCGGTCGGGTTCCTGCGCCGCAACATCATGGTGCCCCTGCTCAACGCGGAGTCCTACGCCCAGTTGACCCGGTACATGCTGGAGCGGTGCGACGCGATGGCCAAGGAGACGCATTACCGCAAGGGCGCGCCGATCGGCGGACTGTTCGCCGAGGAGAAGGCGGAGATGCAGCCCCTGCCGTCCAAGCCCTACGACGCGATCCGCTGGGAGGTCAGGAAGGCCGACAAGGACGGGCGCGTGCAGGTCGACGGCAACCATTACCTCGCCGGACCCTCGTGGCGCGGCTGGACGTTGGACGTCGCCCTTCGCGCGTTCGACGTGACGATCCGCACCCAGGACGGGCGCACCTGCGCCAGGCTGCCGCGCGTGTACGGGGATTCGCCTGCCACTATCCGCGACCCCGCCACGCTCCTGCCCGCACTGGGCCGCAAGACCAACGCATGGCCCGATTCCACCATCCGCGATGATTTTCCCGACAAACTGCGTCTGGCGATCGACCGGATGGACGCCAAGGCGCGCAGGAACGCGTTCCGGCTCATCTCCAGAACGAGCGACGCGTGCGGGTTCGAGCCGGCCGTCGAGGCTGGTGAGCATCTGGTCGAACAGGGGCACCCGCTCGACGAGGCGAGCCTGACCACCATGGCACGGCGCATCGCCTCCGGCGAGAAGCCATACGAGCAGACCGCACCCGACCTGACCGGATACGACGTGTTCATGCACCTCGTGGGACGCGGGAAAGGAAGGAGGCGTAAACATGGGGATCCACCGCCCACCGGTCGTCATGCCCGACATGAAACGCCGCCGCGCGTCCACCGGCGAGAAAATCGAAACGATCATGAACCTCGCGCGCCGGTTGCCCCTGACCCGCCAGATCCTCGCCGACCAGCTCGCCAACGCCACGCCAACCCAGATGGAGTTCGTGGAGGAATGGATGAATGCCGAACTCGAATCCCGGGAACGCTCCAAACGCTCCCGGCTCCTGAAACAGGCCGGATTCCCCGCCGACAAGGAACTCGACGGCTACGACTGGACCCCGATCCGCTTCCCCGTCGACTACGGAAGACAGCGGATCGAATCCCTGGAATTCATCAGCGGCCACGAGGACCTCGTCCTGTTCGGGCCTCCCGGCACCGGCAAGACCCACCTCGCCATCGCGCTTGGCAGGAACGCATGCCGCAGGGGCATGCCCGTGCGCTACCACACGGCCGCAAGCCTGGTCATGCGGCTCCTACGCGCCCAAACGGACAATCGGCTCGACCGGGAACTCGCCATGATCGGCAGAACCCCGCTCCTGATCATCGACGAACTCGGCTACGTGCCCATCGACGAGGAAGGCAGCAGGCTCCTGTTCCAGGTCGTCACCAACGCGTACGAGACCCAGAGCATCATCTACACCACCAACATCGAGTTCTCCGGATGGGGCAGGATCTTCGGCGACCCCAACATGGCCGCCGCGATCATCGACCGCACCGTCCACCACGGCAGGATGATCAGATTCGAGGGCGAGTCCTGGCGCAAGACCCACGCCTCATGCAATAACCGACAACCCACAGGACTGGCCAAAGCCGAAACGGCCTAAAAACAACCGCTCAAACGGACTAAAAGAAACGCCGAAACGGGGGTGGTGCCGTTTTCTTGGACTGTGATCCGAGGAGGAGACGGCCATGGCGAAGTACACGAGGGAACAGCGGCAACGCGCGGTCGAGTTGTATGTGAAATACGAGGGCTGCGCGGCGGATGTGATCCGCGAGCTGGGGTATCCCAGCCGGGAGGCGTTGCGCATGTGGCACCGGGACTGGCTCGACGAACAGGGGACGGGCGTGTCCTCGCAGCGTGGTGAACGGTATGCGCGCTACACGGAGGAGCAGAAGCGTGCGGCCGTGGACCATTATCTGACGCATGGGCGGCGTGCGAGCCGCACGATGCGTCAGATGGGGTATCCGAGCAAAGAGGTGCTTGCCTCGTGGATCGACGAGCTCGCGCCGGGCGAACGCCGGATTCGCCGTGGCCCGGTTCCCGGGGAATTGAAACGGGATGCGGTCCTGAAGGTCGCGTCCGGCGAATTGAGTTCGCGCGAGGCCGCGGAGGCGGTGGGTGTGGATTCGTCGGTCGTGCGAAACTGGAAGCGTCAACTGCTCGGAGACGCGAAAGGACTCATGGTGACGAAGAGGGAACCGGAACGCGGGGATTCCTCGCAGCAGGACGATCCGGACGCGCTGCGCGGCGAGATCGCCACGTTGCGCGCCGACCTCGAGCGTCTGCGCGCCGAACAGCGGGCCATGGAGATCCGGTTGGCGATCATGAAGGGTGCGGCGGAACTGGTGGGAAAAGAGCCGGGCGCAGACCCGGACAACCTGACAAGCCGAGAGAAGACGACCCTGATCAAGGACATCAGTGAGACGTTGGGCGTGAACGCGGAGAGCCTGCTGAAGGAGGTCGGCATCGCGCGCAGCACGTACTACTACCAGTTGAAGGCCATGCGCGGCCGGACAAGAACGCGAACCTCCTGTCCCTGGTGCGCGAGGCGTTTGAGAACAGCAGGAGGCGTTACGGGTACAAGCGCATCCACCTCGAGCTCAAAAGCGCGGGCATCATCGTGTCGGCCAAGCGCATCATGCGCCTGATGACCAGCCACGGCATGGTCCCCGTGCTCAAGAGCGCGAAGCGCTACAGTTCGTACAAGGGCGAGATCGGCGGCGCACCCGCGAATCTCGTGAACCGCGACTTCCACGCCACCGCGCCGAACCGGCTGTGGGTCACGGACATCACCGAGTTCTCGATCCCGGCGGGCAAGGTGTACCTGTCGCCGGTCATCGACTGCCATGACGGCATGCCCGTCGCCTGGACGATCGGCACGAGCCCCAACGCCGCCCTGGCCAACGGCATGCTTCGCGACGCGTGCGCCACGCTCAAGCCCGGCGAGACGCCGATCATCCACTCGGACAGGGGTTGCCATTACCGGTGGCCGGAATGGATCCGCATCTGCACCGAGCACGGGCTGACCCGGTCGATGAGCGCGAAGGGCTGTTCGCCGGACAATGCGGCCGCGGAGGGGTTCTTCGGCCGTCTCAAGCAGGAGTTCTTCCACAAGAGGAGCTTCCGGGGCGTGACGATCGACGAGTTCACCGCGATGCTCGACGAGTACATGGTCTGGTACCGCGACAAGCGCATCAAGACCGAATACGGCATGAGCATCATGGACAAACGCATCCAGCTCGGGCTCGTCGCCTGAAACCATCCGGTACACTGACCAACGACCATACAGACAACGAAGTCCAACAAAACGTCACCACCCCCAACGGCCCACAAAATTTGACAAAACACAATCCGAGTCTGTCGCTCGCCCGTGCGCCCGTTCCGTGCGCGCCGTCGCCGGCCAGTCTAGGGCCGTGCGACGCGAACGGGGAGGCCCGCGCCGTCAA
>ENA-OQBT01001224-OQBT01001224.1-human-gut-metagenome-genome-assembly--contig:-NODE-1224-length-10825-cov-3.000935_pt1 | contig 10825 bp, 9 predicted proteins | sample MGYA00242749_ERZ504557 | MGnify/ENA primary metagenome ERZ504557 (study PRJEB26092, sample SAMD00036243) | human gut metagenome | host: Homo sapiens | study: EMG produced TPA metagenomics assembly of... | reverse complement strand
TGATCTTGATGCTTGTGGATTCCCCGCTTAACTCAAAAGATTTTTCTTCTGCGCCATCCATGTTGTAGCCTGCTGGCGCAGCAGTTTCCTTAATCGTATATTTTCCATATGGAAGATAGCACTCTGCAGTTCCATCTCCACTCGTTCCTGTAGTCAAAGTTGCCACAATATCCTGATCTTCATCATAGATTTCATAGACTGCATCATTTAACAGCTTCTTTGTCTCTGATGAACGTTTGACTAGTTCGATCCTGATCTTATTTTCATCATCTTTATACGGACCAAACGTGACTGTCTTATGGACATCAGACTTGATCAAGACCACATCTTCATCTTCCATCATTTCATGCTTTGGATCACCCTTGATCTGATGCAATGTATAAACACCGATCGCTAACGAGATTGAAGTTGCTTCTCCTTTTTCATCAGTTATCAGAGTATCGACCACTTCTCCATGCAGATCAATGATCTGAAATTCCGCCCCAGATTCCGGTACATACTTATCTTTATTTACGGACATTTGCTTTTTGATCGAAATCTTTGCGGATTTTGTATAATCGTCTTTTAAAACGAATTCATACACTTTGACTTCATCCTCGATCGATGCTTTCATTTCTGTGGAATACTGCGGTAGCGCAAGGTCATAGCCTTCGACACCTCTGGTCTGCACGACTATAAACCCTGTCTTCTTTACGAAATCTTTTAGGAGCATCGCTGCCTTTCCTTCGGAATCTGTGACTAATGTTCCAAGAATCGCATCTCTATTATCTTTTTTCAGTTTTTCAATGTAATGAAGCCTGTCCTGTGACGTTGCCAATGTCTGATCCTTGAAATCTTTCACCATAGATTCATCCAGTACAACAAACTCAGCCCCTGGTTCTGGTTTAGACTTTCCATTCTTGACCATCGTTTTTCTGACCCGGATCTTGTCTCCATTATAATAATTATCCAGCTCAAATTTTTTAAATTTCTTATCGCCGTCTTTGATCGTTACATCAAAATCATCAGCGATCTTATAATTATCACTTCCTTTTGTCTGATGAACCGTGTAGATGCCAGGATCTAACTTTCCAGATTGAGCTGCACCATTTTCATCCGTGATCAATGTTTCTATGACTTTCTTTGTCGACTGATCGATGATCTGGAATTCTGCCTTATATTCTTCTTTTTTTGTATAAGTTCCAGTTTCCTTATCACTGATCCTTGTAACCTTTGTCAACATGATCCCTGCATGCTGCTTTGGATCGTTTGATTCAACCTTATAGATCATTTTAGATCCATCAATGCTTACCCATTTGTCCGGTACCATATCATATCCATCGGTCGTTTTCGTCTGATGAATACGGTAAGCTCCATAAGGAAGTAAATCTGTTTCTGCGATCCCTTTGTCATTCGTTGTGATCGTCTGTTTTAAGTTATTCTTGGAATCATAAACCTCAAAAACTGCCTGTGCTTCTGGAACATTTTCCCCGCCAAACGTCTTTACAACCTGTATCGTTCCTTCATATTGCTCTTCTTTCAGATACTGGGATGTATTTTTATCGACCGTGACTGATATATCATTACTAGATAACTTATATCCCAACGGAGCATACTTCTCATGTAAACGGTAATATCCCGGATACAGATCTGTCACTTTTGCATAACCATCCGCATCAGTTACCATCTGTGTCACAAGTGTTCCTGCTTTATAGACAACACTCTTGTTATCGGAGCCTGTGATATCATGGTCAGTATATAGCTCATAGACAGCATTCTGCAAGTTTGCTTCAACTCCTAGATCCCCTCGTTTATTCTTTACAGTTCCCTGTTTAAAGATCTCCAGATCACTCTTTTGAAATTCATTGGTATAGTTAAATGTGAATGATCTGACTCCACCCTGTTCCACTTTGCTCTGATCTGTCTGATCTGGGATCAGGTGTCCGAATGGGGATTTTGTTTCCCTGACCATCCAAGTGTGGACCGAGGCACTCTTTAAGGCTGAAATCTTCTGCTCTGCAAGTTTTTGTGCTTCCTGCATTGCCACAGCATATGCTTTTGCCGAAGAATCGTACCAGCCATTATCTGTCGCTTCTTTTTGCTGACTTTTTGAAAGATCGTTCCAATTCTTTACATAAGTCTTTTTCGTTGATGTCACACTATAACTTACCGTTCTTTGAACAGTATAAGAAGCTTCTCCATTGTCATCGGTTGTTACACTTCCTTGATAATTCCCATCCATATAGATCTGAAATACTGCTCCAGAAAGCCCTGCTCTTGTTTCCGCATCTTTCTTTTTGATCTTGATCCTTACATTATCTGGGCTGGTTCCTGACTTTGTTGCACTCGTTTTCGCTTTTTCAATATCTGGCGGTGTATGACGAAATCCGAACAAAACCTGATGGGAATCCAGTTTCTTCTTTTTCACACATTTCTTCACTGTATAATAGTAGATCGTTCCTTCTGGATCCTGATCACTGATCATTTTACAGAACTTTTTTGCATCTTTCTGCGAATAACCTCTGTCCACATTTTTTCCTGCCTGATAAACGGTATTTTGCTTATTCGCTCCATGTCCACATGCCCAGATGTATGCCTGACACAATGACAGATCTTTTGTATTCTTGCCGCTTGACCTGAAATACCAGTTTAATGCTTTTGCAATTCCCTTTTTTTCATAAGTTGCTGCATTGATCGTCTTGTATTTTAAGGTATCTCCAGAACACATGGTCTTTCCTGAGTTTAAGCAAAACACTCTGTGTCCGTCAGCTGTCATACTCCACAGACCTTCTGATGCAGGACGATCGATTTCTGAAATCTTATTACTTGATAATGCCTGGCTCATCACCAGTTTGGCTTCTCCTGTGAAAGCCTTGACGTCTCTATTCTTCAGGAACAGTGATTCTCCTGAACCACTCAGATACATTGTCATGATCATCAGGAGGGTAAGAATACTTACCGATATCTTTTTACAGATCGTCTTCATTTGTTTCAAACTTTCTTCCTCCTTTTTACTTGTAACGGTTTGTGAAATATCCTGGCTGCCCTTCCTTGTCGATCCTTCCATACTCAGAATCTATGTGGTCTCTCGAAAATCCAGTTCCATTCTGTCCTTCCAGTTCGATCGATCCATTAAACATACCGTCATCATGAATAATGTTGTGTGTATCTAATGATCCATCTGTTTTCTTCCAGACAGCATACAATTCACAAATCTGTCCAGCATCGCAGAGAGTATTGACTGACTGTCTGTCGGTATATTTTGCTTTGATCGCATTCGGATCTTCACTCCATCCAAGGAATGTATATCCCGGCCGTTCAAATGTATTTGCTGGCAGGATATCATCCTGTCCATATTTTAATTCCACAGTCTTTTTGCTGCCTGATGCACCATTTCCATCAAATGTTACTTCATAAGAGTTCTTGGACCAGACAGCATAAAGTGTCATACCCTCCGTGTTACTCCATGTGATCGTCTCTTCTGGAGAATACCGTGCTCTCACCGCATGTTTATCTGTATTCCATCCAACAAAGGCATAGCCTTTTTTCGTGTATCCATTCTCAGCAAATCTGTAATTTTGATCGTACGTGGCTGTCCCATCATTCACATATCCAGAATCTTCTCCATTTCCATCATAGTTTACAGTGTATGTATTCTCTGTCCACTGGGCTGTCTCTGTATAATTATCACATACCAGCCAGCCTGCATTGGACATCCATTTTGTTCCTTCATCCAGCCATCCTTCCAAGGTATAACCTCTTCTTGATACCGTTGGAAACGAAAAATAATCTCCATCCGTAAAATTCCATGTTACATCTGCACCATCTCCACCATTTCCGTTGTAATAAATGCTGCGGCTTGGCTTTTCCAGATTCAGATTTATAGAACACCAGTCATAAGTTTTCCATCCATCTCTGTCAGCGGAGGCCACTCCGACCAATCCAGTACTGACATGGATATTTACTGATTTCCAATGTTCTTGAGTATCATGATAGGAATTTTCCCAAAATCCATCATTTCCTCCGCAATAAAGCGTTATATCCTTGCTCGGATCTGAAAATACTGGTTTATCCACCGTTACCCATTCCCAGGATCGATGCTGTTCATGGGCCGGTAACAGATACCAGACTTTGATCGTTAAAAGTGTATAGTTGTTGTTACTATTCTTCTCTGAATATATCGTCTGTTTATTCACTGTAAGCTTATAATCTCCGCCTCCACCGGAATACGTCGTTACCGTATATGGATGTCTGGAATTATTAAATGTCCCACCACTGACATTTTTATTTTTTTCATATTCATCACTATGAATATACATTGTCAGACTATCACTTTTCCCATTTGGTCCATTGATGTTCACTGTTAAATGTCCATCTTTAAAATGCTTGTTTCCTCCTGTATTATATGATTGATAAGCATGTGCCTTCTTCATCTGATACCATGCCAGAACGGAAACAAGTGAAACCATGACCACTAATACCACTATGATCTTTCGTTTTCTTTCCAGGATCTTTTTTGCATTCTTCATCACATCCTCCTCTCCATCTATTTTTATCTATCTTCCTTTTGTTTCCTGATCTTCTGTCCATGATTCCTCATACAGTACACCACATACCGGTATCTTCCATGTCCTCGGTACGGATGACAGGTTAAAAGTGTGACCATATCTTTCTCTTTTTGAATCAGAATCTTGTCCATATCATATGGATCGATCACTTTAATCTTTGTAACCCGATAATCCAGTCTTTCCCATGGATTTCTAATGATCACCTGATCGCCTGTTTTTAACTGTTCGATGTCCCGAAAATACGGAATTCCCCGATATCCCCGATGTGCAGCGATCACGCAGTTGCTGTCTTTTTGTCCTACTGGCAGGGATGTCTGTCCCATGATTGCTGCTCCTTTTCTCATATTTTCCATCGTCGCTCCCAGATATAATGGAAGTTTCTGTTTCATCTTCGGTATCTTAATGTAACCGAAGGTATTCTTTTCGTTTCTTAAGACGATCGGTGCACTGCGGTAACTGAATACATCCTTTAGTCCTGCTTGTTTTTCTTTGAATATCTTCCTGTTATAGCGGACTGCTTTTTGATACAGTAGATCATCCTGTTTTCTTTTGCTTCTCCTCTGCGTCAGTTCTTTCACTGTCTGATCGGACTGTTTTTGTTTCAGATATGATATGATCTCCGGATAAAGCAGTAACGTGATTCCTATCACCAGAAAAAAGATTCCAACAATATTTATGATCTTTTGTTTCACCCATATCTCCTTTCTCAGCTTTTTCTTTTCATCTTTTCATATACTTTTCTGGCTGCGATCAATACACAAATGATCAATAGTCCTGCAAAGATGGCCCGTTTGTAAACTTCCATCCATTGCGAATGATGATTTCTTGCTCTTATCTCTTCCTCTTTTGCATGATAAGCTGTGCGAACTCCTCGGACTAATAAACGCTTGTCATTGACTCCATAGGGTGTGCAAGTAACCAATGTTACATGATCTTTTCCTTCCATGATCTGAAGTTCCTTCGTATCTTGTGGTTCCACGACTGTAATCTGATCCACACGGTAAGCAAGCTTTTTATCCAATACATGTATAAAAAAGAAATCTCCCTTTTTCATCTCTGTCAGATCTGTAAAGATTTTTGCAGAACTAAGCCAGTATGTCCAGTCAGCACCGCATGGGTATCTTTTCCTCCAATCGGAAAGGAAGATGCAGCCAGATGTCCGATCCCATGTTCCAAAATTGTCCCACTTGTCCCATGATAGATTGGCAAATTAATTGAAATGCAAGGAATCTTTAAATATCCCATGATCGATGATCCATCAATATTTAATATTCTATTATAATGAACCATCTCTCCATCAAACGTTTTACCTTAAACGGATCAGTCAACTGTACTGAAGATCGCATCAATTCCCCATTATACTGTTTTGCTTCATCCATTACTTTTTTTATGATCGCCTGATCCATTCCGGCTGCCTTTTCCTGATAACTTTCCACTGTCGAACCTGCACTCTTTTCAAACAGATAGTTGCTTACAAATGGATAAGACAGCAGAAAAAAGCCGGCCAGAATAACCAGAATCGATATGATCTTTTGTTTCATTTTATCTTTGTGATCGTCTTCTGTTTTTGTTCAAGATCAAGATCCCACATCCAACAACAACAACCCCTGCAATGATCAGAAGATAGTTTCCTGCCCCACCTGTCATTGGCAGCATGAACTGCTTCTGATTTGTGATCTGCATATTGATATATGCATTTCCAGAATCATCGTGTTTTGTCATCATTGCCTTTGTCTCATCCACAGTCGCACTCGCTGCTGTAGTCTGAACCGTCACATCATTCTTTAATACCGCACCATTAGGAACTCCATCATTTGCTGTGGAATCTGCATCAGACTTACTCTGGATCCCTGTGATGTTTGCTTCGGTTGGTGTGATATCTGCTTTTGTCTCTTTGACCTTAACGATCACTTCTTTCTTTAACAGGGAGTATCCTGCATCGGAGTGTGTTTCTGTAAATCCATATTCATCTCCTTCGATCCCATTGATCACAAGTTTTCCATCAGAAGACGGACTAAACTGAGTCGCATCAGCTTCTTTTGCAGACTTTCCTGTTACCTGATAAACACCTGCTCTATCTGCTCTTGCTACCAGATAGTAATTATCTGTCTTATTTTTTACAACGAATTTAACCTTTGTTGCATCTCCCTTGCTGTCAGAAAATTTCTTTGTCAGATCATATCCGTAAGAGTATACGATACATTTGTCTTTTAAAATATCATAATAATTCGTATTTGTTCTCTTCCACGTAAGGGATACATCGTTTGGATTTCCTTTATCACCAAGAATAACGCTGTCATCTGTGTTCACCTTAGCTGTATAGTATATAACGATATATTTATCAGAATATTTCTTATTCAACTCATTAAGTCCTGCTTTTGTCATCTCGATCTTCATTGCAGGATTGTCTCCAGATTTTCCGTATGTTGCTGCAAACTTTGGATCCGTGTCGGAACTCTTCCATACAGCCAATGCACCACTCTTCTCAACATTGTTCACATTTGTTCTATCCGCTGCATCCTTAGTTTCATAGATTGCGATCACGGCATCTTTCCCATATGTCATTCCATTTGCCATTGTATCGTTAAATGTATAAGTTGACAGGTAGGTTGTTGATGATGTGATATGTGGCAATTTGGAAATGAACTGATAATCCAGTCTTTCTGCTTTAGAGGCTGTCACGGTACTCTGGTATTTGTATTCATTTCTTGCAGAAATAAAATCTGCCAGTCTGTCTGTATTGGCAGTTGTTACATTGTCCTGATCTGGATTATTGCGTACTCTTTTGTCAAGTGTTGGATTTCCAGTTTCATTCTTTGGATAGCAGATTACATCATAGAACCAGTCATCTCCCTTAGAATCCGTGGATGGCAACTGTACAAACCATGGATTTGTTGTGTAAGTTACATTTTCTGGTGCCTTTGTCTCAACGATCAGGTAAAGACCCAGTGGCAATTTGTCTTTACTTGTCACACCATTAGCATTAGTTTCATCCATGGCTGTCCCATTCTTTCCCATGTAATCTTCTAATTTATCTTTCGTTACCGTATTATCTTCTAATGCCTTGGCAAGTTTCTCATTGATCTGCTGGCTTGTGAAATATGTCTTACTTCCTTCTGTTTTAACTGCATCAGAAGATGTCAAACCCAAAATCTGCTGTATTGTGGTTGGAAGTTCATAGATCATCTGGATCTTTCCATTCTCACTCTGCTGTTCAACATCTCCAACTCGCAGGTAACTAAATTCCACACCTTTGATCGCATATTTTTCCAAGGCTGCTTCCGCAGCAGCGTCCTGTTTTCCTGTTGGTGTAAACTGACTGGTGTTAACACCGGCCTGTTTTGCTGCTGTCATGTCATATTTGTGGATCGTTATAGATCCGGTTTTGCTTGTATCGACCACATCTGTTGATGCCGCTTTGATATTAACGATAGGTGCAAGCATCATTGCTGCAGATAATACAGCAATCGTTATTTTTTTGATCATATTTTGAATCTTCATTTTTCTTTCCTCCTATTTTTTAGAATAGAAAAAGCACAGAAATCATTGATCATACTCAATGATTCTGTGCTTTTCTTTATGTGATATATATATTATTTATATATTAAATTTGTTTTGTCAGGTGCGATCATGATCGTATTCCAAAAAGAATCCTTGACTGCCTCTGTCTGAATCTCATCTACTACTGTGTCAAGGTCGACATCACTTGTTAGCTTCTTGCTCGCATCCATTACGGAAACTTTATCGTTGATTCCTAAGGATGTGATCGTAACAAACTGTTCTTCACTAACTAGTGTTCCTTTCTTTAGTGGAACCGCTAACTGATAATTCTTCTGCAATACTGACTTGATCTCATTATACATTGCTTTAAATTCTTTGCTTCTATATTTCTTCTCAGCCTTCAGCTGCTTTGCCTTCTTATCAGCCTTCGCAGATATCTTTTGATCAGAATAAATCTCCCAGCATGGACCTCCTGCTGATGCTGACTTCGTCTGTGCGATCACTTCTTTTAGTGGATATTTGTACTGTGTACGCTGTCTGCTTCCAACATCTGCAACCGTTACCTGATCATTATCATCGATCGCAACCAATACGATAAAATGACCTTTCTTCGTAAAATATCCTGGCCCCATCAGTGCTACTACTGGATGCTTCTTCTTCAATGCATCTCTAACCTTGCTGACATCACTTCCAAGTCCATGACATTCCAGTTTATACTGTTGTGCCAGTGCTGGGACCATCTCATGACTTGCTCCAGCACTACTGTAATAGCCATTCTTATATGCCCATACTGTTGTATCAACTGGAGTTACCCATTTATTCGTCAGCGAACTGATACAAACTGCCATAGCGCTTGGTCCGCATCCACTGCTTTTGATCTGATATCCATTGTCATTCCATGCTGCATCTGCCTGATTAAAATAAATAAATCCCTGTATCGTCTCTTTCTTATCTTTCATCTCAAGACTATGGTCATTATATACTTTGGAATGATAGATTTCTTGTCTTTCTTCTTGTTTTTTTTGTCTTTTTTTGTCTTTCTTCTTGTCTTGATCAGACTTTGTCTTTTGTTTCTTTGTATGTGTTGCTACTGTATGTTTCTTTGTATGTGTTGCTGAAGCCGTTGTATGTGTCGTTGCCGCTGTATGCGTATGCGTTGTTGCTTCCGTTGTCGCTTTGCCTGAGTCGTCTGTGTTGTTGTCTCTGTCGTTGCTTCACTTTCTGTCGTCTGGGCAGAAGAATCTGTCTTGGTCTCAGTCTGTTCACTGCTTATTTGCTCTCTTGTGACTGGCTGATCTGCTCTGACCACAGACACTGATCCAAGCATCAAAAACGTATACAGAGCTACTACAGCTGCTGTTTTACGTGTTTTTCTCATCTTTCATTGTTCCCCCTAACTATTTAAACATACTTATTATACCACTTTGGATACCCTCGTCAATAAAAATGAATGGTCATGATCCATGTTCACATTTTTTTCACATCTTATGCTTCAAAGACTAATTTTTCAATTGCATATGCAACACCATCTTCATTATTTGTCTTTGTCACAAAGTCTGCGATCTCTTTCAGATCAGGTTGTCCATTTTCCATAACAACACCGGTTCCTACAGCTTTGATCATCATCGTATCATTTCCTGCATCTCCACATGCCATCACTTCATCCATAGATAATCCAATTTGCTCTGCCAGATGTAAAAGTCCATCTCCTTTATCACATCCAATCTGATTTATTTCAATGTTATTTTCCAGAGAACTTGATACACTCGCAATATTTTTCTCGATTAATTCTTGTCTTGCAGTTTCCCGCTCTTCCATATCATCAAAAAATACATTGATCTTCTCAATTCCCAGCGGATGCTCTTCAATGTACTTTCGCAGATCATCCAGCGGCAGTCTTGTATCTCTCACAAGTTTTAATACATGATCTGATACACCATACTCTGCAAGATGGTCAAAATAGCATCGTTCCATATACCATTGCCCATTCTGATAAATATCACGTGTACAATGATATTTTTCCAAAATATCAAACAACGAAAATACCGTTTCTTTTGGTAGATGATTTGTATATATGATCTTATCTTCTTTCTGATCATAAACAGTTGCCCCGTTACAGCAAACAGCATATCGAACGCCTGGAATATCTCTTAAAAATTCTGGAATTGCTTTAAAAATACGTCCTGTTGCTGGAACTATATAAACACCCCTTCTGATCGCTTCTTTTAGAACTTCTTCTGTGTGTTTTGAAATCTGTTTCTCGCTGTCTAAGAGTGTATTATCTAAATCCATCGCTACTAATTTTATCTTACTCATGCTATTCCTCCACAAAAAAATAATTTTGAATATTGATCTGAAGACTTTTATATCCCTGATACTCATTGATCACTGGATAATATGTACATGTGATATACTTTGATGTTCCCATTTTCTCTCGAAATTCATCTTCATCCTCAAAAATCATACCATCAATCCTAGTTCCCTGACTACTCTTTAATGCTAATTTTATCACATTTCTATTTTTTCCAAAAACATTCACACGTTCCACTTTTAACTTTCTGTGTGCAAATAATGGTTTTTTATTTTCTTTTCCAAATGGCTCTAAAACAGATAACTGATGGATCAGATCCATGGTAATATAATCAACTGGCATATCAATATCAATCTGTACCTTCTTTGCAAAATCTTTTTTCTCAAGGGTACAGTTCTCGTTTGATCTTTTTGCGGAATTCCTGTAATTTTTTCTTTTTCCAAAGAACATCCTGCTGCCATTGGAT
>ENA-OQBT01001221-OQBT01001221.1-human-gut-metagenome-genome-assembly--contig:-NODE-1221-length-10845-cov-1.535641_pt1 | contig 10845 bp, 16 predicted proteins | sample MGYA00242749_ERZ504557 | MGnify/ENA primary metagenome ERZ504557 (study PRJEB26092, sample SAMD00036243) | human gut metagenome | host: Homo sapiens | study: EMG produced TPA metagenomics assembly of... | reverse complement strand
GGATTTACAGGACCGATCAGACCAGATCACGGTCGTATGATCTGGGGAGAAGTGGCAATGCCTGGATACGGACTGTATGACAGAGCACTTGGAGCAACTTACTTAAACGGACTTTGGGAAGCAATTGAGAAAGGGGCAAAATAGGATGCAGTTAAGCAAAGCTGGATTGGCAGATAGAAAACAGTGGGAGGAAAAGGGTACAGAACTTCCGCAGTTTGACCGTGAGCAAATGGTGGCTGCCACAAAAGAAGCACCATATTGGGTACACTTTGGAGCAGGGAATCTTTTCCGTGCATTTCAGGCAAATGTGGCACAGAATCTCTTAAATGAAGGAGTGCTTGACAGAGGAATTGTTGTGGCGGAAGGATATGATTATGAAATCGTAGAAAAAATGAACCGCCCACACGATGATTACAGCATTCTTGTGACATTAAAAGCAGACGGCAGTGTAGAGAAAACTGTAGTAGGAAGTGTTGCAGAATCTCTTGCACTGGATTCTGAGAATGAGACAGATTTTGGAAGACTTAAAGAAATCTTCACGACAGATTCTCTTCAGATGGCAAGTTTTACAATTACAGAGAAGGGATACAGCCTTGTAAATGGAAAAGGAGAAACACTTGCAGATGTCGCAGAGGATTTTGTGGCAGGACCTGAGAAGGCAAGAAGTTATATCGGAAAAGTATCTGCACTTTTATACGCAAGATACCAGGCAGGAGAAAAGCCGGTGGCAATGGTAAGTATGGACAACTGTTCCCACAACGGAACGAAGTTATACGATGCAGTCCACACATTTGCAGAGACATGGGTAAAAAATGGAGTTGCTGAGGCTGGATTTGTAGCTTACATCGAAAATCCTGACAAAGTTTCTTTCCCGTGGACTATGATTGATAAGATTACTCCTCGTCCGGACAGTTCTGTGGAAGAAATCTTAAAAAATGATGGGGTGGAAGAACTCGAGCCGGTGATCACTTCCAAGAATTCCTATGTGGCGCCGTTTGTCAATGCGGAAGAGTGTGAGTACCTTGTCATTGAAGACAGATTCCCGAATGGAAGACCGGAACTGGAAAAAGGCGGACTGATGTTTACAACACGCGAGACTGTAGACAAGGTAGAAAAGATGAAAGTCTGCACTTGCTTAAATCCGCTTCACACAACACTGGCAGTGTTTGGATGTCTGCTCGGATACGACTTGATTTCTAAAGAAATGAAAGATGAAGTATTAAAGAAACTTGTAGAGGGAATCGGATATGTGGAAGGACTTCCGGTTGTAGTAAATCCGGGGATCCTTGACCCGAAAGAATTTATCGATACGGTTTTAAATGTGCGTATTCCAAATCCGTTTATGCCGGATACTCCACAGAGAATCGCAACAGATACTTCCCAGAAGCTTGCGATCCGTTTCGGTGAGACGATCAAAGCATATGAGCAGATGAGAGCTTAAATACAGCAGATCTGAAACTGATTCCACTTGTATTTGCAGGATGGCTCCGTTATCTGATGGGTGTGGATGACAATGGAAAAACATTTGACTTAAGCCCAGATCCGCTTCTTGAGACAGTTTGTCCATACGTAGCAGGATTTAAACTCGGAGAAGAGACAGATGTGGAAGCTTCTGTAAGACCGATCTTAGAAAATAAAGCAATTTTTGGTGTGAACTTGTACGAAGTGAACATGGCAGAAACTGTATGTGGTTACTTGAAAGAAATGCTTGCAGGAACCGGTGCAGTGAGAAACACATTGGAAAAATATGTAAGATAAAAGAAAGAGGACTTGGAGGGGGCTTACCCTTTCAAGTCCTTTGTTAAGAGGTAAGGAATACGATTGTAAATATTTTTTAAATGTGGTAGTGTATAAAAGAAGATAGAACAGATTCAGGAGGATAAAAGAATGAAAGATCAGAATTGTGCATACTGCGTAGAAGGCGAATTATTAGATGCATTTGGAATTAAGATTTGTGAATTGGAAAGCTCAAAAGTTTACTTATTTAAAGAACAGAGCCACTTAGGACGTGTGATCGTTGCTCATAAGAAACATGTAAGTGAACTGGTAGAATTATCTCAGGAAGAACTTCATTTATATTTTGATGAAGTGGCTAAAGTTGCCAATGTGCTTCACAAATTATTTCAGCCGGAGAAAGTGAACTATGGAGCATATGGAGATACTGGACATCATCTGCACTTCCATCTGGTTCCGAAATATAAAGATGGATATGAGTGGGGCGGTGTATTCGCAATGAATCCGGGAGAAAAGTATCTCACAGAACAAGAATACGCAGAATTAGTAGAAAAGATTAAGAACGAATTATAAAATAGTGGTATCAACTTGCAGAAGATCTGCAAATGATATGCTCCCTTCGAGGAAGACAAGTGTAATAATAAATACTTGTTTCCTGGGAGGGAGCATATTTTATTTAGTTTTTTGGTTGGGATACAAGAAGCCCGCTGCGAAGTAGTATCGGTCTGACTGCGTTGTAGATAAATACTACAAGGATGACAGAGACAACAGCATTGACAAATGTAGTTGCTGCGCTCCATTTTGCAAGAACTTCTGCCATTTTTTGAGGCTGTCCGAGGATATATTGCTTATAAAAATATCCAACGATCGGATCGGCGATGACATTGAAGCTAAGACCGGCGATCGAGGCGATCAGACTCCACTTAAAGACGTATTTCTTGTCAGTGCTGTCGTTGATCTTTGCAATATGGTGAGCTACAAGACCAACGATAAGCCCAATACATAATTTCAGGAAAAAGGTCTTTGGTGCACCAGTGATATAGATTGGATCCATTAAATCGGCGATGGTCATACCAATCGCGCCAGCCAGCCCGCCATACCAGCCTCCGAGTAACAGTGCACCAAGCACACAAAATGCATTTCCGATGTGAAGGGATGTTGCATCACCGCCAGGCATTGGAATCTTAATCTGTAAAAAAGTAAATGATACGAAGCAGAGAGCCGCCAGTAATGCGGTTTGTGCTAATTTCATAACAGTTTGATTTTTTGTTTTCATATGTCTCATCCTCTCATGTATTTGCCATATTCGATATCGATATGCGTTTTTATTTCTTTGTAAATCTATCCTAGCACAAGAGTGGTCATGTAAAAATAGCCAGTTTTGCAAAAAACGACCAGTCCAGATGAAAACAAAAGAAAAAGACCAGAAACTTTCTGGCCTCTTTCTATATTATATAAGATAGGGATGATTATGCGAAGTATCTCTTTAATAATCCTTCGAATGCTTTTCCGTGACGAGCTTCGTCTCTTGCCATTTCATGAACTGTATCATGAATAGCATCAAGGTTAGCAGCTTTTGCACGTTTTGCAAGATCAAATTTTCCAGCAGTAGCTCCGTTTTCAGCTTCTACTCTCATTTCAAGGTTTTTCTTTGTGCTGTCTGTAACAACTTCACCTAATAATTCAGCGAATTTAGCAGCGTGTTCTGCTTCTTCCCATGCAGCTTTTTCCCAGTATAAACCGATCTCTGGGTATCCTTCTCTGTGAGCTACTCTTGACATAGCAAGGTACATACCAACTTCTGAACATTCTCCTTCAAAGTTTGCTCTTAAATCTGCAAGAATGTCTTCGCTTACACCCTGAGCAACACCTACAACGTGCTCAGCAGCCCATTCTCTTTCTCCTGTCATTTCTTTGAATTTATCAGCTCCTACGTGGCACTGTGGACATTCAGCTGGTGCAGCTTCTCCTTCATAAACATATCCGCATACTGTACATACAAATTTTTTTCATAGTTAAGATCTCCTTTTCTTTTACTTTTTATTTTTCAATATCAGTAATAGTTACTGATATTAATTTAGCATAATTAGTTTCTTTTGTCAATGGATATTTGAAAAATTCTTTTGCTAAGACTTTAAAATACAATCTTCACATTTTCCATAAAACATTGTCGTATGAGACTCAATCTGCCCGGCAAAGTTTTTACCGGCAATCTCATTGATATGATCAATGCTTTCCATATCCAGATCCATTACTTTTCCACAACAAGTACATATAAAATGATAGTGTGGAGTCGTTTTACCATCAAATCTGTCACCACCGGAAGGGGTGGGAATCTTCAGAGCATCTCCGGTCTCTGCAAGTAAGTTCAGATTTCTATATACTGTCCCAAGACTGATGTTAGGGAATTCTTCCCGCACATGCATATAGACGGTGTCAGCGGTGGGATGTTCTTCTGTGTGTAACAGATAATTTTTGATGGATTCTCGTTGTCTACTATATTTTAGTGTTGCCAATGGGAATCCCCCTTTCAATAATAGTAATAGTTATTATGATTATAATATAAATTATTCAAAGGGGATTTGTCAAGTAAAAATTTTAGGCAAGTAAAGCTATATTATCTAATTTTAATTATAAAAATAATAGAACTTACTTACTCTTGAAGTATAACACGATAAAATGTCTGACACAATATGTTTGGAAGGAATCATAAAAATTTTATATTTAGAATTTTGAAAGGGAGATTTAACAAGTTGGCAACAAAAGCATGATTTCAGGGAAAGCGGGAATACTAAAAAGCGAAAAGAGGAGGAAACTATGAGGGATAGAAGTAGAAAGAAAATAATGGCAGGTCTGATCGCAGCAGAGATTTTGTCGCAAAGTATTCCCTGTATATCTATGGCGGCAGAATACTTACCAAGTGTGGGGGCTGGATTATTAAAGGAGCAGTATTATGAGAAAGAGTTAAAAAAAAACAGAGAAAACTGCCATACAGATTGTTGAAGTTACAGCAGTATTGTCTACACGTGCCTAAAGGTCAGGGGACAGACACACAGATTATCGGACAGTTGGAACAAGGTGACAAAAAGAAAATAGAAGAGAAGCCTCAAAATGGGTGGATTCCAATCGAATATTATGGGGGAAGAGCATATATATCCGATGATTATGTTACGATAAAAGAAAAATATGATACTGTAGAATCAGAAGAAAAGAAAGGGACAGTAGAAGAAAGAGGAAAAAGGGTAGTCGCCTATGCAAAGCAGTTTCTTGGGAATCCATATGTCTGGGGAGGCACAAGTCTGACCGAGGGAGCAGATTGTTCGGGGTTTGTTCAGTCCGTGTATAGAAAATTCGGAGTGAAACTTCCGCGGACAACGTGGGATATGGAAAATGCGGGAATAGAAGTTACTTATGATGAAATTCTTCCGGGAGATTTAATTTTATATGAGGGACATGTTGGTATTTATATAGAAGAGAATCAGATTATTAATGCAATTGATGAGAGGAACGGGATTGGGATTGCAGTCCGGCATTTTCATCAGATATTATTACAATACGAAGAGTAGCTGGAATAAGGAAAATGATGATGAAATGAGGAAAAATGGGTGCAGTATGTGTGAAGCGATTCAGCATACTGTGCCCTATTTTCCTATGCAAAACTTTAAATTGTATAGACATAGGAAAATAGTGGAAAAATAATCATATGCAAAGTGCACAAAGTTGTCGAGGACAAGAGAATTATGAAAAATACTATCAAAATACTGTCCACAAGTTTTCCACACAGGAAACTGGCTAAAATGGTTAAAAATAAAAGTTTTACACCAAGTTATCCACATTATCCACATGAATGAATGTGAATTGTGTGGATTATTATTGTTAAGAAAAGAACGAATGTTTTGGTCAGTTATAATAAAAATCTTCATTTGTCGAAAAAAAATAAAAAACTTGTTGACTTTTGAAAATTCTAAAATTGTATTAAAATGTATAAACAATTAAGTAAGAGTTGATAATTTCAAGGAGTAGTATTATAATCGAAGAGAGAGTATGACATATTTGAAAAAAGGAAGGATAAACGTTCAAATATGTTTCGCGATTAGAGAAATAAAGGAGGAAATAAATATGGCAGCGAAAGTGACAAAAGATATGACAATCGGTGAACTGATCAGAACAAATCCAGAAGTAGCACCAATCCTTATGGAAGTAGGAATGCACTGTCTTGGATGTCCTGCTTCACAGGCTGAAACTCTTGCAGAGGCAGCTATGTACATGGACTGGATGCAGATCTGTTAGAAGAAAAGATTAATGCTTTCTTAGCAGCAAACAACTAATCAAAGATTTTGCAAATAGAAAAAGCGTCTTGAGCAAGCAGACAGTATACTTGAGAAAGTCTGGCTCAGGACGCTTTTTATTTTTTATCCAATCTGCGGCCGATGATCAACGATGCCATTCCATGATGAAAGGGGATGAGATATCACCTTAAATCTCTGCAAGATGTCTGACTGCATCTGCAGAAATAACAGTCTGACAGTGCTCTTCCAAGTAAGCAAGAACAGCACCGGAGGCTTTTTCAAAAGAACCGTATTCGGATAACATATTACAGATTTTACTAAACTCACTGTTGGTGTGAGCAGATTGTGCTAAGGCTAAAATGAAAATACCGTTTGTTTCATTTTTGTAGAGTGTATTCGCTCCGTGGTACATTGGGTGCAGCAATCTGGCTGCATGGATCACACTGTCTAAATTTGAAAAAGAAAACAGACGGATCGCTGGTTTTGCAGGGACGTCTTTTTTTGTATCTTCTTTCCCGCAGTTTCTTTTTCAGGAGCTGGTTCTGCAACTGCAGATTTTACTTTATCAAGTAAATCGAGAAACTCGTCAGCGCCTTCTAATTTCTCAAGCATAGCCTGTTTTGTATCGGAATCTTCCAGTGGTGCAAATTTGGAGAAGCGCGTGTCGAGCTCTTCCGGATTATCCACCTTTGTAATGATCAGAACGATAGAATCTGGAGAAGCAGGAATTGCTTCAATCATGAGTGGAATATCATCTGCTTCAAATCCAAATTCACTGGAAGCTTGTTGCATCATGTCATGAAACAGCATCTTTGCTTTCTCGGTACCATAGGCAAGTTCGCTTAATTTCAAATGTCTGGCAGCAAGATCTGCACGTGTCAGAGTACACCGAATCTGGTTGTCATTTATTTTTTCGATCTTCATACATAATCACTTCCTTTTCGTAAACCTGAATACTTACTTTATAATAGTATAAACAAAAAAAAAAATATGTAAAGAAAATACTTGCAAAGTCAGGAGAAATTATTTATAATGCGGGTATGAGAAGACAGTGTCCCGGTAATTATGTATAAGAGAAAAGGAGGGATACAAAAGCAATATCTTGTGTTGGTGAAAACATTCTCAGGAAAATCTTTCAACAATTCTATTTATTCTAAATTAATTCGATTTTCTAAGTGATTCAGCTAAATTTCAAAACTAAAGCAGTTACAATTACAAATAATCATTTTATAAAATGCACATAATAATTAAAATGTCCATTTGCTGTCTTCTTTTTTCAGCAGAAATCTGTTTTGCGAAGAATATATCACATGCACCCAGGTCTTAGCAAAAAGCGGAGGAAGCCATAATTACCGTTTGGACGGGAAGGAACGAAGTGAATAGTACAGAAGAAAAATACAGACAATTTTTCATAGAGCTGGAAGCATATGAAAAATGCGGGATTCCAATGTCTATGGATGGAGAACCGGCAAGTCCGTTACAGATTGTCAATGCACATATGGCAAAAGAAAGTAATGCATATATGCGGGACTATGTGATGGATGATGAGACTGGAAGCCTAAAAGAACTTCATTTTCAAAAAATAGCAGCAAAATAATACGAATCCCCTCAATGCAGAGTATTAAGAAATTCTTATTATTTTTTGAAAACGAGGAAAGTATGTAGTAATCTGTCGAAAAAAGAAAATGCATATGGTATAATAGGTCAGGTAGGAGGTAGGCTATGGATAGAAGAGAAAATGATCGAAGATATAGAAGCCGGGCGGAAATGCTGCGTGACCGAAGACGAAGAAGAAAGCGGACATGCCTGATTGAGCTTTTGATCGTATTATTTTTTATCATTGTAGTTGTCGCTGTGGCAGGTATATTTGTATGGAAAAATATGGTCCATCGAAGGTGAAAGCTGATTTGAATGAATATTATGGTGTAGATGCCGCAGAGCAAGCTGCAGTTATTGTGAACAATACGATTCTGGAACAGAAAGGGATTGTGTCTGACGGACAGTTTTATTTACCATATGAGGCGGTACGTCAAGAGATTGACGGTGGATTTTACTGGAACGCAGCCGAAGGCACACTGCGCTATACGTTGCCGTTAGATCTTGTGGAAGTACCGGCAGAAAGCAAGGAATATACGAACGCAGGTCAGAGGGAATCCAAGGACTATGTAATCGTAAAAAATATCGGGGACCAGACTTATATCGCAGTGGATTTTATTCTGGAGTTTGGGAATGTCACTGCAAAGACTTATAAGAGTCCGAACAGAGTAGTTCTCTTTGATGATTGGGGCAAGGTGAAGACGACAACTGCAAAGAAGGATACGCAGATGCGCTGGCTTGCAGGTGTTAAGAGTGATATTCTGACGGAAGTTAAGAAGGGTGACCGTGTATATTTTATAGAAGAGGAAGGTGACTGGAAGAAAGTCCGCACAGAGGATGGGATCATCGGATATATAAAGAGTAGTGCATTAAAGTCTGTGAAGACAGAAACAATCACCTCTTCTTCCAAAGCACCGGAATATACAAGTATGACAAAAGATTATAAGATCAATCTTGCCTGGCATCAGGTTACGAATGAAATAGCAAATGAAACGTTAAGCGAAACGATTGCATCGACACAAGGATTGACAACAATTTCACCTACATGGTTTACAGTTGCCGATACAGAGGGAAATCTGAATTCTATCGCAAGTTCAGCTTATGTGGATACGGCTCATGCAGCGAATCTGGAGGTATGGGCACTTGTGAGGGATTTTGACGGTGGCATCGACTCGCCGGAAGAGACATACCAGTTGTTAAGTTCTTCTTTGGCCAGAAAGACTCTGATCGATAATCTGATGATGCAGGTACAGCAGTATAATATTGATGGAATCAACGTGGATTTTGAGAAAGTTTCTGAGGAATGTGGAGAACATTTTATTGAGTTTATCCGCGAACTTTCTATAGAATGTCGAAGAAATCAAAAAGTTCTGTCGGTAGATAACTATGTGCCGATGGGATTTAATAGTCATTATGAACTGGAGGAACAGGGGAAGGTTGCAGATTATGTCATCATTATGGGATATGATGAACATTATGCCGGCTCGTGGGAGAGCGGTTCAGTGGCTTCTATTGACTATGTGGAAAATGGAATCCGGCAGGCGACAAAGGATGTGTCAGCAGAGAAAGTAATCAATGCAGTCCCATTTTATACAAGATTGTGGGAAGAAGTGCCAAAGACAGAGCAGGAACTTGCCGCGCAGGCTGGAACAGAGCAGGCGCAGTATAAGATGAATGTTACAAGTGAGGCTCTTGGAATGCAGGAAGCCGAAGCGTGTGTGGCACAGGCTGGAGCAGCCGTCACATGATGAAGAGACACAGCAGAATTATGCGCAATGGGGAGTCGGGACGGTGCCACATATAAATATGGCTGGAAGATAGTTCTTCTATTGAGGCAAAATTAAAATTGATGGAGAAGTATCAGCTTGGTGGTGTTGCTGCATGGAAGCTGGGATTTGAAAAGCCTGAAATCTGGTCCGTGATTGAAAAATATATAAAATAGCGTCAGATTACAGAAAATTTCATAGAGAAAGAGAAATGATATTTTATTTCCCCCTCTCATATATTGTAATGATATAGGAAGAGGGGGATTTTTTGCAGAAAAAGATAGAGCTGATGATGGGAATTCTGCTGATCATGGCAGCTTGATCGGGGGGAAGACATTGACGAACGCAGTTCCGGGAAAATTTCAGAACAAAAAGAACAGGCGATTGTGATGATCGATCCAGGGCACGGAGGTTTTGATCCTGGAAAAAGTCGGGTAGATGGTTTGGCTGAAAAGGATTTGAATCTGGCGGTTGCAAGAAGCTTCAGAAGATTTTGACAAAGAATGGTGTGCATGTTGTGATGAGCCGTGAAGAAGACACTGCACTTTGTGAGGAAACAGCTCCGAATAAAAAGATTCACGATATGAAAAAAAAGAAACAGAATTGATTAATCATAGCAAAAGCGTCTATCGCTGTCAGTATTCACCAGAACAAGGTTACCAGACAAGTGATGTGAAAGGGGCGCAGGTATTTTATTTTACACATTCCGTAGAGGGAAAGAAGGCAGCAGAAATTTTGCAGAAGCATTTAAAAACGGTAGATGAGACAAACAGGAGACAGGCAAAACCTAATGATACTTATTACATATTGAAAAAGACAGAAATACCAACTGTGATTGTAGAAGCAGGATTTTTGACAAATCCAGAGGAAGCTGCAAAACTTCAAGATGAGGCATATCAGGAGAAAATCGCACAGGCAGTCTGGGAAGGATTGAAGGAATATTTAAACTTGTAAAGAGGTTTATTTTTTAACAAAAGAATGCTATAATAGGGGCATGGAAACGATAATAAAAGAAATACAAAGAACAAATATTGACGAAGATGTGATCGGAATGGCAGGGTCATCCTGAAGGAGGGAGGCTGGTAGCTTTCCCGACAGAGACTGTATATGGACTCGGAGCACATGCGCTGAAGGAAGAGGCGGCAAAAAAAACATATGCGGCGAAGGGAAGACCTTCTGATAATCCATTGATCGTTCACATTGCAGAATACTGGGCATTGGAAGAGATTGCGGTGAATATACCAGATAAGACTGCACTGCTGGCGAATCATTTCTGGCCAGGACCGCTTACGATGATTTTTGAAAAAAGTGCATTGGTACCATATGGAACTACCGGAGGACTGGATACTGTAGCAGTCAGAATGCCGGCGGATGAGGTTGCGCGTGCGATCATTTTGGCAGGCGGGGGATATGTGTCTGCCCCGAGTGCAAATACATCCGGCGCCCGAGTCCGACAACTG
>ENA-OQBT01001220-OQBT01001220.1-human-gut-metagenome-genome-assembly--contig:-NODE-1220-length-10850-cov-2.756784_pt1 | contig 10850 bp, 13 predicted proteins | sample MGYA00242749_ERZ504557 | MGnify/ENA primary metagenome ERZ504557 (study PRJEB26092, sample SAMD00036243) | human gut metagenome | host: Homo sapiens | study: EMG produced TPA metagenomics assembly of... | reverse complement strand
CACCAGGGGTGAAGCCCAACGCCGGCGATGATGCTTGGTTGGCGACGGGCGCGCTCGTTTGCGGCCGAAAAGTCGCGTGGGTCGACCCCGCAGTCAAAGAGCCCCAGACCCAACGCCGCCGACTCGCTGGCTGCTACCCCAGTATCGGGGCCGGAGCATCAAATCAAGATGACAATGCGTGTCAAAGAATTGCGGTTCCATCGCAGGACATCCTGCTAGTCCAGGCGCTGGCCATCGGCGCGCACGTGCTCGGTGCCGCGCCCACTGATCTGGCGGATAACCTCGCCGGCGATCATCTGCCCATGATGGGCGGCATAAAGCTGGCGGTTCCCAGCTCGGTGCGCTCGTGGATGTTGGAAGGGTCGCGGGGCTGTGTCTTAACCGATTCCTCGCAGCTAAACAGTACATGTAGGCTCTTGATTCCGCGCTTCTTACATTCTTTGCGCATGATGCGGCTCATGGGGTCACGTACCGTATCGAAAATGTCGGCAAATCGGAGGCACTCGGGATGGAGTTTGTTGGCCCCGCCCATGGAGCTAACCAAACGGATGTCGTGGTCCTGAGCATATTTGGCAATGGTGAGCTTGGCCGAGATGGTGTCGATGGCGTCGATGACGTAGTCAAGTTTGCCGTCCGTCTGCTCCAAAACGCTCGCGAAAAACTCGTCGATGTTGTCGCTCAGCAGGTATTCGGTACGCTTGATGACGGTAGCGGCTGGATTGATGTCGTGGATCATGGCTTCCATAACATCGATCTTGCGCTTGCCGATGGTGCTGTGAAAGGCGATGGCCTGGCGATTGATATTGCTGGGCGCGATGATGTCCTTGTCCAGAATGACGAAATGACCGATGCCGCCGCGGGCGAGTGCTCGCAGCAATTGGAGCCACGCCACCGCAGCCGAGCACCAGCACTGTGGAGTTGGCGAGCTTATCGAGTGCCTCGCGGCCCATGATGATCTCGAGCTTGGTGTCGCGTGTCTCGTTGGGAGTTGCGGCTGCGGTTTCGGTCATAGACATCCTCCGATGGGGAAGCGAATCGTGTTTTAGCTATCGCCATTATAGGTAATCGCCCATAGGTTGCGATGGCGCTTACTTTGATGTGGTTTGAAGCATTTCGATTAGATAGTTAGACAAACATCTAAATATCGAGTATAGTGTGCGCGTCATGAGGGGTGCTGAGAGGAGGTCTTATGCGGGAGAGAGGTTTTAAGGCGCTGGCCGATCCTACGCGGCGGCGCATTTTGGAACTGCTGCGCGAGGGCAATTGCACGGCGGGGGAGCTTGCCAAGCATTTCGATATCAGTAAGCCGTCGCTGAGCCATCACTTGGCGACGCTTAAAAACGCCGGTTGGTGACCGACGAGCGCCATGGCCAAAACATCGTATACAGCTTAAACACCACCGTCATGCAGGATTTAATTGGCTGGTTTATGGGTTTTACAAACAATGAAGGTGATAAGGATGAATAACGAAAACAAGGGCATTCACCCCACAGGGGTATCGTCGCGCGTGTGGATTGCGCTGGTCGCTCTGTGCGTCGCCAATGTCGTAGCGCACCTCATGGTGATGCCGAGCTTGCCTGCGCAGATTCCCACGCACTGGGGCGCGAACGGCGCTGTCGACGGTTGGGGTCCTAGCTGGATGGCCTCCGCGCTCGGCGTGCTGCCTCTGGCGCTTCTCGCAATGTTCTGCGTGGTGCCGCGCGTCGATCCCAAAGGTGAGGCATATCGAACCTCGGGTAAGTTCTATCAGGGCTTCGTAATTGCCTTCACCTTGTTCATGTGCGCCATAAGCTGGCTGGGAGAGCTTACGGTCTGGGGCGTGGTGCCGGCGGTCGGTTCGGTCAACGTGCTGATTTCCGGTGCTGTCGGTTTGCTGTTCATCGGCGTAGGCAACTACTTGCCGCGTGTGAAGCAGAACTATACGCTCGGTATCAAGACGCCCTGGGCGCTTGCCGATCCCGAGAACTGGCGCCGTACGCAGCGCTTTGGCGGTGCCTGCTTTATGGTGCTGGGTGTTGGCCTGATTGTGATGGGCGTGGCGGGCAGCGTGCTTTCGAGTGAAGTCGTCGCCGCGGTGATTGCGGTGCTGACGTTTGGTTCAGCTGGCGCTGCCTACGTCTATTCGTATCTGCTGTGGCGCAAATCGCAGCGAGCCGTTCGCTAAGGTTGCGGAAAACTAGCGTACGCAGTTCATAGTGTGTTCCGGGGGACTTTTCCCAGGTAGTATTAGGGGGTGTGGGCAACCATGCCCCTTTTTCGTTAAATTTCAGAGCTGGTTGCCTCATTTCGTTTCCACTAAAACGAAAACAAGAATAGGGAAACAGCAGGTAGAAAGGATAAAACAGGCAAATGGCGGAGTTTATCTACCAGATGTATCAGGCTCGTAAGGCCCATGGCGACAAGGTGATTCTTGACGACGTGACCCTGAGCTTCTATCCCGGTGCCAAGATCGGCGTCGTGGGCCCCAACGGTATGGGCAAGTCGACCCTGCTCAAGATCATGGCCGGTATCGAGGAGGTCTCCAACGGCGATGCCAGGCTCACTCCCGGCTACACCGTGGGCATCCTGCAGCAGGAGCCGCCGCTCGACGACGACAAGACCGTCATCGAGAACGTGCGCATGGCGTTTGGCGATATGATCGCCAAGGTCGATCGCTTCAACAAGATCGGCGAGGAGATGTGCGACCCGGATTGCGACATGGACGCCCTCATGGCCGAGATGGGCAAGCTCCAGGACGAGATCGATGCCGCCGACGGCTGGGATATCGATTCCAAGCTCGGCCAGGCCATGGACGCCCTGCAACTGCCCGATTCCGACATGCCGGTCAATGTGCTTTCCGGCGGCGAGCGCCGTCGCGTGGCCCTGTGCAAGCTGCTGCTCGAGGCTCCCGATCTGCTGCTGCTCGACGAGCCCACGAACACCTGGATGCCGAGTCGATCCTGTGGCTCGAGCATTTCCTGCACAACTACCAGGGCGCGGTGCTTGCCGTCACGCACGATCGCTACTTCCTGGATAACGTTGCCGAGTGGATCTGCGAGGTCGACCGCGGTCACCTTTATCCCTACAAGGCAACTACTCCACGTATCTGGAGACCAAGGCGCCCGTATCGAGGCTCAGGTAACCGCGATGCCAAGCTTGCCAAGCGCATGGAGGCCGAGCTCGAGTGGGTGCGCAGCTCGCCCAAGGCTCGCCAAGCCAAGAACAAGGCCCGCCTGGCTCGCTACGAGGAGATGGAGGCCGAGGCCCGCGCAAGCCAGAAGCTCGACTGGACCGACATCCGCATCCCTGTGGGCCCGCGTCTGGGCAACAAGGTGCTCGAGGCCCATCATCTGCACAAGGAGTTCGATGGCCGTGTGCTCATCGACGACCTTTCGTTTACCCTGCCGCGCAACGGCATCGTGGGCGTCATCGGCCCCAACGGTGTCGGTAAGACCACGCTGTTCAAGACGATTGTGGGTCTGGAGCCGCTGACTTCGGGCGAGCTTGAGGTGGGTGAGACCGTCAAGATCTCCTATGTCGACCAGAACCGTTCCGGCATCGACCCCGATAAGAACTTGTGGGAGGTCGTCTCGGACGGCCTGGACCACATGATGGTCGGCGAGACCGAGGTTCCGAGCCGCGCTTATGTGGCGAGCTTTGGCTTTAAGGGCCAGGACCAGCAGAAGCGCGCTGGCGTACTCTCCGGTGGCGAGCGCAACCGTCTGAACTTGGCGCTTACGCTCAAGCAGGGCGGCAACCTGCTGCTCCTCGACGAGCCCACGAACGACCTCGACGTCGAGACGCTGTCCTCGCTCGAGGCGGCGCTGCTCGAGTTCCCGGGCTGCTCGGTGGTCATTAGCCACGATCGTATGTTCCTGGACCGCGTCGCCACGCACATCCTGGCGTGGGAGGGCACCGATGAGAACCCGGGCAACTGGTATTGGTTTGAGGGTAACTTCGAGGCCTATCAGGCCAACCGCATCGAGCGCCTGGGCGAGGACGCAGCCCAGCCGCATCGTATCCACAGGAAACTTACCAGGGACTAGTTTGATGTGGCAAAGGGACAGCCCCTTTGTCACACGAACTTATGCTCAACCTGGGAAATAAAAAACGCGGCGAACGTTTTTGTGACGTTCGCCGCGTTTTGCTATTCGTTGGATTCTTCAACCTTGTCGACGGTCCAGGTGGCTCCGAGGCCTCCGGTGGTGTTGCGGCGGATGCGCACGGTGACTTCGTGGCGCTCGCCGGCCTGCGTGTAGCGCAGGGGGAAGATTGCGCGGTTTCGCGCGGCCTCGATGGTGCCGCGTTCGCGGGCGATCCAGTAGTACTCGCCGACGATGCCGAGGGTGTCGGCGCCGTAGGGGAGATAGGTCGACAGCTGGTGCAGCAACGGGCCGGGGCAGAAGACCTCGGTTGCGAAATCGACGGGGAAGTCCTCGGGGATGGTCGGTGCTGCGGGTACCGAAGCCGGTACCGGTGCGGGAATTTGGTCATAGACAGGTGCGGATGCGGACTCGATGACGGGTGCAGACTCGGGCGCCGGTTCTGGCTTAACTGCGGAATCTGTCGGTTCCACGGAGACGGATGTGTCTTCAGTCTCGGTTTTGGCGTCGGCTTGCGGGGCGTCCTCTGCCTCGACAGACGCTTTGCCTCGATGGGCGTGGATGCCATGGTGGTGATGCCGGCGTGGCGTTCTCGGGGTCATAGACGGCCGTGAGCGAGATGCGGGCTGCGGTGCCTCGGGCTCCGATGCCGCCTCGGTAGCGTCCTGTTCTGCGAGTTCTTCGGGCTGATCGTCCTCGGCCTCGTTGCCAAAGACATCGCTGTTTTGGAACGCAGGCGTCTCGGGTTGGTCAGCGGCTTCTTCGGTTGTCGACTTGGACGCTTCGTTGAACTCAGCAGTGGCTTCCTGCTCGGATATGACTTCGGGATCGGTCGTGACGGCGATTTCTGGTTCGGCTTCTGCTGTTACCACAATAGCGACTTCGATCTCCGTCTCGGGCTCGGGTTCCGGGGCGACTTCGGCCACGGGCTCGGGCTCGGCGCGCTTAACGTGCTTGGGGCGCACAGCCTTCAGGTCCTTCTCACCGCGCTTTTTCTTTTTGTAGGACTGCTTGGCTCCCTTGGCTGCCTTGGGCTTGTCCTCGCCCTTGGCGAGAGCGGCATCCCAAGCCTCGTTGGCGATGACGGTGGCATACAGACGCCCGCCCTTAAAGACGGTCAGCTTAATGCAGTCGTCAAGCTCTTCGAGCAACTCGCGCGTGGACTCAAAGCCCAGGTCGTAGGCCGTCATATCGCCCGCGACGAGTGCCTCCTCGACCTGCGTCATAAACGTTTGCTTGCCGCATCCAATCGCATCGCGTAGCAGGCGATACAGATAGATGTGGTTGCCCAGCGAAAGCGTGGGCCTAACTATTGTCTTGCTCATGGCAAATCTCCTCTTTACACATGTAAAGCATCTTACCATCGCATAGCGTTCGCCATGGCGGCGCCCAAGGCAAACGGGCGCGAACCGCTGTCGATTCGCGCCCGTTATACAGGCCGGTTATCTATGAGAGGAAAATGTGCTTAGTTGCCCGATGCCGTGCCTTGGCTCGAGTTGTCGGATGCGTGCCGGACGCGGTTCCGCTCGAGCTGTTCGAGCTGTTGGTGTTGCTGCCGTCTGCTGTGCCCGTTCCCGAAGTGCTGTCGCTCGTCTGGCCGCCCGTGCTCGGATGCGAACCGTCAGTCGTTTGGCTTGAGTCGGTCGTGCCGGACGGCGTGCCACTGTTGGACGCAGAAGAATCGGTGTCCTGCGATTGGTTTTGGGTGTTCGATGACGAATCGGCAGAGGTAGAACTGTCTTGTGCGTCGTCCGTCTGTGCCTGCTGATCTTGTGACTGGGCGGTGCCATTTGCATCGCTCTCGGTCGTGCGCGACGAAAGGATTGGCTCGGGGCGCTCACCCAGACCCTCTCCGGCAGTGGTGATAAGGATGGCGCCGGCGCAGGCGATGACCGCGACGATGGCGATGGCGATCGAGAAGACGATGACCTTCTTTTGCGTCTGGCTGCGCTCTGCCGCTGCTTGGCGCGCAGGCTGTTGGGGGCGACGCGCGCCGTGGTCGCGCGACCTGCAACCTGACGCATCTCCTGCGTGGTCGGCGGCGCCACCTAGGTGCTCCTCGACATCGGGTTCAACGGGCTCGTAGGCGCCGGCAGGGTAGTCGACAGCGGCATGCGTGCCTTGATTGCTTCGGCGCTGGCAGAGATAAAGTGGCGGTAGACCTGCGAGGACACAACGGTGATGACCGAGCTCACGGCGGCGCCAATTACTGAACCAGCGATACCAATCTTGGAGGCAAGCGCGACGCTCGTGGCGGCAGCTGCGGCGCCGGCGATGATCTGGGGAATGGAAATGTCGTCAAACAGGCCCTTTTTGGGTGCGATGGCCATGGTCTGTCCGATGGAATGGTTCTCGTGCACGCCGTTGTTGAGCGATGCCGGCGTCATGACGCGCGTGCGCGGCGCGTCGGTATATTCAGTCGTCATACGGGGTCCTCCCGGTTCGTTTAGTGCTGCGACAGGTTGTTCAGCCCTCAGGTACCCAGTCGGTGTGAACCGGAGATGGATTCGCCCGCAACACCATCAACTCACCAAAGCGCGAAACTTCTTCTCAGGCTGATCGAATGAAGACGGGGCGAATCGTTCGGATGTCGAAAGGAAGGTTGACCGGATTTGAAATCCCGTGGAATAATCGGGCTCGCGGCGCTGTTGCTTGCGCCGGGTAGGGAGCGTCATGAAAATCCTTAAGCGGATCAACAACAATACGGTTATCTGCGTAAACGCCAAGGGCCGTGAACTCGTGGCAATTGGCCGCGGTATCGGGTTTCCCAATGGCCCCGATGAGGTCACACTCGATAAGATCGAGCGAACCTTCTACGGTGTCGACTCGCGCTACCTAGCGCTGCTCGACGAGATCGATCCTCAGGTGATGGAGTTCTCCGCCCAGATTGCCGATATCGCTCGCTCCAACATCTCGCGCGAGCTCTCGGCAAACCTTCCCTTTACCATGGCTGACCATATCGCCTTTGCCATCAAACGCTGCCGCGAGCATATGTTCGTGCAGATGCCGCTCTCCTATGATGTGCAGCAGATGTACCCCATTGAGTACAAGATCGCCAAGTTCGCGATCGAGGGCATCAATCGCGGCTTCAACGTCAAGATGCCGCGGGGGAGGCGAGCGGTATCGCGCTCTGTATCGTCAACAGCGTGGTCGCCTCGTCTTCAAAGGCCAAATCCAATACGGTGCGTAAGGACGAGGTGATGCTCGAGAGCTTCACCAAGATTATCGAATCCGAGCTGGGGGTTTGCGTGGACCGCGACGGCTTTGACTTTTGCCGTTATGCCACGCACGTGCGCTACCTGTTAGAACGCGTGCAGACAGGAGAGCCCCTCAACACGGAGAACGGCGCGCTTTACGGACCGCTCTGCGAGCAGCATCCCGACGTGGCCGTGTGCGTCGACCGCATGGCCGCGCTTATCGAAGAGCGCTTTGACGCCGGGCTCGCCGATGAAGAGAAGGTCTACCTGATGCTCCACGTCAATCGCGTCTGCGCGGGATCTAGGTCCTAATCGACCGCTCGCCGCTGAAGTTTGACCGTTGGCCGGTTTCGACTTTCGTAAAAGCAACTGTTGGATGTAGTTTCATAGTCACATAAGGTGTTATTCGAGAAGAGCCTCGAAGCATGACGTAGACAGTTCCCTGTCCGCTTTGTGCTTTGGGGCTCTTCTGTTTTTGTCTTCTTCTTGCTTTTCTCGATTTGCCTCGTGTCAGGCCTGCCGTAATCGGTTCTTCGCGTGTGCGCAAACGGGAAGACAGAAAAGCAAGGGAGTTCAGCTATGACTGACAATAAGAAAATCGCAGCGGACGTGCTCGAGGCCGTCGGTGGCAAGGAGAACGTGACGTTTGTTGCGCACTGTATGACGCGCCTGCGTTTTAACCTCAAAGATATCGATGCCCCCGATATCAAAGAAGTGAAGAAGATTGGCGGTGTGTTGGGTGCTCAAATCTCCGGAGGGCAGTTCCAGGTAATCGTGGGCCAAAACGTGCCCAAGGTTTATGACGAGCTCTGCAAGATCGGCGGCTTTGCCAAGCAGGACGCCATCGACGAGAACCTTGATGCTCCTAAGCAGAAGCTCACACCTAAGGTTATTGGCAATAACATCCTCAACTACCTGTCAAGCTCCATGGTGCCTATGATCCCCGTCCTAATGTGTGCTGGCCTGTTCAAGACCGTAGCGGTGGTGCTGGGACCTACGATGGCGGGCGTGCTGTCCGACACAAGCGACCTTTATGTTCTGATGAACATGGTTTATGACGCAGCGTTCTATTTTATCCCCATCTACCTTGGCTATAATGCGGCTAAGAACATTGGCGTAACGCCTGTCCTCGGTGCTTTATGGGCGGCATTCTTATCGACCCGACCATGATTCAGCTTGCGACCGATGGAGCTCAGTTCTCCGTTTATGGCATTCCCTGCGTCGCCGCAAACTACACAAAGACGGTCCTTCCCATTCTTCTGTCCGTGTGGGCGATGAGTTATATCGAGCGCTTCTTCCGCAAATATGTGCCAGATACCCTTTCAACGGTTTTCGCGCCTTTCCTTACCATGGTCGTCGCTGTTCCTGTGTCTCTCTGCGCTCTCGCCCCTGTTGGTTCATGGGCCGGTAATGCCCTCGCCGCCGGTTTTGAGTTCCTTGGTACTTCCGGTGGTATCGCCGCCATCCTCGGAGGAGGTATTCTGGCGGGTCTTTGGTGCCCAATGATTATTACCGGCATGCATGTGGCGGTTGCGATGATTGCCATCGCTAACTATATGACTGTGGGAACCGACAGCTTTGTTTTGGTTGCGACGGGCGTTAGCTTTGGGCGACCTTCGGCTGCGAGGTGGCGACCTGGCTCAAGCTGCGCGATAAAGACGAGAAGAGCATGGCATTCGGCTATTTGGTCGCAAACATTGTCGGAGGCGTCGGCGAGCCTTTCATCTACGGCATGATGCTGCGCTATCGCCGCGTGTTTGTCTGGAAGATTATCGGATCCTTTGTTGCCGGTGCGCTTGCAATCGCTCTCGGAGCCACGGTTTATACTGCCGGCGCGGCATCTAACTTCTTGGAGTTCCTCGCGTTTGCGGGCGGCGGGACCCAGAATCTCATCAACTTTGGAATCGCTGCTGGTGCAGGCTTCCTTGTGAGCGCTTGGGCACGTATTTCCTGGGCTTTACGGCGGATGAGCTCGAGAATGGCCCCGTTTCCGAGCGTTAAGTTTTCTACGGCCTGCGTGTGGCAGGACGCATTGGAAGGGCGTCCATGACGCCCTTCTCTTTTTGTATTTCTATTTCCGATGTTTGGGCGGCGTGTGCCGCGAAGAGTTGGAGTTGGAATGAACATAGAGTTTGGAATCTCGAAGATTGACGTAACACCCCAGTCTCCTTGCCGCATGGGCGGCTACAACAGAAAAGGTGCCTGGACGGATGTTCTTGATCCTATTGAGCCAACGCTAGCGCTGTCTGTGTTGATCTTGTCCCGTTTATTCTTATCGAGCTCGATTCAATAATGGTGTCGAAAGATTTTTCCCTTTCGGTCAAGAACGCCGTATCGTCAAAAACGGGCATCGATTCGAGCAATATCGTCGTCGCATGCATTCATACCCATTCTGCACCATGCTATTTTAAGCTTGCCTACGAGGATACGTTACCTGAAACCGAATTGACGAGTGATTTGATTGGCTTGGCTACCGAGGCGGCGGTATCTGCATGGGCGTCCAGGTCGAAGGCGACCGTATCGATGGAGATGTTAGGCATCGAGGGACTGTACGGGAATCGAAATGTTCAGGGCGGTCCGGCCGATAAACAGGTAAGTATTTTCTCGTTTGAGGACGCTCAAGGCGGTCGCCCAATTGGAAAAATGCTGTTCATATCCGCTCATCCTACCATCCTTAATGGGAAAAGCGCCGTCCTCTCTGCTGATTTGATTGGGCATGTCAGGCAGCGTTTGGAGAGGAAATATGGCTGTCCTGTACTTTGCGTCAACGGAACGTGCGGGGATGTGTCGACGCGTTTCTATCGGCAAGGGGAGGGAGTTGCCGAACTCGAGCGCACGGCTAACGAACTTTGCGCTCAAATTGAATCCAAGCGTGAGCGCGCGGCACTCAGAGTTGATACTCCGCGTTGGGGCTCTATCAGCATGAAGAGTGTCTACGATGCAAAAACAGATCCGGACTGGATCGAGATGACCAATCGGATAGAGGCTATGGATGCGAGCCCGATGCGAGACTTTCTCCTTAAGCGGCAACAACTTAAGCTCTCGATGGGGAAAATCGAGCTTGAGCTTCCGAGCCAGTTTGCGGTAATTGGTAACTGCATTTTTATCACGATGCCATGCGATACGTGTAGCACATTAGGCTTGGATTTTAAGAGGGCGTTTAGCAATACAACGTCTTTGTTATCGGCTATGCGAACACGTACTGCAACTACCTTGTGCCTCAGGAAGACTACGGCAAGTATTTTGAAACCTACAACTCGCGAACGCCGCGCGGGGTTGCCGATGCGTTCGTTGCGCGAATCATTCAGGCGGTCGGTGCCGCGCTATAGCGGGCGCTATAGACCATCGTGGTAGATGAACCGGTCAGGATTATACGGAGCATGTATTGTGTCAATCATTGAACCTCTCATCCAACAAGTCCTTATCATGTTTTTGCTCATGGGAATGGGCTACGCTCTAAACCGCTTGGGCATATTGAGCGAGCAGGCTGCAATAGAATTCGGAAAGTTGCTCATCAACCTTGTGATTCCCGCAATCATTCTCAAATCATTTTGGATCGAGTATTCGTTTC
>ENA-OQBT01001218-OQBT01001218.1-human-gut-metagenome-genome-assembly--contig:-NODE-1218-length-10857-cov-3.743523_pt1 | contig 10857 bp, 8 predicted proteins | sample MGYA00242749_ERZ504557 | MGnify/ENA primary metagenome ERZ504557 (study PRJEB26092, sample SAMD00036243) | human gut metagenome | host: Homo sapiens | study: EMG produced TPA metagenomics assembly of... | reverse complement strand
AATGGTTTCATAAGGGGTTGTTGTTGGAAATTGTACTTTTTCAACAACTTGGAAATTTTCATCTCCAACGGCACAAACAAATTTGGTTCCGCCCGCTTCTACACTACCGTATAATTTAGTCATTTTTATAAATCATTCCTTTCGTTTCACTCAAGGCACAACACTAAACGAAAAAGAAGTGTTACGCTTTTTATTTTCATAATAACATTTTGAGAAGCTCCATCACTCCAAATCACTAGAAAAGAAGTAAATCATTTGTAACAGTAACAAACAATCAATAGATGGACAATTCTTAAATCTTATGAAAGAAGATGCCTCACACTAAAAATAATTTACCTTAATTGCAATAACATCCATAGTTCCACTCTATCACTGTTTATTTCGCCGGAAATGTAATAAGAACAAGAGTGGTCAACCTAAGTATAGCAAGTCTTTCAAAAAATATGCTGCTACTATGTTAAGATAATTTGTTTTTTTGTAAAAAATCAACAGTAGCCCCCATTAAGTTAGCAGCATTTTGAAATCGACATCTGGCAATATTTGGGACAAAAGGCGCAATACCAACGATTTGCTTCAGATTATTCAATTCTTTTGTCAAGTCGGGAATTAACCAATCTGCCTGAGAAACACCTCCACCTATTAAAATAATGTCTGGATCAAAAGCATAAGATAAATTAAAAATTCCTCTGGCTACCTGATGTACAAAAAAGCTTTTTCCTCACAAGCAATGGTTTCACCAAGAAAAGCCCTTTCAAAAATCTCAACTGCATCTAACTTTTCCCCTGTACGTTTATAATAACGTCTAGCCATGCTAACAGTCGTTCCAACAGTTGAGAAAGTTTGAGTATCATCCACCAACATATAACCGAATTCCCCACCAAAAAGATGCTCGCCATGGTGAACCTTACCATCGATAACAACAGCACCTCCCACACCAGTTCCAAGAACTAACAACAAAGCTGTCGTACAGCCTTTAGCCGCTCCAAAAGCTACTTCTGCTAAAGCTGCGCAATTGGCATCATTTTCAATGGATACAGGAAGAGCAAACAGTGTTTCAAGTTCCGACTGAATATTAAATCCATGTATATAAGGTAGAGCGCTTGCTCCTTCAATAACACCAGTGTTTTTATTAACAGCACCCGGGGAACTAATCGCTACACCTTGAATAATGTGTTCCTTCTTTGCCTGTTCCACTATATTACTTAGGCAATGATAAAAAGATTCTAAATCTATCGGTGTTTTAACACTGGTAATATCTCCTAATTTTCCTTTATCATAAAGGGTGTATTTTATGGTTGTTCCACCGATATCAATAGCTAGTAATGGCATAATATCTCCTTATACAGATAATTAGTTAAAAAATTACTATCAAGTTCGATACTTTTCTAAAATTTCTTCAGAAATATCTAGAGTAGACGTATCTGTTAGCTGTTTATACCAGTAAGCAGATTTTTTTAACGTCTTAATTTGAGTATGCGTATTTAGAGCAATTAATCCATAACGATTTTTATATGAATTTCGCCAACTCCAACAATCTATCGGAGTCCAGACATGATATCCTAAACAATTAGCACCTTCCTCTATAGCTTTATATAACCAAAAAAGATGCTCAGTCATGAAAATAATACGGTAATCATCGCAGATCATATTATCTGCATCTTTGAAGCGTTCTTCATTTTCAACTCCAATTCCATTTTCTGATACAAACCAAGGAAGATTTCCGTAATCATTTTGTAAACGTTTTGCAATAGCATATAGCGTCTGAGGATGAATTTCCCATCCTCTATCTGCATTCATACGTACTCCTCGTTTTTGATAAGAAGCATAATATTTATCTGGACGCCAATCTTGCGCTAAACTGTCACTTGAATACTCTGGTTCTCTAACACGATTTGGATGATAATAATTTATCCCTAAAATATCAATGGTATTATTCTGAATACAAGCCAGATCCTCTACATTAGAGTTCCAGATAATACCTTCTTTAACCAATAATTCCACAAAATCTTTTGGAAATTGGCCTTTAACTGAAGCATCTAGAAAGAAACGATTTTGCCAAAGATCTGCCATCTCTGTTGCTTTGATATCTTCTATATTGTCTGTCGCTGGATAGGCAGGCGTAACATTTAATATAATACCAATCCGTCCTTTGGGGTTTTGATTATATTTTCGGTAATTCGCAATAGCACACGAGGAAGCTAATTGAAGGTGATAAGCGACTTGAATTGCTTTTTTGCCATCAACTAGATCTGGGTAGTGAAAACCTAGAAGATAGCCACATTCAACCACTACCATCGGTTCATTGAAGGTAAACCAATCAACCACACGATCGCTAAATGCTTGGAAGCAAACAGAAGCAAATTTTGCGTACAAATCCACTACATGACGACTCTCCCAACCACCATACCGTTCCATCAACTCCATTGGTAAATCAAAATGATTTAAATTCAACATGGGGCGAATGCCTTGTGCCAAGCACTCATCAATAACAGCATTATAAAAGGCAAGTCCTTGTTCATTGACAGTGTTTTTCTCAAAATCATCTATTAAACGAGTCCACTGAATACTGGTCCTTAGTGATTTTAAACCAGCTTCTTTCATCAAACGTATGTCTTCTTTAAAATCATGAAAAAAATTGCTGGCAGTGTCTGGACCTAGCGCTCCCCAAAAACGCTCTTGATAGTGATCAAAATCATAGTCAAAGACACTATCGTGCTTTTTCTTAAATCGTCCCTCGGTTTGCGGGCCACTCGTTGCTCCCCCCCATAAAAAATCCTTTGGAAATGTTACTAACATACAAAGCTCCTTTTATTCTGCTAATTGTTCCTCAACATGATTTCGCCAATCCTTAGTAACAGCTACACAATAGACCTGTAAAAGCCCTATCATCCCAAAAAGAATTAATCCCTTAAATTGATATGTGAGAGCTAAAATCAAAACTAAACCTACTAATAGTTTTAAATAGGTCATAAAATTAACAAAATTTGAAATAAAACTTAATCCTATTAAATTCTTTATACTTATCTCAAATTGACTATCGATCAATAAAGCATACTCAAAAGCTATTATGACAAAAATTAAAGCGAAGAACAAAATAAAATCAACTACTAAGAATAATAGACCTGAAATCTGCACTGATAAATATAAATTGTAGCTAAGTAAAATAAGTATAGCTGTATAAATCCAAAAAATTAGGTTCGCGCGTGCAAACTCTTTTCGAAAAAGTTGAAACGCTTCCCTTAACGTAATAGATTTATAATCGAAGTCATATGATAAATAAAGAATGGTAATAACTTTTAAAGCAGGTCCGATTCCCGCAACAATTAAACCAGTAGCCGTTAAAATCCAAAAGAATAGGGTCAATTTTACGATAACCCATATTCGAATAAAAAAAGTTTCTAATGCTTTTCCAATCATTTTTCACTATCTTTCTATTTGTGTTTTTCCTTATTGTACCACTTCTCTGAGGACTTAACTGTTTTTAAACAACGTTAATATCGTTTTAAGGTAAACAGTAAATATCAAATAGCGCTCAACGAAAATTAAAACTATACTAGATAATGAACTACCCCATATAACCAAGATTTGGTAAGTCAAGGAAGGTACAGTATCGTTTTAACTTTCGAAGAGTGTACATGATCCATTTTTCTCAGAATTACTTATTTCTAAAGGATTATTTTACTCAAATAAGAGTTGCAAATTCATAAATAATGATTCATTAAGAGATGCCGAAATATAAGGAAGTATCTTTTCTAAGTGAATTTTGTATTTATTTTAAACCTTGTACTTGAACTTCATACAAGCGAACCGCTGAGTCAGAACCTTGAGTTGGTTTTTTTGCTGTGATACGCACATAACGTGCTTGACATTGCTTAAAGGCGTGTTGTGTTTCTTCCGCCTTATTTTTTTTCACATTAGCAACTTCTGTCCAGTTTTGCTTATCTGCTGAGACTTCAACAATATAATCGGAAGTATTCATGTCCGCCGATTCTCCACCAGCTTCTGCATGGCTGATTGATACTTGGTTAATTGTTTCTGCTTTTCCAAGATCAATCGTCACATTATGTTTACGGGGGCCAACAGCACACCACTTCGTATCTAATTTACCATCAACAACCATTTCGCCTGCTTCTGATTCATTGGTAAATCCATCCACTTCAACTACTTTATTGAGAGCAAAATTTGTTAATTCCACTGTTTTATCTACGACAGTTATTAAAGCTTTTTGCGTCACTTTATTTTCCTTGCCCTTATTATTTACTGCTGTCAAACTAACTGAATAGGTACCTGCTTTTGCAAAACTTACTGTCGGATTTTTCGCTGTTGCACTTTCCTTATCGGCACCTTCGATTTTCCACTTGTATTTTACAGAAGCTAAGTTTGACTTATTTATAAAGTGCACTTTTTCACCAACACTAACCACTGTTTTATCTGCTACAAATGCTGCTTGTGGTAAAGAATTATCTGGCCAATCAACTGTAGTAGTTGATGATTTTCCTGCTTTACCCTCTTGGTTAACAGGTACAATCTCAAAGCTTGTTTTCTCTACATTTTTACCACGTTTTAAAGCGTTTACAAAGAAAGCATTAATATTGGAGCTACCTAAAAATTCCTTGCTTTTATCCGCATTAATCTGATAAATCTCATAGTGTACTTGATTACTCTCATCTGCATCTGACTTCCAAGTTAGTCTAAAACCACCAATAGTCCCTTCTTCTTCAAAGACTTTATCAGAGACTTTAGCCTCTGCTACAGAAATATTTTTAGCTTTGTCTCCATTTGTCAATGTCATTTCGCCAATATGAATAGATTGAGCCTCCATATCTTTATCTGCTGTCAAGCGAAGTCCAATTTTTCGAATGTTTTTTCCAACCAGTTTTTTGGTATCAAAAGTAATATTAGACCAATCACTATCTAAGCTTTTATCCCCAGATAACTCAATTTTTTTACCATCAGATAATTCAAAAATCGCTTTAACTTTAACTGATTGATCGGAACGCATCTTGACAGAAAAAATGGCATCTTTTTTGACGGTCAAATCTGTGGCAAACAAAGTAAGCGTAGAAGATTTACCTGCTGCAAGATAGTCTGCCTGCAATTTAAGAGAATTACCACCATTATAAGCATTAGCAAAATCAAAACTTGGAGTTATCTGATTATCGCCTTCATTGTCAATAATCCAACGATAAGTCGGTAGAATACCCGCCAAACTACGATCGTTCCAGTCTCTTTCGGATATTTTTTGACCGTCTTTAAAATAATTATAACCATTTCCTAGATTGAAATTAGTAGTAAACGAATCTCCTGTGATTGCTGATTTTTCCAGGACATATTTAGAAAGTCCGATCCAAGATTCATCATCAGAGGCATCGACTTTTCTTGGATCTGCTTCTTGATTGACCCAAAAAGTTGACTCGCGATTTTGGAAATCATCCCAATCAGTAGCATTGGTATAGGTGGCACTAGCAGCATACAAACCGATAGAAGTTTGGGTGCTATTGTCTCCTTGCTCCAATAAGTCCCATTTAACCGATGTCTGCACATCTTTTTCTTGAACATCTATCCCCGCATAAATTTGATATGGATCCAAACTATGTTCTTTAGCGTATTGATTTGATTTCTCAAGTAACTTTTGATCGGCTAGCTTATTAGTATTCCACCAAAAATTCAAGAACATGCTATCAGCTGCCTTATCTTCTATGAAGGTTGCATTTTGATCATTAAGTTGATTTTGCCAATCTACCTTACCATCTTTTGTCATGGCATCATACCACATCACTTGCAGATTAGGCTCTTCTTTTTTGACTTGTTGAATAAGGGCTTTCATATTTGCCGCATCTTCAGCGCTAAGTCCATCTGTTTCTTCATTGATAAACCAACCTTCAAATCCATATGCTTTTGCCACTTTTACCATTTGACTTGCAAATGGAAATTGACCATTATCATCCTTTGCAAGCATTTTCTTAACCCAATCTTCCTTACCACCATATTCATTAGGAGGTAGGAAAATCGTGCCCAGAACAGGTACACCGTTGATATGAGCTTCATCGATAACATCTGCTGATGGAGTCACAATCAACCCCTCTCCAGCTGAACCACCCCAATACACTAGTGTATCAATGTATTGCCAATAGTCGAAAGTATAAGTCGAAAATTCAGAACTACCACGTGATGGGTTCCCCGAAGTAGACGAGTTCATCATCGAAAGAGCTACAATTTTAGTCTTCTCATTTTGTGAGGAATTTGACGAAGTTAAATTCTCTGTAGCAACACGTTTTGCCAGAGGAACTCTTGATTGATTATAGAGTAAATCTTTATCTTTTTTAGCTGACACTTCAAGAATTTTTCGGGCATCCAATAGGAGGAAATGGGGGTATTTTTACTTTGATAGTCCGCTATTGCTTCCGAGGTTACTTTATAGTTTGTCTCACTAGACATATTATTACAAGCTGCTAATAAAGTTGCTACTGTTAACACTCCTGTTGTTGACAGACCTAATCGAACGAGCATTTTCTTCGTTATTTTCATATCATTCTCCAATAAATAGTTAGTCTTCCCTAGTCACCGAATCGATTTCGATAGCAAAAGCTTGCCAAGGTTGGAGCAAAACCATACTCAGCGAATCTGGAAATGAGACATTACCAATAATAAGACGTTTTATAATAAAATCAGACTCAAAATTCTGTGGATAGGATGACAAATTAATGACCACAAGAATTGTCTGGTGAGATGTTTTTCTGAGATAGGCAATAACGCTATCAACACTATCTAGAAATAAAGTTTCTCCCGTAGTGACCCAATCTTCATCGTGTCTCAGACGAATCAGATTTTGATAAGTCGTAAAAATAGATTGAGGCTCTGCTAAAGCATCCTTTGCATTAATATTGACATAATTAGGATTTACTGATATCCAAGGAATCCCCGTTGTAAATCCTGCTTGGATATCACTTGTCCATTGCATAGGGGTTCTAGCATTGTCACGACTCATATCACGTAAGATATTCAAAATATCTTCTTTTGACTTCCCAATTTGTCGTTGTAACTTGTAAAAATCCCACGATTCTATATCTTTAAACTCCGACAAGTCAGTAAAGGGATAGTTGGTCATGCCCAATTCTTCTCCCTGATAAATAAAGGGTGTGCCTCGTAGCAAGTGAAAAAGAATAGCAAAAGCTTTAGCCGAACGCTCACGATAGTCTCCTTCATCACCCCAGAAAGATACTATGCGTGGCAAATCATGATTATTTGTAAATAAAGCATTCCATGCTTGATTTGGCTTTAGTGATTGCCAAGCAAGTAGAGCCTCTTTTAGTTTTGGTACATTTAAAGGAAGTTTATTCCATTTGTCACCATTTCCAGCTGAAGTCAAGATATGCCAAAAGCCAAAAACCATCGACAATTCCTTACGTTCTGGCGCACTGTAAAGCTTTGCCAACTCTGGTGAACTCGACCAAGCCTCACCAACGACAAGACAATCACGCTTTCCGAAGGTAGCTCATGCATTTCTTGAAGATAATCATGAAGATGCGGACCATTTACTGTCACTTCCTTATCGACTTGCTTACCAATCAAATCAATCACATCCAAACGAAAACCGCTAATACCTTTGTCTAACCAAAAATTCATCATCTGATAAATTTGCTGACGAACTTCTTTATTTTCCCAGTTAAGATCAGGTTGCTGGGGACTAAAGAGATGGTAATAATACTGATTGGTCTGCGAATCATAGGTCCAGTTACTAGGATTTCCGATAGCTGATCACGCCAGATATAGAAATTTCTTTTAGAATTATGCTTAGATTTACAAGATTCTTGAAACCAAGCATGTTGGTCCGAAGTATGATTTACCACCATATCCATAATCAGACGAATTCCTAGTTTTTTTGACTGATTGACAAGCTTATCAAAATCTGATAGCGTTCCAAAAATTGGGTCGATTTTACAATAATCCCCCACATCATAACCATTATCAACCATGGGAGATTGATAAACAGGAGATAGCCAAATAGCATCAATTCCTAAGTTTTTTAGATAATCTAACTTCTCTAAGATTCCACGTATATCTCCTATTCCATCACCATTACTATCTTTAAAAGAACGTGGATAAATCTGATAAATAACAGCTTTTTTCCACCAATTAGTCATCATATACTCCAAATCATTTTTATTGTGAACAACTTCCAATGTGGCTTAAGAATAAGATAGATACAAGAGGAAGAAAATAAAATGTTGAGTTAACTTATTAGTAAATAAGACCTCCCAAGATGTTTTAAAAAAACAACAAGAGAGGTCCCGATACTTACTAATTTTTCTACCGAATTTCAGTCAAGTAGATTTCTGGTATAGCAAAGTTTTAATACGTTAGACCAATTAAACTCTAATTTTAAAAACGACTGTTGTTAACCATACCTTTAGTTAGATTCTTTACTTTTAAGATAATCATCATATTGTGCTTGCATTTCTTTTTGTACTTTATCAAAACCAGCTTTCTTCAAATCATCTTTTAGTTTTGGCAATGTTTCAGTCGGATCAACACTTCCTGTATTTAATTGGTCCAAGTACTGACTCATCACATTAGAAAGATTTGAAATCTCAGATTTTACTTTTGATTGATCGAAAGTAAAACCTAATAATGGTGAAACAGAAGCATTTTTAATAGACTCATCTCTTTTTGCAATCATCTCATCTGTAACAGCATCTGTAGTGTAAAGAAGGGCATTATTTCCAGTATTCCAAGCAGGCATGTGTGTTACACCTTCACTATAAGATTTCAATGTTTTAATCTTCTTATCACCCGTTTTTTCCCATTGTTTACCTTCAATACCATAAACAAGAGTATTAAGTAGCTTTTCGTTGCTGTTGATTAATCCAAGAACTTGCACTGCTTCTTTTTTATGTTTAGAAGTATTTGAGACAACAAAATTTGCTACACGTGCTTGGTCAGTTGTAATCAATGATTCTGTCAAAGGTTTTGAAACTAATTCTTGACCTGCAGCTTGCGTTAAGATGGTATCACCATAATCGTAAGGACCTTGAGTCTCAATTCGAGCAAACCAGTTGTTTGAGTTCAAATCATAAGCAGTACTAGAAGTAGCAGCATCTGCTGGAATAAGTCCTTTTGTATAATATTCATGCATTAGTTTTAAATTCTCAACATAAGAAGGAATATCATATACATTTTGAATTTTCTTTCCATCTCCAGTCACATCAACCGCAAATGGTAGGCCATTTCCTAATACATAGTCAACATTTCCTGGTGTTTTATACCCTTGACCAACAGCTAGAGCTGCAATATTTGGCTCTTTTTCATGAAATTCTTCTAAAACTTTTTGAGCTGACGCAAAGGAATTCACATCATTAATTGATAAATTATACTTATCAAGATACTGTTTATTAAAAGTAATTACTTGTTGGGCATAAATATTCGCATTTACAGGAAAAGCATAAAGTTTACCATTAATCTTGTTTCCTTCAATATAAGATGGATTGAGAGATTCATATGCAGTTTTAGCATACTTAGGTGCTAAGTCTGTCAAATCAGCAAACGCTCCCTTAGAAGCATTAGTCGCATAATCCTGGGCAAAAGCTATATCGTAATCCTCACCAGAAGAGATTATAACATTCATTTTCTTATCATAATCTCCCCAACCAATGTAACTAATTTCTAGTTTATATCCTGTTTCTTTTTCAATAATTTTATTAGCTTGAGCCATCAACTCTTCATAATTATCCGGCTTATCACCTTTTTGATACATGTGTAGGATTTTGTCACTAGAACCTTCTTTAGAAGATTTTGAAGTTCCACAAGCTACGAGAGTTGTAGCTGCCAATATCGACAGTGAAGCAAGAGCAATTCTTTGGTATTTTTTCATAAGATAACCTCCTTGGAGTTTCCTCCATTTTATTTAAATAACACATTAAAAAGTAAATAATATCTTAGCTATTCTTTGACACCGCCAATTGTCAATCCCTTAACAAAATAGCGTTGGAAGAAAGGATAGCTGATTGCAATCGGCAAAGTTGAGATAACGACAATAGCCATTCGAGCTGATTCTCCCGGAAGAGCCGCTAGACCACCAGCAATCTGTGATCCTGCTCCAGCATTTTGCGTCAAATATTGTAGATTATTTTGAATCTTCATCAATAAATACTGCAACGGTATCAGCTTATCATCTGATATATAAAGTAGAGCATTGAACCAATCATTCCAATAGCCAAGCGCTGCAAAAAGTGAGATAGTAGCAATACCAGGGACAGCTAGTGGAAGAACAATTTGAGTAAAGATTCTCATCTCGCTAGCCCCATCAATACGTGCTGACTCAATAATAGAATCCGGAACCGAACGTTTGAAAAAGGTTCGCATAACAATAATATTAAATGGAGAAACTGCCATTGGTAAAATTAAGGCCCAAATTGTATCTTGCAGTTGCAAAAGATTGGTTACAACAAGATAGTTAGCAATCATACCAGGTGAAAACAGCATAGTGATAAGACAAAATACTGTAAAAAAGCGACGAAAAGGAAAGTTATTCCGAGAAATTGCATAAGCATATAAAGAAGTTGCCGTCGCATTAATCACTGTCCCAAGAACTGTTACAAGAATTGTTACAAATAAAGACTGCAACATCTTCTCTTTCATCTGATCAAACAAGAAAGTGTAAGCATAAAAGCTCCATTCCCTAGGAAAAAAACTATAACCATATTGCTGTAAAGCTGATTCTTTTGTAAGTGAAATAGCTAAAACAAATAAAAAAGGGGAGAACAACATGAAAATCGCAAATAACGCAATCACAATATTGAAGATAAAATTGACCGGACGATTAAATCCCCTAACAGATAAAGAATGCATATTTTTTTC
>ENA-OQBT01001217-OQBT01001217.1-human-gut-metagenome-genome-assembly--contig:-NODE-1217-length-10877-cov-1.621581_pt1 | contig 10877 bp, 15 predicted proteins | sample MGYA00242749_ERZ504557 | MGnify/ENA primary metagenome ERZ504557 (study PRJEB26092, sample SAMD00036243) | human gut metagenome | host: Homo sapiens | study: EMG produced TPA metagenomics assembly of... | reverse complement strand
GGCGGGCTATCACTCTACCGGCAGGAAACAGATCCGAAGAAGCGCACCTTTCGGGTATGGTATCTCATCGCCAACCCCCGCGGCCTGCCGAAAGAGTTTGTCCAGAAAGAGCTGGAGTTTCGGTGGAAACTGTTCCCAGAAAAGAAGGAGGAAACCAAATGAGCAATAAAGCTTTCCAGCAAAATCTGGACGACAAAAAAGGCCCCCAGCCCGGAGGTCCCTATCTCATTCAGATGCTGTTCAAAGAGCCGGTAGAAATGCCGGATAAAGAAAAAATGACTGCCATAATGGAGAAGCACATCGGATCAACAGAGTGCTTCTGTTATGATAAGAAAATGGCCGGCTTTGCCGCCCTGGATCATGTCGCGGAATTTCAGGACGGCAAGTGCCCGGTACAGCTGATGGTGATGAAATGCGACAAGTTCAAGGGCAAAGGCTTTGATGCCTTTCTGATGAGCCAGATGTGGGACTGCCAGGAGGACCGTGACCGGATCTTCCGGGAGTGCAAATATCAGGTGGTGGCCACCGATATGCTGACTGCGGCGCTTCCAGCGCTGGAGCGTGCCAACCTGGATGCCGACTTTCTGGAGGCTCTGGCAGAGCTGTACCCCACCTGTGAGGCGTTCTATTTCCAGAACTGCGGCAAGCTGTTTCTGGCAGAGGATGTGCGCTCCCATCAGATTGAGGGGCCGGATCGGTTCATCCGCTTTGGCGTCAATGTCCGTTTCTTCAACATCGAGGGCACGGAGGATATGCTCATCGACACGGTGGGCATGAGCACCCTGTTTTTGCCGGATCTCCAGTACCACTTCCACGGCATGGACCCAACTGGGTGGTAAACCACGCCTATAATGCAGCGTCCTATATTCTGGAGCATGATAACCCCATTGAGGATGGGGAAACCATAGACGGCGTGGCGGATGGCCAGATGTGCCGGGAGATCCAGTGGAAGTGCCAATATGAAGATGCCTTGATCCAGCCGCCCAGAGGGGTGCTGGACATCAACATGGAAAACTATGCTTCGGGAGGACGCTGAATGAATGGCGTTGCCTATATGCTGGTAGAGAGAAAAAAGAAATTGATGAGCTGATGGATCTGTTTGGAGATGAATACATCGACAATAACCTGGTCTTTTGCTCCAGCAATGGCCGTCCGATGGAAAGCCAGGTGATTAACCGTGCTTTCAATAAACTTATCAAAGAAAACGGACTGCCTCATGTTGTATTCCATTCTCTCCGTCACTCCAGTATCACCTACAAGCTGAAACTCAATGGTGGCGATATGAAATCCGTCCAGGGCGACTCTGGTCATGCTCAGGTAAAAATGGTTGCAGATGTCTACTCTCACATCATCGACGAGGATCGCTGCATAAACGCTCAGCGATTGGAGGAAGCATTTTACTCATCCAAGACTCCTGACCTGTTGAAGATACAGAGCCTAAAACTGCGGATACTGCCGTCACTGAAAGTGATGAAAGTGATGCAGCGAAGATACTGGAACTGCTTAAAAATCCCGAAACTGCCGCACTGCTCAAGCAGCTGGCAAAAGCTTTATAAAGTCCCTCCCTCAGAAGAACGCCTCTCACTTTGTGAGAGGTTTTCTTCGTTTGAACCACTTTGCACAGTGACCAAACACTTTTTTTGTTAGCAAGGTTCTGAAAGCATTTTTGAGCGATGTTAGCAAATTCGCGATTTTGTTTGCAACTTCCTCTAATTTCTGCTAACAAATGTTTGCAAGTTCCTTTGGTAAAAATCGAACCTCTGACTTACCGCCTTTCTTAGCAAAAGGCCAAATCTCGTTAGCAAATGTTAGCAAACCAAGTTTTGTCAAAAAAGCCACAAAAGCCGCAGAAATAAGAAAAGCCGAAAACCCTGATAAATCAAAGGTTTTCGGCGTGTTTGCTGGCGTCCCTGGCGGGATTCGAACCCACGGCCTTTCGCTTAGGAGGCGAACGCTCTATCCTGCTGAGCTACAGAGACTTATATTAAATTGAGACTGGCAACGATCACTTTTCCCCGTAAGGCAGCTGGTAGAGCACAACCTTAGGAGGGGGACGCTCTATCCTGCTGAGCTATTGACGCAAATATAATATAAAATAAAATTGAAATACAATCCTTAGATATTTTAACCTTTTTCCATGAAAAATGCAAGTCTTTTATGTATACAAAAACGCCCGCATATGCGGGGGCAAAACATATAGGAAAATTCATTTAACACAACATATCATTTACACCAAAATCAACAAGTCCCTGCATCCAGATCTGACCCTTAAAACGTCTGCCAGGTGCCGGTTCACCTAAAAGGTCGGCTTTGTTGATGGCAACAGTAAATACCATATCATTGCATTCTACACGCAGACGGTAGATTTCTTCTTTTGTCAGTTCATTTTCCACCAGGTTTACGCTTAAGATATTTCCGATAATGGAATACTGGTCGCATTCAATGCCGCTTGGCATAAAGCTGGTTTCGATAATAGAGTACATATCCTCTTTTATAATACGCCTTGTGACCATTGAATACAGATCCATATCCTCTACAGTCAGGGTTTCAATAGCGTCCGTATCACCCCGGCGGGCAGCTTCTAAGAGATTTCCTCGTTTTCTGGCGGCCTGTTTCAGGTCGGAGCCTGCTTGGGAGTCTTTTTTACTGGCAGCAAGACTTCCCTGGGAAGCAAGTCCGGACAGGCATATATTTTTTGCCAGTACCGGAAGTCGCTTTGACCGGCGGCTTCTATATTCTATGGAATTAGTTATATAAAAGATAAGGGAAATGCCTACGCGGTATTCATCTAAAAAGGCCGGCATAGGTTTCACGTTCAGCATGGCGCTGGATGGAACATTCAGCAGAAGATGAAATATCGCTGCCGGTTACATAAGGGAATGCATATTCCCGTTTAAAAGTTCCTTTTTCTGTCATCTGACCGATCATGACGATCCCCATTCCCGGTGCCAGTTCCGCACGGAGCTCATAAAGACCGGGGTGGTCGTTTCTTTCCAATACAGCCGTTTTTGTAGCTGTTTTTGCCAGCTTTCGCATGATCTTATCTATTTCCAGGTCACTGTCGCAGCCGCTAAATCCTATGGTGCGCATAAATTTGTGCATTTCCTTCACCCTCTTTCTCTAAGTCTGTTCAGCTACTAAATGTTTTTTCGCTTTATTATAGCCTACTTTATAAGAGATTACCAGAGATTTTTCAAAGAAATAGGAATGCCGGTCTGTTCAGCGTTGTTGTGACAGATTTTGGTGATCAGATCAATCCCATTAATTTTGGTACACCTAATGACAGTGCAGGAATATAGGTAACAGCTAAAAGAAGAAGGAACAGCACTGCAAAATAAGGAAGCAGGGTCTTGGTAACGTCTTCAATACTGATCTTACTGATCCCGCAGCTACAAACAGAACAGAACCTACAGGAGGTGTGATGTTTCCAAGGCACATGTTGAAGATCAGCATAACACCGAACTGGATATCGCTCATACCAAGGCTTTGTGCGATCGGCAGAAAGATCGGTGTGAAAATAAGGATCGCAGGAGTAATATCCATGAACATGCCAACTACCATCAGGATCACATTCATCAGGAAAAAGATCACATACTTGTTAGTTGAAATGGACATAATTCCGTTAGAGATAAGCTGCCGGGATCCGGAGTATGCCATTACAAAGGACATGGCAGAGGAGGCAGAGATCAGAAACAGGATGATGCCGCTGGTGCAGGCACTGCTTACTAAAATCTTCATGAAAGATTTTACAGTAATGCTGCGGTAGCAGACAGAAAGGATCAGGCAGTAAAGCACACAGATACCTGCACCTTCTGTAGCAGTAAAGATACCAGCTACAATACCACCGATAACAATGATAATAAGAAGCAGACTTGGGATAGCTTCCAATGTTACTTTAAGAGCTTCCTTCATCGGTGTCTTTCCAGAGGTAGGATATTTATGCTTTTTGGCATAAATAAAAGCTACGACCATGGAACCAACTCCCATGAGGATACCGGGAATATAACCAGCCATGAATAAGGTGGAAATGGATACACCGCCTGCTACTGTGGAATATACGATAAATGCACTGGTAGGCGGGATCAGAAGGCCTGTAGGAGCAGAAGCAATATTAACAGCAGTTGCAAATGCAGGATCGTAGCCTTCATCCTTCTGGATCGGGTAAATACAGCCGCCCATAGCAGATGCAGCAGCAACAGAAGAACCGGAGAGGGCACCAAAAAGCATGTTTCCTACAATGTTGGCCTGTGCCAGTGAACCTGGGATCCAGCCTACAAAAATCTTGCAAAATTTACAAGACGTCTTGCAATACCGCCGTTATTCATAATGTTTCCTGCAAGGATGAACAGTGGGATGGCAAGCAGAGAAAAGCTTTCAACACCGCTGTTCATTTTCTGCATGGTGATAAACGTGATCTGATCCCATGAAAGAGAAGACATGGCAGCAACGATCGATGCGATCACGATGCTTACGGAAATGGGGCAGCTTAAAAAAAGCAGGATTCCAAAAACTGCAAACAAGATAACCGTTGTAAGTCCGATACTCATGATTCATTTCCTCCTTCAATATCAATGGCAGTTCCGGTTACATCTTCATAAATATTAATAATCTGAGCCAGAATGATAAATAATCCTGATATAGGAGCCATAGCATATACCAGGCTTCTTGGGATACCAAGAAGTGCAGAAAATACCTTCTGTGCACTTAAAGCCAGCTTAAAGCCACCGATGGTAATAACAAAAATAGAAAAGATCAGGATCAAGATATCAATAAGAGTCATTAAAATCCGTTTTCCGGAAGGACTTAAGCTGTCACGAACCAGTATCAGACACATATGCTCTCTTGTAATGAAAGCATAGGCAGCACCGATAAAGCTGGTCCAGATCAGGAAATAACGGACAAGTTCTTCTGTAAATGCAGCCGGGCTATTTAAAATATATCTTGTAAATACCTGATATAATACCAGCAGTGTCATAATGGATAAAAGGACAGTAGCAATACCGGCTAACAGGCGGGTCATCCATTTTTTGATCAGCGATAAAAATTCTTTCATGACGGTCCTCCTTATTCTACAGAATCAATAATATCAAGAAGCTTTTTAACACCTGGATACTGCGCACAGTAATCGTCGATCATACCGCTTGTAGCTTCACGGAAGGCTTCTTTGTCTACATCATTGACAAATTCAACACCCATTGTAGTTTTAGCTTCTTCGATCGCCTGCTGGATCGCACTGTCCCAGGCAATTTTATGGCTTTCTGTGGATTCACGGGCTGCTTCAAGAATGATCTGCTGATCCTCAGGCTGATGTTTTTCCATACCTTGGAACTCATGACCATAACATCAGGGATCATGGCATGCTGGTCAGTGGAGTATACCTTGCAGATCTCACCGTGTTTACCGGTAGTAAGGGCAGTTTCATTATTTTCAGTTCCATCGATAATACCGGTCTGTAAAGAAGTATAAACATCACCATAAGACATAGCTACCGGGATGCCTCCAAGAGCCTTCATCATGTCTGTCTGGGATTTCATATCTTGGACACGGATTTTTAATCCCTTCAGATCCTCCGGCTTACGGATGGCTTTATTTTTCGTATAGAAGGAGCGTGCTCCGGAAGTATAATAAGTCAGTGTTACAAAGCCGTCATTTTCGGAAGAAAGGAAGAAATCATGCATCTGGCTGGAATCCATGACATGATAAAAATCTTCTGTGCTGTCAAAAATATAAGGAAGTCCGAATGCGTGGTAGGATTCATTATAAGTTGCAAGACCAGGAGCAGACACCTTTGTCATGGAGATAACACCGGACATCAGCTGTTCCATGTTTTCATTTTCAGATCCTAACTGGCCATTTGGGAAGATCTGGATCTGTATCCTCCATCGGTGCGTTCTTTTACTTTCTCAGCAAACTCTGTCATTGCAATATGGACTGTATGGGTTTCGCTAAGGCCGTGGGCAAGTGTAAGCACCATCGGGTTTTCCGGTGTAGCTTCTGCACTGGTTTTTACTCCGCTTTGAGCGCAGCCTGTAAGACTGAACAGGGCCAGTCCTACAGCGCTGCAATTGCTGCCAATTTTTTCATCGTATTTTATCCCCTTTCTATGTTGCATTATTACATGCCGATCAGGTCAAACTGTTCAAAGGAAACTACAACCTGATGATCCTTTTTAGGATTCAGGTATTTTACCTGTACGGATTTTAAAGTCTGGCTGTAATACCAGCCGCATTCAGCCTCTTCAAATTTTCTTCTGTGAAGGAAATGAGGGATTTCTTTTCCATCTACAGTTACCCAGTATGGGGCTTTTTCGCGGTGGATCATATCTAAAGCCATAGTTTCTACAGAAGTAACATAGGAACCTTCCTGTTTAAAGGTGAGAACGGTGCGCTCCCCAGCAGTCATGGAAATAAAAGTCTTTAAGTAACAGCCCTTTTCATAATCCATAGAAACACCGTCATCTTCATATAAGGTAAAGGAACCATCGCAGTCAGGAGAGCAGAGAATGGAAATTCCTGAAGCTGCTCAGTCATAAGATTCTTCATCTGGTTGGAAGCCATAGGAATGATGCGCCGCCTTTTACAAACAGAGGGATACTTCCAAGATCTACAGGAAGTTCAATGGTCTGTCCGCCGCTATATGGAGTTCTTGTATAAAAATCATAGAAGGTATTTCCTTCCGGCAGATAAACCTTGCGGGTTTTTGCGCCTTTTTCTACTACATTTGCTACCAGCAGGGAATCACCAAACATAAAGTCTACGCCTTCCTCGTAACATTTAGGGTCATTCTGGAACGCACTGCACATTGCCTCCATAATAGGAAGTCCGGTTTCATGTGCACGTTCCATTAAGGAATACAGATAAGGGAACAGGCGGTAGCGGAATTTAATAGCAGTTCTGATATATTCCGTACAGTTGCTGTACATCCATGGTTCGGTGACTGTATTGTCAATATTGGTAGAATGGATAGAGAAACGAGGCTGGAAAATACCATTCTGGATCCATCTGACTAACAGCTCAGCTTCCGGGGAAACTCCATAGAAGCCGCCAATGTCGCATCCCTGGTTTGCAACGCCGGGTAAGCCCATACCAAAGGATGGTAGCAATATTATATTTCAAAGAATCCCAGCAGGTTAAATTGTCACCTGCCCAGGTCTGCGCATAACGCTGGATACCTGCATGACCGGAACGGCATACTACGTAAGGACGGGTATTATCAAAGGTTTCATGAACTGCTTCATTGGTGATCTGGCACATAATATTGGACATAACAGATTTTAACTGTCCAATGGTACCGCCTTTTCCTTCAAAAGAGCAGCGGCAGTCCTTGTCAACCATGCTATCATATTCACAGTTATCGTTCCAGACAGAGCTGGTACCGTAGTCAAGGACATTTTCCTTTAACATTTCCTTCCAGTTATCTCTGGTTTTCTGGCTGGTAAAATCTACAAACATACCCTTGCCGCCCCACCAGGTTCCAATACCAGGTTCTTCTGTTTCGCTGGCTTTAACAAACATTCCTTTTGCCTTCATTTCTTCCAGCTTTGGATGGATCAGGAGAATACCAGGTTTTACGTTTGGTGAAACGCAGACGCTCTCTTTTTCATCTGGGCAAAAAAGTCTTTTGGATCTTTAAAACGTTTTTTATTCCATGTAAATACACAACGCTTGATGCCCTGTTCAGTTTCAATGGCACAGTAGCCGGAAGAGAGCTGGAAACCATCTACAGGGATATCTTCTTCTTTAGTAGTATCGATAAATTCTTCAATGGCATCATCACAGTCTGCATCCAGTTCAGGATAATACATGGAAGATCCAAGATATCCTAAAGCATATTTGGGAAGCATGGCAGACTTTCCGGTCAGATCTGTATAACGTTCTACAACCTGGCGCATAGCAGGTCCTTCAATAAGGAAAAGGTCGATATCTCCGCCATTTGTAGAATAGCTGCTGTAGCGGTGCCAGTAGTTGCGCTTTTCACGGCCCATATTAAAATCACATTCCCAGGTACTGTGATAAAAATATCCAACTGCTTTTTTAGTAGTCTGGTTTAATTTGATATAAAAAGGAATGTGTTTATAAAGAGAATCTGTTTCTTTTGGATCATATCCCATGGAATCCCCGGGGCTTAAAACCATGTATTTCTGCGCTTTATTTAATTCACCGCTTTTTTCACCAAAACCATAGAAGCAGTCATCGGCTTCAATCTGGCTGGTGTGGATACGGCGGTGGTTGCTGTCTTCACGGTAAGCAAGGTCCACGATATCTGCATGGATCATAGTTCCTTCTTTATCGTATACACAGATGCGGAAAGGATCTTTTTCAACTACTACCTTCAGTTCTTTTCCCTGGATCACTGCCTGATCTGCTCCATCTTCTAAAATTGCATCGGCAGTCTGGATCCTCTTTCTGTAATCTTTTAAGAATGTATCCATTCTGTCTTCCCAGGCGGTAGTAACAAGACTGTAGGATTCTTCTGCAAAATCCCCGTCAAATCCGGCTCTGATACGGATGATGTGATCGGTAAGAAAGAAGATACGGATTTCTGTGCAGTTTGTAGCAACAGAAAAATAATTTTCTTTCTGGGTTACGGTTGTCGCATTCATGCATATTTTCATGAATCTGTGCCTCCTTAAATATTTCCATTTACCTTGGTTTTATGGTATGATGTGTCCAAAAGAAGGACAATCAGCATTCAAGGTGTTTTTTGTACGTGATAATCACATGATAATAAAATAACACGGTCAAAACTAGACAAAAATTGCACAGTATAAGCTTATATTTTACATATCTTGCTCTGGTGTATGGAGAAAAATACATTTAATGAATGAGAGCTTTGTTATAAATACATAAAAAATGGAAAAATGATAGACAGGAGGACACAGATATGATCGATCAGGCGGGGATCCTGATGGCCCAGGGACTTGGAATAGCCAGTGAACGGATACAGGGTGTAAATGATAATATGTCCCAGTCACATTACCACGAATATTATGAGATCTATTATCTGGAAGCAGGGGAACGTTTTCATATGGTGGAAGATCAGCTTTATAAAATGGAGCAGGGGAATTTATGATATTCCCGCCTTATGTAATGCATCATCCTATGGAGAAGAAAATATACCGTTTAAAAGACTGCTATTGTATTTTAAGCCGGAGGAGATCCTGTGGCCATCTGTACGTGATGCATTAAAGGAAGAAAGCGGTATCTACAGGACAGATATAAAAGAAACGTCAAGGAAATCCAACCGGGTCATGGAAGATATTTTAAAAGAACAGAAAGATCCTGGAGCTTTTCATGAAGAGTATGACCGGGGAATGTTAAATGTGCTTTTGCTGCTGATCGCAAGGGAAAAACGGCCGGAAAAGGCTCCTGGAAAGAGCAGCCGGATCGGAGAAGTGATACGTTATATCCATAGCCATTACCAGGAAGATATCAGTCTTGAAATGCTGGCACAGATGTTTTATGTCAGCCCTTATTACCTGTGCCGTGAATTTAAAAAAAGTACAAATAGTACAATTGTACGTTATATTAATGTTACACGTATTATGAATGCACAGCGGAAATTTATGGAGACCAGTAAAAATATCACAGATATAAGCAGAGAAACTGGATTTTCCAATCTGACTCATTTTAACAGGGTATTTAAGTCAGTGACTGGTATGAGCCCCTCCCAATATCGCAGACAGTTTGTAAATAAACCCATAACATCATAATACTTTCTTAAACTTTTTTTAGAAATACTTTATGACTGCTTCAAACTTAGGACACAACTCTTTTGTATACTCTTTTACATAAACAAGCAGTCAGAGCTTTTTATATAGAGAAAGGACAGATACCTGTTCAGCAGAGTGAAACAGATATCCGTCCTCAAAAACAAATATAAGCCGGTGGGGTTGACAAATGGGCAGCCTTACCGGCTCAACCTAATTATACCACTCACTTTCTGAGAATCTGCTTTATGAAACAACATTTACCGGATTTCCATTAATAAAACCGTCAATATTTCCCGTTAAGATACTAAGAAGTCTCTGACGTGTCTCCAGGCCCTTCCAGCCCATGTGTGGGGTTAAGATCACATTATCCAGTGTGTATAATGGACTGTCTTTAACAGGGGGTTCTGTTTCCTGTACGTCCAGTCCGGCTCCTGCGATCTTATGATCTTTTAATGCCCGTATCAGTGCCTGTTCATCAATGAGGGCACCTCTGGAGGTGTTGATCAGGAAGGCAGTTGGTTTCATCAGCGCCAGAGTATCAGCATTGATCAGGTGTCTGGTAGCAGGTGTCAGCGGGCAGTGAAGGGAAATATAATCGCTGTTTTTCAGTACAGTTTCCAGGTCTGCATAATGTACATTTTCCTCATCATCTTTTGGGGTTCTTGTATACACGAGAATATTCATATCTAATGCTTTTGCAATTTTCATAACAGTGCGTCCAATATTTCCGGCGCCGATGATACTCTAGGGTTTTCCGTTTACCTCCACATGAGGAACCTGGAGATTTTTTGTAAAATTATCGTGGTTTTCCTTTGCCAGCATAGCCATCTGGGTCTGCATGGTGGAGCTTAAATTCAAGATCATCATAATGGCAGTGTGAGCCACACGTTCAGAGCTGTAAGCCGGGATATTACATACGGTGATGCCTTTTTCCCGTGCAGCATCCAGATCCAGGTTGTTATAACCGGTTCCCGCTTCGCAGATCAGCTTTACACTGTCTGGCAGTGCCAGGATCTGTTCTCTGCTTACAGGCATTTCCTTAGTGACAAGGATCTCTGCGTCTGCTGCACGTTCTAAAAACTGATCTGGCGTGGTATCGCTGTAGGTGACAACTTCTGGGGAAAGGACGGAAAAAGTCAAGGTTTCCGTCAAAGTTCATTTTTGC
>ENA-OQBT01001216-OQBT01001216.1-human-gut-metagenome-genome-assembly--contig:-NODE-1216-length-10889-cov-2.350957_pt1 | contig 10889 bp, 10 predicted proteins | sample MGYA00242749_ERZ504557 | MGnify/ENA primary metagenome ERZ504557 (study PRJEB26092, sample SAMD00036243) | human gut metagenome | host: Homo sapiens | study: EMG produced TPA metagenomics assembly of... | reverse complement strand
AAGAGCAGGCAGTTCCTGTTGTAAATAAAGAGGAATTGATCGCGAAAGCTTCAGAAAAAGTAACAGAATTAGAAAGTAAAACAGGGGATGAGAGAGTTTCATTATTAAACGAAATCGGATCCCTGTATACACAAGCAGAAGAAACAGATCTGGCAATCCAATATTATGAAGAAAGCTTGGAACTTTGCAAGCAGCACGGAAAAGCGAGCACAGATCTAATGAAACTTTACAATAAAAAACGTCAAGAAGCTGCAGAAGCGAAAGATGATGAAAAAGTAAAGGAATATATGGATAAGGTTCAGAACCTGATGCAGATGTCAAAGGATATGATCCGAGGAAATGCATAACATTTACGGGGAGGAAATTCCTCCTTGCAAACATATAATTCATTCGCAACGTATAAGGCAAAATTAAAGGAGTAAAGAAATGTATAAAAATTTGATTGAATTATTTAAAGAAAATGAAGGTAAAGGAGCAGTAGGAGCATTCAACTTACATTGTTTTGAAATGCTTCCAGCAATGATTCAAGCAGCAGAAGAACTGAACGTTCCAATCATTATCCAGACTTCTCTTGGAACAGCTGAATATATTGGTTTTGAACCATTGATCGCAGCTGTAAAAGCTTTAGCAGAAAAATCTTCTGTAAATGTAGCTCTTCATATGGATCATTGTAAAAGCATTGAAGCACTGAAAAAAGCAATCGATCTTGGATATTCTTCTGTAATGTATGATGGATCTGCATTACCAATTGAAGAAAATATCAAAAATACACAAGAAGTTGTAGCATATGCTCATGCACATGGAGTATCTGTAGAAGGTGAAATCGGATCTATCGGTGGAGCTGAAGAAGGTGTTGTAGTAGAAAAAGACGCTGCGATGTATACAAAACCAGAAGATGCACTTCATTATGTTAATGAAACACATGTAGATGCATTAGCAGTATCTATTGGTACAACACATGGTCAGTTCAAATCTAAAGCTAAGATCAATTATGAATTATTAACAGAATTAAAAGCTAAATTAGGACCTGTTGGATTAGTTCTTCATGGAGGAACAGGAGTATCTGATGAAGATATGAAACGTTGTGTACGTGAAGGAATGAAAAAGATCAACGTGGGAACAGAATTAAATAAAAACTATATTGAAGTTGTCAGCAAAACATTCACAGCTGATGATGTAACACCACTGACATCTTTAAGAAATCTGTTAGGACCAGCAAATGAAAGAATCAAAGAAATTGTTATAGATAAGGCTTCATTATTTAAATTATAGGATTAAAAAGTTTAAATAACCCTCTTATATTATATAATTCATCAGGTGCGGCAGGGAGGAATGAATCCCTGCCGCATTTAACTTTTTAGAAAAATATCTATCATTTGAGCGGAGGAAATAAGCATGAAAAAAACGATCGTATTGCTTGCAGGATACCCGGCAACAGGAAAAAGTTATCTTTGTAATAAAATATTAGAAAAACTTCCAGACTTTTTGATCGTATCTCAGGATGATATGAAAGAAAAATTATTTGACCAGTATGGATTTGATAATATGGAAGAAAAAGTAGCCATTGAAAATCAGAGCTGGGAACAGTACTATGAAGTTATGGAAGAAGATCTTAAGAATGGGGATTCCATTATTTCAGATTACCCATTCAGTGTAAAACAGAAAGACAAGATTAAAAATCTTGCAGAGAAATATGAATATCAAGTTGTAACATTCCGCTTGATCGGAGATCTAGAAGTTTTATTTAAGCGTTCACAAAAGAGAGATTTGGATCCAAAGAGACATTTAAGTCATCTGGTATCACGTTATCATAAAGGTGATGTACTAGAAGACAGAAGCAAGGCAGATTGTCTTGTAACCTATGATATTTTTATGGATCGTTGCAAGAACCGTGGATACGGAACATTTGAACTGGGACATCTGATCGAAGTTGATGTAACAGATTTTTCGAAGATTGATTACCCAGCATTGATCAAAGAATTATGTGATTTTGTAGAAGAATAAAGGAGAAACAGATGGGAAGTATTTTTTGTATCGGACAGTCAGCGTATGATATCACGATTCCGCTTGACGGCGCGATCTGTGAGAATCAAAAATACCGCGTGACACAAAAAGAAGAATGTGGAGGCGGACCTGCATTTAATGCTGCATATCTGTGTGCAATGTGGGGAGAAAAAGTAGAATTGATCAGCAGGATCGGAAACGATACTTACGGGAAACGATTGTTAGAAATTGCTGCACAGGCTGGGATCGGAACCAATTATCTGATCAAGGATGATGAGATTGAAACACCGCATAGTTATATTTTTTCAAATCAGGAAAATGGATCAAGAACGTTATTTAATTTCCCAGGTGAGAAAAAAGACATTGAATATAAATATCCGGATGAAGAAGTCTCTGTTATCTTAAGTGATGGACACGAACCAGAGATCAGTGTGGAGGCAATTCATCATTATAAGAGTGCCATTTCAATCGTAGATGCAGGGACATGCAGAGAAAGTACAATGCAGGTAGCAAAAGAAGTAGATTATCTGGTATGTTCTGAAGATTTTGCAAGACAATATACAGGAAAGACGATCAATCTTAATGATCCAAAGAAAGCATGTGAAATCTTTGAAGAAGTAGAACAGATCAATCATAAGCATGCAGTGGTCACACTGGGAGAAAAAGGATTATTATATCGTAGAGATGGAAAGATCACATTGATGCCAGCATTTAAAGTAAAAGCAGTCGATACAATGGTGCAGGGGACATTTTCATGGTGCATTTGCATATGCGATTAAGCAGCAATTGGATTTTTATGATGTATTAAAAATAAGCTCTATGGCGTCTGCGATTTCCGTGCAGACATTAGGAGCACAATCCTCCATACCACAATTAACAAAAGTAACAAGCGAACTTCAAAAGAAGGGAAATCATTATGACAAGAGAAGATATCTTTAAAACTGTTGATCACACACTATTAGCAGACAGCAACTTGGGAAGAAATTAAAGAAATATGCGATGATGCGATCAAATACCAGACAGCATCTGTATGTATTCCAGCATCTTATGTAAAAAGAGCAAAAGATTATGTTGATGGGAAAATGGCAATCTGTACAGTGATCGGATTCCCAAATGGATATAGTACAACAGCAGTCAAAGAATATGAAACAAAAGATGCTATATTAAATGGTGCAGATGAAATTGATATGGTCATCAACTTAGGAGATGTCAAAGATAAACATTTCGATAAGATCAAAGGCGAAATTGCGTTATTAAAGAGCGCATGTGGAGATAAAATATTAAAAGTTATCATCGAAACATGTCTGTTAACAGAAGAAGAAAAGATTAAGATGTGTGAGATTGTAACAGAAGCAGGAGCAGATTTCATCAAAACATCTACAGGATTCTCAACATCAGGAGCAACATTTGACGATATTGCTTTATTTAAGAAATATGTTGGAGAAAATGTAAAGATCAAGGCAGCAGGAGGAATCAGTTCCTTTGATGATGCTAAGAAATTTATCGAACTTGGGGCAGACCGCCTTGGAACAAGTCGATTAGTAAAAATCGCTAAAGCAGAAGCTTAAAAATACAATTTGAGAATATTTATCATTTTTATATAGAATGATGAGAAGAGGAACAGTATATGTCAAAAGAGATATCAAAACAGGAAAAAGAAGATTATCTAAGTCTAATGTATGAAATGAAACGAAAAGAGAACCAGATTGTAAAATCCGACTTATCCAGGGAACTTGAAGTGCCGTTATCAAGAGTTACCAGAGTTACAGATGGATTGTTAGAAGAAGGATATCTGTTAAAGGACGAAGGAAGAAGAATGTTCTTAACGCCGATGGGATTATCCAAAGGGCAGCAATGTCTGGAAAGAAAACGATGCCTTACAGAGTTTCTGCGTTTGGTTTCTGGTGTTGATGGAAGTATTGCAAAAGAAAATGCATGTGCGATCGAACATGTTCTGGATGAACGCATTTTAACCGGAATCCGTATGTTTATGGAAAACCGTCATACATATTCATATATGACTAGAGGAAATGATTTAAATCTGATGTTTCCAGAAGGAAAGAGGATCATGCCGATCGCATTTTTTGAAAAAGGAACATCACATCCAAGAATTCTTTCGAAAGAATATCAGCAGTTTGAGAAACGAGTGGAAGTAGCGATCAGCAAAGAAAGTTACTTGTATTTAAAACCGATAGATTTAGATCTGCTGAAAAAAGAAATTCGCTACTGTTATGGAAATCAATGGATGTATGCAAAAAAAGAAAATGGAAAATTTGGAATTTTGACAGAGGCATTGGACTGTACGATTCGAAGAAACGACAAATTATCTGAAGGAATTGTAGAAATAGTAGTGTGTGATCATCATGAAGAAGAGATTATAGAAGAATCGGTTCGTATTTTAACCGTATCATTAATTTAGGAGTTTGACAATGTGTGATAAAACAATGGAAAATTATAAACCGAATATGTTTCAGTTACAATGCTTAAAAGCATTAGAGATACAGATTGAGGAAGGAAAAGGATACAACGAAGCAGAGATCGGAAGAAAGATGCAGGTAAACAGATCAACAATCTCCCGATGCTTCAAAAGATACCGAGAAGAAGGATTCCTGGAAGATAAGGAATTTACCAGAAAAGGAAAAGAATTCTTAGAATATTATAAAATGATCGAAGCAGATCTTTACCATTACTTTGCATCTATTGGAATTAACGAACAACAACAAAGACAGGCAGTTAATGGAATGTTTGATACAGCAGATATCGATACGATTCAGAAATTATGCCAGAAAGAGAAAATGCATCTAAAGTATGAAAGTATCGGGAAAAATGAAAGTAAAGAAATTACTAAGATGACTTACGAACAATTATGCAGCAGTCTAAAAAAAGGCATATATCAAGTCGCATTTTCCATTTATCGACAAGGAAAAGACTGGCAAAGTCTCTCTATGGCAGACCAAGGATTTGAAAAACCAGCATATCTGCATTTAAAGGGGGATAAAAACTATTTAGAACTAGCCGTCAGAGAAATGAAAGCAATGACAAAAGGTGGAGCGATGCTGTCTGGACATATTCAGACAGTCAAATGTAGAAGCAGCAAAGACGTTTTAACAGATCTTCCGATCCAAGATAAGAAAATACAGATTCCATTTGAAGATTTTGAGTTTGAGCAGTTGTCAGAAACAGAAATCACCGGGCAGATCCAACTGTTTATGACAAGCAGCGTTGGGGAGAAGAGAATGCCAGAGAGTATGGCGACACTGATTTTGAAAATTTAAATTGTATAAGTTGAAGGTCATCGAGTATTTAGAGAAAAAATGAAAGATAGCATGTGAGCAACACGAATTCCATTGTTGCTCACATGCTATCTTTCTTTTATTTCTCCCCCATACAGGCAAGTCTACTCTACAAATTCCACAATTCAATCGTTTTCAGCAGTTTTTCTTTCGTATCCACATCAAGTTGCATGATCGTATTATAAAGTTTACGATCAAGCGCAGTTTCTGAATATTCCGGATCCAGAGTACCAACGAGAGAATCCAGAGAGCAGCCACAAAGTTTCGCATAATAGGTTAAAATACGCAGAGACATAGCAGTACGGTTATTTTCTACATTGCTGATATAACCAGGCGTTACACCAAGAGCCTCAGCAACTTGATTTTGTGTTAAACCCATTTTTTGACGGATATGTTTGATATGAGTACCATAATTTTCAGAGTTCATATGATAGAGTCCTTTCTATATTATTCATAACAAAATTATATAATAAATGATGATGAAAATGTAGCTACTAATAGAATAGAATCTGTGGAATGGATATAAATGGAATAATAAGGAATAATAAGGAATAATAAGGCTGAAAGCTGCCTTACATCAACACCTAGGAATGAAGCAAGAAAGCAATTGAGAATCATTATCAATTACTGATCATATGTTGCAGTGATGCAACAAGATGGACGAAATGAATATGATGTATCGGAAAGATATTGTCATTTTTAAAGAGAAATAGTAAAACATCTTTTGGTTGAACATAAGAATACAATATGGTAAAAATAAAACAGAACATGAACCTTCGGTGAGTGTAAAATAATAGCTAACAAAAAGAAAAAGAATCTAAGAGTGCGATCTTGGGTTCTTTTTCTTTTTTATCTACAATATTCCAAGGAGAACAGGTAATAAAGGCAGATAAGCTGATAGAGATTAGCACTGAGGATATTCACCAATCAATATTGTCAAAAATAACAGATAAAAATTCAGATTTTTTGTCTGTTTTAAAAAATAAAATGAGAAAAACTCTTATTAACAATATTTTTGTTGCATCAATGCAACTTCAGAAAAATTAAAAAAAGAACGTAAATATCAAGAAAGTGAAAATTTTTTGAATTTTCACTTTCTTTTTTTGTTCTCTTTGAAAAATTTGTTGTGATTGACATGAAAATAATAGTCATGGTAAATATTAGTCAAAACTAACTTTGAAAATATTATAAATTAGTTACAACAAGGGAGGAAAAGAGAAACTTATGAAAAATCGTTTTTTAGCATTATTAATCTGCGCGATTTTGGTATTTTCAATTATTCCATTTGGAAAAAACATAAAAGCATCACAGACAAATAATAATGCAAAACAATTAAATACGCCAGAACAGATGGCTGCAGTTATGAGAGAAAAAGCAAATAATAATATAGCCAGAATGAAAGGAAAAATAACTCAATCTCAGGTCAATGCAACGATTAAACAAAAATTGATTGTAAAAACAAAAGATGAGATTGAAAATACTTATGGTGCTAACAGTGTGTACTACTACACAGTGGGAAATTACCAGATTTTGTTTTATGACACTGCAGAAGAAGCAAAGAATGCATGTGAGAAGTTGAAAAAGGATCTTCCAGGAACAACAATATTTCAAGATATACCAATCACACTAAAAGAAGCAGCAAAAGATAATGGATCAGATGAAGTGGCGGCATACGATGGAATTAAAAAAATGGGAATGGATCAACTTAAGGAAGAAAAAGACAGTTGGAAAAATAAAAGTGCCAAAGTTGCCGTGATCGACAGTGGAATTAATGTGGATCATCAATGGTTTAAGAACAGGCTAGATCGAGAAAACAGTATAAATCTTGCGTTGGATGAAGGAAATGAAGATGATAAAACGAAGCCAGCATATAATGATACAAAACAAGGACATGGAAGTCATGTCGCAGGGATCATTACGCAGGCAACACCAGAAGAAGTACAAGTCATGGCAATTCGAGTATTTAGTGCTCTTGGTACAGCATCCTATGCAACGATCACAAATGCGGTGGATTATGCAGTAGAACATAAAGCAGATATTATTAATATGAGTCTTGGATTTGAAATAATGTCAGGATTTGAAAATGATCAGATAACTCTAATGGATGAAGCGTTTGCAAGGGCATTTAAAGCAAATACAACAGTATGTGCTGCGTCAGGAAATGAATACACAGATACTTCTAAAAGTTATCCAGCGAGCAGTCCATGGACGATCGCAGTTGGATCATTTGAGCCAGATGCAAAAGGTAACCTGATTCGTTCAGATTTTGCCAATAATGGAGAACTACTTGATTTTGTTGCACCAGGAAGAAATATCTATAGTGCATGGATCAATGGAGAAGAATCAACCAATACGATAAGCGGGACTTCTATGGCAACACCCCATATGGCAGCGGCAGCAGCTTATGTCAAAATGAAACATCCAGATTATAATCAAAGGGATGTATATGCGGCGTTTAAAGATAATGCAGTAGATCTTGGGGAATCTGGAAAGGATACAGAGTTTGGATATGGATATGTACATTTGGAAAAATATAACACAAATGAAGCAGCAGAATCTAAAGATGGAAAAGAATACCAGCAATCTCAGCCCCGGCACAAATAAATAAAACAATGAATGATTCAGGAAAATCATTTACAATTGACGCAAAAATAACAAGAGGAAACGGAAATCTCACGTATGAAACAACAAATGAGAAAATTGCTACGGTTAAAGATGGAAAAGTAACGATCGTTGGACGTGGAAAATGTAATATCGTGATCAAAGCATCCGAGACAAAAGAGTATAAAGAAACAGAAGAAAAAGTAACGATCAAGATTGATAAAGGTTATCAAAAGATCAAAGTTCCAGTCACTTCATATAAGAAATATGTTTCAGACAAAAACTTTAAGTTAGAAGCATATGTTGAAGCACCAGGAGATGGGAAAGTTGAATTTATTGCAAATGAAAATGATGTTGTAAAGGTAAGCAAGGATGGAGAAGTGACGATTCTTGGACCTGGAACAGCAAGAGTATACGCAGTGGCAACAGGAACAAACAACTTTAACAGAGATATCAGTGATGCGATTGTGATCACGGTAGAAGAAGATAAGAAATCAGATCCTGATATAAAAAACAATGTTGAAAATACAACAACAGCAATGCAAAATGCAACAACACCAGACACAACAACAGTGATTCAAAATACTTCAACAACGAACACAAAAATAGCCGTGCCAAGAGTCGTTGTAAAAAAACTAAAAGCAGGAAAAAAACAGATCAGATTAACATGGAAAAAACAATCCAAAGTATCAGGATATGAAATACGATATGCAACAAAAGCCAATATGAAAAAGGCGAAACGGATCAAAGTAAATGCCAAAACGGCAAGTAAAACGATCAAAAAATTAAAATCAAAGAAACGATATTATATTCAGATCAGAGCATATAAAACAAACGATCACAAAAAGATTTATGGAAATTGGAGTATAAAGAAAACATTAAAAACCAAATAACAGGAAGGAAAAGAAATGAGAAGAAAGAAGTTATATAGAGGATTGGCAGTTGCATTTTCAGCAATCCTTCTGGCAACGAGTAATCCAGCAACATTACAAAATGTTGCTGCAAAAGGAATTCATTTACAAAAAAAAGCAAAGGCAAAGATGATCCTGGAAGATCCGACGGAGAATGGAGCTTATACATTATCAATGACGATCAACAAAGAAGGAACATCTGAGGAATCAATGTTAAGCGGCTTTATTGATCCAAAGATTAAGGTTACTGTTCAGGATGGAAAGACATGGGTGACGATCCTCAGTACAACATATGCAGATATGATGTACGATATCACACTTGGAGATTCAGAAGGAAATTATAAGATATCAGAAAAAACTCCAGTAGGAGAAAAAAATTCTGCGGGAACTTATAATATGTATGAGTATAAGATTCAGATCAACAAATTGTCAGACATCGCAAAAATCGCAGTATTGGCAGAACCTATGGGAGGAAGCAGAGACAATATAGGAAATTATGAAAAATATACAAAAGCGGATATAGAAGATATGTCGATCGAGAGAGGATGGACAGGCTTTGAGGCCATTAAAGATCAAGATCAAAAACCAACAGGAAAAGAAGCAACTGAATCAGGCGTTGATTGATTATGGACTGGATAAGAATAATGATGGAACTGTCACAAAAGAAGAAATTCAGCAATACAAAGGTGACAAGATGGAATTACAGAATTGCAATTTAAGTAATGAAGGATTGGAATTGCTCAAGTATCTTCCGGAGTCTGTGACAACCCTTGATCTTTCTTATAATAACATAACTGAGCTTCCATCAGATCTGTTGATGATGATGCCACAATTAGAAAATTTCTATATGGAAAATAGTAAACTTACGTCTATCCCAAAAGGATTCTTCAAGAGCAACACAAAACTTAACTGGATTGCATTGGATGGAAATGAGATTACAACATTAGAAGATGGAACATTCAAAGGACTAGATCAGCTGACGATCTTAGGACTCGAAAACAATAAGATTTCAAAAGTAGATAAAAATGCCTTTGAAGGTATGAAAAAAATAGAACAGCTGAGTTTATATGGAAATAATCTCACAACATTAGAAGATGGAAGTCTCAAACCATTGGCAGGATCAATTAAAAATGTTGTTTTTACAGGAAAATAATATGGAAAGTCTTCCAAAAGCAGTAGAGGATTGTTCCTCATTGACGGAACTGCATGCATGGGATAATGGAATGAAAGATATCAGCAAAGTTGATTTTTCAAAATTTCCGGAATTGACAGAATTAAACCTTATGCATAATGAGATAACACAGATTCCAGAAAAGGCATTTGCGAAAAATACAAAACTTGATGGTCTGGATCTGTTTGATAATGACTTGACCTCTGTATCACCAGATATTCTTCCAAATGGAGTTAGTCTAAGAAAACTAGACCTTAAATTCAATAACATGCAGATCGTAGATAAAAAGCTGATCAATAAAAGTCAGTCATATAATAAATTTTATCCACAGAAGTCTGCAATGGAATTAAGACTAGAGAAAAGCGGTGATCAAGAGATGAAATGGTCACAGCAGTTAAGTGCTTTGGATTTGATGTTCTGGTATGAAGAAACAAACGATGCAAAGAAAAAAGAACTTCAGTCAGTTGATGAATATAAAGAATATCTGAAAGAACAAGGATATGCAGAAGGTGACTTTACAAAGACATTAAAAGATCTGTCATATCAGTGGGATATCGTAACCAAAATTCAAAAGAAAGATGCAAATGGAAGATTTGTAACGATCGATCAAAGGATCAATGAAGGAAAAGCAGATGAAATGGATGGTTCTTTCAAATTTACAGAAGATGGAACCTATCGAGTTGTAAAAGATGTTTATGGTTACATGAGTTCTATGAGAAATTTCTTATTTGAAGCAAAATCCAATGAAGTAACAATTGAAAATAAGAAAGAAGACAAGAAGGAAGATAAAACAACAGCAACAACTTCAACTTCGCAAATAGCAACAATAAAGAAGAAAGAAACACAAATAGTAAAACCGTTAAGGGTTGTAAAAGCTTTAAAAGTAAAAAAAATCTTCAAAAGAAGATC
>ENA-OQBT01001215-OQBT01001215.1-human-gut-metagenome-genome-assembly--contig:-NODE-1215-length-10908-cov-1.844356_pt1 | contig 10908 bp, 18 predicted proteins | sample MGYA00242749_ERZ504557 | MGnify/ENA primary metagenome ERZ504557 (study PRJEB26092, sample SAMD00036243) | human gut metagenome | host: Homo sapiens | study: EMG produced TPA metagenomics assembly of... | reverse complement strand
CAGGCCGTAGATGTTGCCACCAGACAGCAGATCCACAGCCTGCTGCACACCCAGGCAGCAGAAAATAAAGCCGTTCTCTACGTTTCATCGGACCTTACAGAGCTTTTGGAAGTGGCTGATGAGATCGCAGTTATGGCATCCGGGAAAATACGGAAGATCTTTCCAAATAAGAATTTAAAGCCGGCAGACATACTGTCCTGCTGTTATGAAGCAGAAAGAGAGGAAGTATATGAAGATGAAAGCATTTAAACATTATGGGACCGTAGCTGCACTGGCGGTCATTATCCTTATTTTTTCTATTCTCCGCCCGGCTTCTTTCTGCACCGTCAAAAACTTTCTTAACATCAGCAGACAGGCGGCACCGCTGGCTATGGTGGCTCTTGGAGCTACTTTTGTTATGACCATCAATGAATTTGACTTATCCGTTGGAAATATTGTAAGTCTGGGAGGTGTGATCGCTGCTCTATTATCCATCCGTCAGGTTCCTGTGGTTACTCTGTTTTTTAACTGCTGCCCTGATCTGTCTTTTGGTTGGCTGTATAAATGGTATTGTTGTTGCCCGTTTTCCAGATTTTATCTTTTATCACTACTCTCGGTATGGGAACTGTTCTGGATGGCGTGATCTATGGGCTGACCGGCGGCACTACGGTATTTAATGGTATTCCAAAGGCATTTACCATTCCCGGCATTTTAAAGATCGCAGGTATTCCATTTATTACTTTGATAGCCGTTATTTTATACATGGCTTTTTATGTTTTCATGGGACATACTGCTCCGGGCCGGAAGCTGTATGCCATCGGCGGCAGCAGGGAGGCCGCAGAAGTAGCAGGAATCCCTATTTTCCGTTACCGGGTACTGGCATTTTCCTTATGCGGGGCTATTGCAGGTCTTGCAGGAGCTTTAGTGGCTTCCAGGGTTGGTTCTGCCAACACCACAGCCGGACAAGGCTATTTTCTCCAGTCTTATGCAGCCGTATTTATCGGCTGTACTGTATCTAAAAGCGGTGTGCCCTGTGTAGTGGGAACATTGATCGGCGCGGCTGTTCTGGCAGTTCTTGCCAACGGCCTGACCATTTTGCAGATGCCAAGCTTTATGCAGAACATCATTACCGGCGGAATTATCATACTTGCTGTTGTGATCCAGAAGATCGGTGCAGGAAAAAATTGACCGTAAGATCATAACCATTCCGCCATGGACTGACCGGGCTGGAAAATGTGCTGAAATATTGCAGGCTGAATGACCTTAGGAGGTAAGAAACTATGTTGGTTGCAACCTTTGATATCGGGACTACCGCAGTAAAGGCGGTAGCTGTACGTGACGATGGAGAACCTGTTTTTACAGGAAGCCAGGTGCTCCATACAATAGAAAAGAATGGTTTAAAGAACAGGACCGGAAGAATGGTACAGTGCTTTCTGCACCTTATCCCATGCTCTTACAGGGAAAATACCGGCACAAGACATTTCCGCCCTTATTTTTTCCGGCCAGATGCAGGATGTGATACCAGTTGGAAGTGACCGGAAAGCTTTGGGAAATGCCATTCTCTACTCTGACGGACGGGCTGGCGCACAGGCTGAAGCCATTGAAAATGCAGTTGGCAGCGATACCATTACCGCTGTAACGGGAAATCATTTTGACGGTTCCATGCCTCTTGCAAAAATCCTGTGGTTAAAGGAAAATGAGCCGGAGATCTACACCCAGACAACTGCATTTCTCATCAGTTCCAAAGACTACGTAGTGGCAAAACTGACGGGAAATTTCATCGGCGACATGACGGCCTGCGCTACTGCAGGAGCTATGGACCTGGAATATAAAACATGGTCCCAATGCCTTATAAACGGTGCCGGACTGGATATCAATAAATTTCCAAAACTGCTCCATTCCCACGAGCTTGCAGGCGTAATAACGGAAACCGGGGCTGCTGATACCGACTATCTGCCTGGCACAAAAGTTTACGCAGGCACAGGAGATGCAGGGGCTACTACACTTGCCAGCGGTATTTTATCCCCTGGGGAATATAACGTAAACCTGGGCACTTCCAGCTGGGTAGCAGCGGTTTCAAAGAGCCGCATGGACAGTGAAGGGGGAGGTTTTAACCTGGCTGCTATGCAGAAAGATCTGTATATCAATGTAGTACCATTTTTAAACGGTGGAAATGTACACCGCTTTATTGCCCGGATCTTATCCCGCGAACTGGATCACAAACCGGAGTTTTGCCTATTATTCCCACCTTTTAAAGGGTCATGTTCCCGGCAGCCACGGCGTTTTCTTTCTGCCATATCTTACCGGTGAGCGCTTCCCTATTATGGACAGCCACATCCGCGCCTCCTTCCTTGGCTTAAGTCAGGATACCTCTGCCGCAGACATGGCCGGAAGCGTATTAGAAGGAGTGGCCTTTTCCATCCGCCACGGCTTAGAGCTTTTTAATCATCCTGCAGTAAAACTTTCCATCATCGGCGGCGGAGCAAGGGAACTTGCTTGGTGCCAGATCTTAAGCAATGTAATGGGACTTCCCGTCCACGTTTACAAAGACCCGGACCTGCTTCCTGCACTTGCCATTGCGTCCAGTGTTTTCCTGGCCGAAAGCATTATCCCGGATTACCAGTCCTTTATCCATGTATTAGAAGAAAAAGGGGGATGTACTGTGCTGAATCCGAATCCTGATGCGGTAAAAGCTTATGAGCCTGTATATAGGAAATATAAGACCATTTACCCTATGGTGTGTGAATTTTATCATGAGGTGTGAATTAGATATGCATATTTATCAATCTGCCGGTGAAGGAGCGTCTGTACACGTTCCTTCACTTCATCAGAATATCCCGTTGCCTGTTTTACCAATTTATCTGCATCTCGCTTCGTAAAGAAAAATTTTAAATTACATCCATATAGACGTTCTGAAGCATCTAACTGCTCATCAAAATCGGAGCTTACTGTTTTTGCCTGAACTTCCTTTATAAGATCAAAAGGATCTTCTCCTAATGGATAATCCAATGTTGTATCTGACAGTAATCCGCCACCATTATCAAAGATCGGACAGTATTTAAACATTCCTGCTCCATTCATTAAAACAGCAATATTGTGTGTATGCCTGTCTTCATTAAGAAAAATGGCATCTATTGTAAGTAATTTATTCAGATAAATGCCAAATCCTCTTAAACCGGTCATCCGTTCCACCTGTTCTTCCAGAAAACGCAGCCGCTGCTGCGCATCATCCATTTGCCAGAGCATTCGGTTCAGACTATTTCCATACATTTTCTGAAACAGTCTCTCCAAGGTTATGATCTGCCAGTCTTCCGATAAAAAAGTACGGCTTTTTACTCCCTGATAGACCTGACGTTTATACTTAATTTCTTCCAGATCATACCGCACAAACTCTTCTGGTTTTAAAGTGGATTTTATCAGTAAATGAGAGATCATATACTCTGCCATCCTTCGTATCCCGTATAATCTGCTTTGTACCAAATTCCTGCATTTTCCCATTTCAACTGGTTTCCTTTTGAGGACTGACGGTCCTGCATTCGTTCATTTTGTTCAAACAGCTCAATCATCGTCACTCCTCCTATCTCTCGATCTTAAGCCAGAAATCATCCTCCGCCATTCTTCCCTCTGTTTTCTGAACGATCAAATATGGATCGTAAAATGGAACCCCAAGATCACGCAGCACCAGTTTCATCTTATCCCTTGTTCTGGGAAAGCATCTTGATTCCAAAAATTCATTATAATCTTCAATGGTCGGATCTTCTTTGACCCCAAATGCTCTAAATTGAACATTATCTACATAATTGCGGATGCGAACAATTTTTCGCATTTCATCCACATCGATCAAAGTGCATGGTGTATCCTTATACATATACCACATACGGATCGGCAATTCTCTTGGCGGGATTAAAAGTGTCTGTATATATTCTGCATCCCGATCCAATAATTTCATAAGAAGTGCCATGGGACCTTTCGTGACCGTTCCTTCACGTTCCATACGCTCTACAGTCGGTTTGGAACAGCCCAGAAGTCCTGCAAAATCTCTCTGGGTCAAACCTAACTTTTTGCGCAGCATTTTTACCTCTTCTACACTTACCGTTTCTTTTATTGCAAACCTTTTTTCGTCCATTTCTGTCTTTCTCCATGCTTCTATCTTTACTTTTATTATAGTATTATTTTTCCACGTTTCAATGAAAATAATCATTTTGATGATTTTTTTATTAAAAATATCGTTATTTTAATGATTTTTGATTTTGTAATATGGGATTATACCATTTTTAAGCTTATGTTCAAATTTCCTTCACATTTATTCTATATTGTGATTTAATAAGTCCAAAAGAAAAACAAGCGACACCATAGGTGGCATTTGTTGCCCGGCATATCGAGAAGGCGCCAGTGACGCCTTCGCTGATTTTTCTTGGGCTATTAACGAACGAACCGCCTGCGTAAGCAGGCAGTGGAGCGCGTAAGCGCGGGGTTCGTGAGTGATACAAAGGAGGTCTTAACAGTGAAAGCATCTGTTTTATATAAATGGCTGACCTACAGTGCCATTGTGATCAGCGTACTTTTGTGTCTGTTTATGCTCCAGGCTGGTCTTAAGGGCAATTTCCGGTCTGTTGACACATTTCAGTCTTACATACGCAGCTTTGGGATATTTGCTCCTTTTATTTTTGTGTTTATACAGGCCTTTCAGGTAGTGATTCCGGTTCTGCCGGGATTTATTGGCTGCGTGGCCGGGGCTTTGCTTTTTGGCAGTGTGGGCGGATTTATTTATAATTATGTGGGGATCTGCGCCGGTTCTATTATCACATTTTTTCTGGCAAAGCATTATGGTATCCCCTTGGTGCAGGCCATATTTCCATCAAAAAAATATAATGTATGGACAGAGCGGATCAGGAAAGCAAAAAGCTATGATGTGCTTTTCGGCCTTTCCATTCTCCTTCCTCTGGCGCCGGATGACTATTTATGCTACTTTTCCGGTCTGATCAATATGTCTGTAAAGAAATTTATCCTTATCATTCTTCTGGCAAAACCATGGTGCATCCTGTTTTATAGTTTCGGCACAGGAATGATCATACATTAGGGAACTATTATAAATCGGAGGTATTTTATGGCAGAGATTAAGCTTATTCCCGGCGGTCAACAGGACCAGACTCCCGTTTCTGCCCAGAGTCCTTTAAAAAATCCGTGGGTCTTTTTTCAGGAATATCGCCAGGACACAGAGCCTGGTGGTACTATCACCTACTATAACGTATTCTCCGGTGTCATTCTTTTCCAAAACCGCATCCACACAGACAGCTGCGAAGAGATCCGGGAAAAGGCAAATGCTCTTGCCATTAATTTCTGCGCTAATGGCCGGTTTGAAAGCCAGTTTTCGGAAAATGACCTGGGCATTGTGGAGCCAGGTGATGTGGCAGTAAGCTTTATGACGGGGAACATGGCACCCACTCCATTTCCCGCTTTCCTCTGGGCTTTTATGACGGATTAAGTCTCTACGTAGACTGCGATCTGGCTATGAAATGGCTGGCAAAAAACTTTCCCTGTCTTTCCATTAACTTAAACCATTTAAAAGATCAGCTGTTAAAGGATCACTGGTACTGGGTGGGACCAGCCGGAACCCGGTGTGAGCATGTGTTCCGAGAGCTGTTTGAATGTGTCTCTTATGCAGACAAAGCCTATATCCAGCTAAAAGTGGCAGAACTTTTCCTGCTTCTTCCTCTGGTGCGCTCCCAGGAACGCACGGAACAATATTATCCCCATGCAGCAGGTCCAGCTGGTGCGTCATTTAAGAGATCTTCTCATTTCTGATACCACCAGCCGCACCACCATCGAAGATCTGGCCCGGGCCCACCGCATTTCTGTTACCCGGTTCCAGAAGATCTTTAAAAAACTGTATGGAACCTCTATTTACCAGTATGTAAAGCAGTACCGCCTGGAACAGGCCACCATCGAACTGACTAATTCCGCCCGTTCCATTACCGATATTGCTCTGGACGCCGGTTTTTCCAGTGCCAGCAAATTTGGGGAAAGCTTTAAGAAGCGTTATGGAGTAACCCCTACAGAATATCGCCTCCAATTTCGTGACCGAAATGGAATAATTGAATTAAATCAGAATATATAATCTTATCTCTTTTTTATATTATATGGTTATTCAAGACTAACTTTTTAGAGAGGAAGGATAACCATGAAATCTTCATCACCTATGAAATCGCTGATGGATTATGCCGGAAGCTACCGGTATCTCACTGGCGCTGCTTCGCGCTTTCTGCCATCAGCTCTCTTACGGCCTTAGTGCCCTTCTTTTATATCTGGCGTATTATCAGCCAGGTTCTTGAAACTGCACCTCACTTTGAAAATGCAGCAGGGGTCGCCCATGACGGGTGGATGGCGCTGGCATTTTCTATCTTGTCCATGCTCATCTATGTAGCCGCTTTATGGTGTTCCCACCTGTGCGCTTTCAGAGTGCAGCGAAACATCCGCTGCCAGGTCATGGAACATATTTTAAAGCTTCCTGCAGGCTTTATGAATGACTGGGGAAGCGGAAAGGTGCGCAAAATCGTCAATGACTGTTCCGCTTCTACAGAGACCTATCTGGCACACATCTGGCCGGATAAGGCGGGAATGATTTTTACTCCCTTAGGACTCATTGTCCTTCTGCTGTTTTTTGACTGGCGGCTGGGGCTTTTATGCCTGGTGCCTGTTGGCATTGCCTTTATCTTCATGGCCGGTATGATGGGCGATGATATGAAAGCCGCTATGAAAGAATACCAGAATTCACTGGAAACCATGTCTTCAGAAGCCGTTGAATACATCCGCGGCGTTCCTGTTGTGAAAACCTTCGGACAGACCATTTTCAGCTTTGAACGCTTCCGCAAGGCCATTGATGAATACTCCAAATGGACCATTGCCTACACCAAAAGCATGCGCCCGCCTATGCTGCGTTTTACCACTGCGATCAACGCTATTTTCGCCATTATCATTGCCTTCGGTATTGCAGCAGGAGCCAGCGCCCGCACGCCCCAGCTCATATTAAACCTGATCTTCTATACCATTATCACTCCTGTGATCACAACCACCTTAAATAAAGTAATGTACGCTGGTGAAAATGAGATGCTGGTCACTGACTGCCTTTCCCGTATTCAGCAGATCATGGACATCAAGCCTTTGCCAGAACCTGAAAAAGCAGAAACACCGTCAGACTACTCCATTACCTTTGACCATGTTTCCTTCTCTTATGCTGGCGCTGACAAAAAGGCTTTAAATGACATCTCTTTTACCATTGAAAGCGGGGAACATGTGGCTCTGGTTGGCCCAAGCGGCGGCGGAAAATCCACCATTGCCAGCCTGATCCCAAGATTCTGGGATGTAGAAAGCGGCCGTATCCTTATTGGCGGCGTAGATGTAAGAAATATTCCAAAGGAAACCTTATCTGACATGGTCTCCTTTGTGTTCCAGGACAGCAGCCTTTTAAAAATGTCTGTTTTTGACAATGTACGTCTTTCCCATCCGGACGCCACCAGGGAAGAGGTTTTACAGGCCCTTCATGAGGCTCAGTGCGATGACATTATTGAAAAGCTTCCAAACGGCATCGACACCGTTGTAGGTGCTGCAGGGGTCTATGTTTCCGGCGGTGAGAAGCAGCGTTTAAATATTGCCAGAGTGATGCTTAAAAATGCCCCTATCCTGATTTTAGACGAGGCAACTGCTTTTGCGGACCCGGATAATGAAACCAAAGTCCAGGCCGCATTTGCCAATATGAGCCGTGGCAAGACCGTTCTTATGATCGCCCACAGGCTTTCCACCGTTACAGACACCAGCCGCATTTTCGTGATCAAAGACGGCCAGGTGGAAGAAAGCGGAAACCACAAAGATCTGACTGCTTCAAATGGTCTTTATCATCGCATGTGGAAGGATTACTGTACAAATGTAGGCACTTTTGGACCCGAAAGTGCCGTACGATACATAGCGATCGCGGGAATTTGCCGTATTCAAATGCGAAGCCACGGCAATTCGTTTCTGGACATGCAACGCATGGACAGTAACGACATACCAAACGGCTGCCTCGTGGAAAGCAGGTGAAAATAAATGAACAGCATAATAAAAACATTACAGTATAAATACGCCCTTTCTGAAAACGGCGCCAAAGATATGGTCCGGGCCTTTGCCGCCTGCACCTTTTCCGACCTGGTCTTAATGATCCCAGCCGGCCTTCTTTACCAGTTTATTGATACAGTATACACGGCAGATGCCCCCATTTCCGGCAGCCAGATCCTTTTCTTCGGGATCGTCATTTTGGTATGCCTGGCACTGATCTGCCTGTCCACTTACATCCAGTATAACTGCACCTTCTTTTCCACCTACAAAGAAAGCGGCATACGCAGACTTCCCTTGCAGAGCATATCCGCAAGCTGCCGTTATCCTTCTTTGGGCAGCGTGATCTGACCGATCTGACCAACGCCATTATGAATGACTGCGCCACTTTGGAGACTGCTTCTTCCCACTGGATCCCGGAGCTGATCGGTTCCGTGATCGCCACTACCATTACCGCCCTCATGCTGTTTTTCTTTAACTGGAAAATGGCTATTGCTTCCCTTTGGGTGCTTCCAGTCGCTTTTATCATCCTTGGAAGCTCTGCAAACCTGCACAAAGCCTTAGGAAGAAAGGGAATGGCTGCCAGACTTACCTGCGCAGACGGCATCCAGGAATGCCTGGAAACACTGCCCCAGATCAAATCCAACAACTACGAGGACAAATATCTGGTATCCTTGAAAGAAAAATTTGCAAACGCAGAAAAACGGACTATTTTTACAGAACTTGGTGCCTCTACCTTCGTTTCCAGCGCCAGATGTTCTTAAAACTTGGCATTGCAACCACGGCTCTCATCGGCGGAAAACTGCTGATCCAGGGACAGATCCACATTATGACCTTTTTCCTGTATCTCTTTGTAGTCTCCCGCATTTATGACCCCCTGCAGGTAGCTTTGCAGAACCTGATGGCCATTATTTCCCTTTCTGTACAGACAGAGCGGATGAATGAGATCTTACAGTCCCCGATGCAGACCGGGGCAGAAAAGCTGACCAATAATGGCTGTGACATTACCTTTGACCATGTTTCCTTCTCCTATCACAATGACAGTAAAAAGATCCTGGATGATGTTTCCTTTACTGCAAAACAGGGCCAGGTAACGGCTCTCATCGGACCTTCCGGAGGCGGCAAAACTACCGTTTCCAGCTAGCAGCCCGTTTCTGGGATGTAAACAGCGGAAAGATTACTCTGGGTGGTATGGACATTTCAAAGATTGATCCGGAAACACTGCTTTCCCTGTATTCCATTGTGTTCCAGGATGTAACTTTATTTAACAACACCATTATGGAAAATATCCGTATCGGACGAAAAGGGGCTACAGATGCAGAAGTTTATGGAAGCTGCCATGATGGCCCACTGCGATGAATTTGTAAATAAGCTGCCAAATGGCTATGACACCACTATCGGCGAAAATGGCTGCGAACTTTCCGGTGGAGAGCGTCAGCGTATTTCCATTGCAAGAGCCTTCTTGAAAAATGCGCCTATCCTGCTTTTAGATGAAGCCACAGCGTCTCTGGACGTAGAAAATGAGACTCTGATCCAGGCTTCCCTGTCCCAGCTGATGAAAAATAAAACCGTGCTGCTCATCGCCCACCGCATGCGCACCGTAGCAGGCGCAGACCAGATCATTGTATTAAAAAACGGCCATGTGGCAGAAAATGGTTCTCCTGAGACGCTTATGGAAGAAAATGGTATTTTCGCCCATATGTCAAGACTGCAGACGGAAGCAGCAAGCTGGAGCATCCAGTAATCCCCACTGCCACACAAGTCATTTCCGTTCTGACATCTGCCACGCCCTCTGGCGCGGCACAAACCTTCAAATGGTTGCCAAATCCTTAAGACCATTTTTAAGAGAAACGTCATTTGATTTTCAGGCATGGATAGGATACAATCGAAGATATTCCCAAAATTGTAAATAATTGGGAAAAATTGTAAATAAAACATTAGATAAGGACCAAATCTTAACATGCTTGGAAGAACACATTTTTTTATTGGTATATCCGCTGCTTTAGCAGTTATGCAGCCCTCCTCCATGTCCACCTTAGTGGCTGGTGCGGGGGCTGCTGCTATTGGTGGCATGATCAGCGACATTGACTCAGGCACCTCCCAGGCCCATAAAGAGGCCGACAAGATCATGACCGCAGCCATTGCCATTACCGCTGTAGTCATTTTCGCTGACTGTAAATTTCATGTAGGTATTTATGAACGTCTGATGCGCAACAGCAGTATTGCAAGACTTCTCACCGGTGCCATGGCATTTATCATCATCTGCACCTATGGTTCGGGACAGCCCCACCGCTCTTTTATGCACTCCTTTTTATCCATGTTCATGCTCACGGCCTGCATGGATGTGATCTATCCGGATGCAGCCCCTTATTTCGCCATTGCTTATGCTTCCCATCTGGCACTGGATATGTTAAATTACAGGCGGCTTCAGCTGATCTGGCCTATGAAACGTGGCTTTTCCCTAAAGCTCTGCTCCTCCCAGGGACTGATAAACCACCTGCTTTTGTCTGCCGGTATGGTCTGCGTTGTCCTGGAGCTGGTCACATCTATCCCTGCAAGAGGCTGGCAGAGCGTATTGTTTCCTTTTTACCTTTTTGAATAATGACTTTTAATTAGTACTGCTTATATATCATACGTCATTTTTCACAAAAATTAATTATACTATTGATTTTTGAAAATTTTTACGTATATTCTATAGGTAGATAGCAAAAATCTTACAGTTCAGCCATTACATCTTCTTGTTTCCATATTCATGAAACAAGAAGCCTGGTGGTTCCACCATATGCTGATTTGGATGAACTGTAACAAAAAATCCCATTTAATTAAAATTCAAACATTGTG
>ENA-OQBT01001214-OQBT01001214.1-human-gut-metagenome-genome-assembly--contig:-NODE-1214-length-10922-cov-1.611116_pt1 | contig 10922 bp, 12 predicted proteins | sample MGYA00242749_ERZ504557 | MGnify/ENA primary metagenome ERZ504557 (study PRJEB26092, sample SAMD00036243) | human gut metagenome | host: Homo sapiens | study: EMG produced TPA metagenomics assembly of... | reverse complement strand
ATAAAAAATGACCGTAACTTAAATACAATCCCCCATCTACATGAAAACTGCTTATTGGTTTGCTCCTACATTTTTATTGCCAATAACGTAGAAAAGCCGCCGGTACACATGACAGAATAAGCATTTGTTTGAAAATCCGTGAGTGGGCGCGCATAGCGTCAGAACGGAGAACCACTGTTTGAGCACGCAACGCGTGCGAGTTTGGTTCGCAGTTCTGACAATAGGCGACGCAAGCCACAAACAAAGGATTTTCTCCCAAATGCGCATCTGTCATGTGTACCGGTGGCTTTCGGACCTTAGTCAACAATACATTTTTTGAAGAAAAATGAGCGGATTACGAATGTTTTTAGAATTGTTATAAAAAATAGCCTCTCTGTTTTTCAGGCAGAGGGGCTTATTTTTTATTATCTTCCTTCTAATTCTGCAACCCGCGCTTTCAGCTTACGGATCTCTTCATCTTTTTCCATTAACAGCCGGTCTCTTTCTTCCAGCTTACGCTTCTGTTCATCAATGAACATCTGGATCATTTTCTGGTCCATCATGCCTTCGATGATATTTCTAAGCTCATCTACCGTTTCTCCAGCTGTTTTCCTTCTTCATCAATGACAATATCTGCATATTTCTCATAATAAGGAACACGTTCATTGTACAGGTCACGCAAGGTAAATCCCGGTTTTAATGCAACACCAACGGTCTACTACGTTTCCAATACGCTTTTCCATTTCCTCATAACTCATTTTCAGGTAAACGATCTCACTGATCTCCTTTAAATGAGCCATAGCCTCTTTGCCGTAAATAACACTGCCGCCTGGGGCGATAACGACATCTTAGCTTCCAGGCCTGCATTAATGCGGTTCTCCACTTCCAGAAAGCCGTCCATGCCTTCATCAGCAATAATTTCCTTTAACAGTCTTCCTTCTTTTTCCTGGATCACAATATCCACGTCAATAAAAGAAAATCCCAGTCTCTTTGCAAGAAGCACGCCTACGGTACTTTTACCAGATGAAGGCATGCCGATCATAGTAATATTCGGCTTCATTTTTTCTTTCCTCCTCTCTTTTTCTTCTTTGCAGGCTTGCGTACAGAATATCCGAAGCTTCCCAGCTTCTTTCCCAGTTCAAAATATTCCCCATGGGAATAAGCAGTCAGTCCGGAAGCATTCAGGTTAAACTTGCCTTTATCATCCATATACTGGTTATCAATGGTCACGCCTACCACCTTTGCCAGGAACATATCATGGCTTCCCAGTTCTTTTACCTCAGTTACCTTACACTCAATATTTACAGGACTTTCCTCAATCCCCGGTGCCTTTACATAGCGGGATGCCTGAGGTGTTAAACGTGTTTCGGCAAATTTATCTACATCACGGCCGGACTTTACACCACAATAGTCCGTAGCCCGCACCAGCCTCTTATTTACCAGATTGATAACAAATTCCCCTGTTTCCTTGATAATATCGTGGGAATAACGCTCTTTCCTTACAGAAATAGAAACCATCGCCGGATCAGAACAGATGGTTCCGGCCCATGCAACAGTAATAATATTCGGTTTTTCCCCTTCTCTTCCACAGCTTACCATAACTGCCGGAACAGGATACAGCATATTTCCCGGCTTCCAGTATTCTTTGCTCATTTTCTCTATCCTTTCTGCCCTCTTTGTAAAATGCATGAGAGACCCCAGGCCTGAACCTTACTCCTGTTCAGCTAACATCAGTTCCGGGATCAGCTGCTTCTTTCTGGAAACAACTCCCGGCAGACAAAGTACCGGCTTCTTTAAACCTTCCTCTTCCAGCAGCTCAATATCCTTGTGGAATGCCTTTCCAGCCAGCTGCAGTGCTCCCTGTCCTTCACAGACCAGATCCGTGGTCTCTGTTAATATGTTGGTCAGCATAAAGAATATCATATCAAGACCATTGTTTTCCAGTGCTTTTTCCATAAATGCTTCCATACGTCCTTTTAACCTGTCCAGTTCATCCCCATTTAAGGAAGTGATCTGTCCCACGCCAATGGTCACTTTTCCAGAAGTAAAGCGCTTGAAATCCTGATAAAAGATCTCTTCGTCACTCTTGTCCTTTAAATTGCTTCCTGCACTGAACATTTCCATTGCATATTTTTCAATATCGATCCCTGCAATATCAGCCAGTGCTCTTGCAGCCATTTCATCCACAGCTGTACAGGTTGGGGAACGGAACAGCAACGTATCAGATACGATGGCGCTGCATAACAATCCGGCGATCTTCGGCTCTACCTTCACTCCTGCTTCCTGATACATCTGATAGATAATGGTGGCAGTACAGCCTAAAGGCTGGTTGCGGAAAAATACCGGTGACATAGTCTGAATGGTTCCCAGACGGTGGTGATCGATGATCTCCAGGATCTCAGCATTTTCAATGCCTGCCACTGCCTGATTCTTCTCATTGTGGTCTACTAAAATAACCTGTTTTCCTTTTGCGCCAAGTAAGTTTCTGCGGGAGATCATACCCAGATAACAGCCATCCTTATCAAGGATCGGGAAATCACGGTGACGTTTACTTGCCATTACCTCACGGATCTCATCAATATAGTCATCACTGTTAAATGTGATCAGATGCTCTCTTGTCATAAAGTAGCTGATAGGCATGCTCTGGTTGATCAGACGGGCTGCTGTATAAGTATCGTAAGTGGTTGCGATAATGGTACAGCCTCTTTCCTGGGCGATCTTTTTAATAGTCATGGAAACCCCTGCGCCTTCACACACGATGATACAATCCGCTCCCATTTCAATAGCACAAAGCTGGGACTCATAACGGTTTCCTAAAATAACCAGATCGTGAGGCTCAATATAAAATTCCATCAGATCCGGGTTAGCTGCTGCGATCAGTACCTTTCCCTGGTCGAAATATGCCTCTGCGCTTCCGATGATCAGGTCTGCTTCCAATGTCTCAATAATATTGGAATACTGGGTATTTGCCTTTGACAGAATACTGCTGTCATAAATATTCATATAGGTCTTGGTAATATCGCCTACTGTGATCAGGCCTTCCAGAGTACCATCTTCTCTTACAGAAGGGATCGTCACCACATTATTCTCCTGCATAATGTTCCATGCTTCTTTAAGGAAATATTATCTGCTACCCCTTTGGTCTTGCGTATCTCAATATCCCTTACCTGGGTACGCACATCTTCCACCAGCTGAGGCTCCTCTGCCCCAAAATAATCCAGTACAAACTGTGTCTCCCCACTTACATGTCCTGCTCTTGCAGGCATATATTCCTCCCCAGTTACTGCCTGCTTTAAATTTGCATAACAAATGGCTGAACAGATGGAGTCTGTATCTGGATTTCTATGTCCGATCACCATCGTTTTTCTGTTTAATTCCTGTTCCATTTCTCCCTCCCTAAGCTGTATATCCCGCTCATCCTTTTCTCTTTCGTTTTTTCACGCAGCGTTTCTTTTTATGTACAATGATTTATAATCTGTTTACAGTATGTTCACATTTCGTTCATATTTATTTTTTATACTATTTTCATAAGAAAGAGATAATATAAAAACAGGTTATTAGTCAAATTGCACATAGATTTTTCATAATTGCCCCGGTTGGAAACGACCGGGGTCTCCTCATGTTAAGGGGCTTTTTTGTTAATCAAGTATAGCAGACCACCATTCTTTTTTCAAGTATTCCTATGTATACAGTGAAGTGCAAAAATGCTGCAGAGTTCAGCGCCCTGCAGCATTTTATGATATTTTTTCACTTTTATCTCTGATACTGGATCTTCCAGCCTGCATAGGGGAGACTGAGACCGGTTGCCTCACTCTTTTTCTCCCCGTCTTTATCTAAGGTAAACACCTTTCCATTTTCAATGATATAGGCAGCTTTTCCATTAGAAGAATACTTCTTTTCCTCTGTCTGCACCTTTCCATTCTCATTTACCAGATAGATCTGGCCTGCAACCTTAAAAGGCCCATAGGAACTTCCCTCTTTAGCACTGACTAAAAGACCATTATTATAGAGGAAACCGTCCTTTTCACCTGTAACACCGCATCCCTTTTCAGAACCGGATGTACCGGAACAGAAGGTATAAACCTTATCTTTCTTATCCACTGCATTGGTATTACGCCCAATGCTCATGGCACCGCCTGCTTCCGGATCAAAGTAAGCAGTCTCCGTCTTGCCTCCCGAAGTGAATTTGATCAGTCCGGACTGGCAGACACCGTAGGAATCAAAGAAATAATATTTTCCATCTATTTTTACGGCTCCGTCCTTCACCCCGGTGGCATCTGCTGATAAAAACAACGGACTTCCATTATTTTCCAGATAAAACCATCGGGAACCATCCTTCTTCATAAGAGCTGTTTCCTCAGCATTGGTCTTTCTCACTGCCTGGACATTCAGTGCAGTGCTCCATGCCTTTGTATCCCATGGTCTTTCAGAAGTTTCAAGCCACTGCCCCTTTAACATTCCATCTTCTTTTCCGCCAAGATATACAAAACGCTGATGCCTGTTCCGTCTCCCGGCTCTGCCTTTTCTTTTACACACTGCCAGCCGGTGAGCATAACACCGTTTTCATCAAAATAATATTTCCTTCCGTCAATAGCCGCTTCTTTTGGAACGCCGTTTTCACCTTTTCTTGCCTTGCCGTTAGACTGGAAATAGTACCATTTTCCATTTTCGGAATCAGGGACAAGATCCTTTGAAATACTTCCCTCTGCCGGACGTTTCTTTCCATTGCTTTCCAGGAAGTACCAGCCGCTTCTGGTATAACCCTCAGAACCATTTCCCAGATAATAAATATCCCCGTTTTCATAATGCCAGCCGGTACGCATCCTGCCGTCACTGTCAAAACAATACTTTGCCTTTTCTATAGTCTTCCAGTCATTTTTCTCAACTTTTCCGTTCCGGCCAAGATAATACCAGCCGGATTTCATAGAACCCTCATTTTCATCCACATAGATCCAGGATTCTTTTGTCATGCTGCCATCTTCCCCGGCATAGTAAGTTCCATCGATCCAGGTATTCTTTGCCAGATTGCCTTCTCCATCCAGATAATAGGACACTCCCTGGGAAGTTTTCCACTCATTCTTTGCATAAGAACCATTGCTGTCCACAAAATGAACTGCTCCATTTTCATTGACCCAGCCTTTTTCCGCTGCCATAACAGAAAGCGGAACTGTCCCGGCGATCAAAGTTCCAACAACCAGTGCCTGATCCAGTTTGTCATCCAACGTTTCTGATCTTTCATATTCTATCCCTCCTAAAAATGGCTGCTTACTCATGTTTTTGCAAATTCTCCCAATATCATTTTATCAGAAAAATCAGGCAAATACATGAATTAATTTTGAATATTTACATAACAATTCCTTAAACGCTACTTTTGATGTCTGAGACAAAGACTCCGTGAGGACATCTTACATATTTATTTCCGGGAGACGTCCATACAATTTCGCCATTCTCCTGCACTGCTTTAAAACATCACTGTTCAGCTCTCCCGGCAGCAGCCTCCATTTCCAGTTTTTTCCAAGTGTAGACGGTTCGTTAATACGCGCCTCTGCTCCCAGTCCCAGATAATCCTGCACCGGTATTACTGCCAGCTTCGCCGGGCTTGCCATAGCCAGACGTATAAACTCCCAGTGCATCTCCTTCTTCGGGGTATGGCGGCAGCCCATGTATTCCCTTGCAAAGGACTTATCTTTCCGGCTCATGGTCTCGTACCATCCCACCAGGGTATCATTATCATGGGTTCCTGTATACACAATACTGTTTTCTGTGAATTTGTGAGGCAGATAATCACTGTTTTCTGTGTCATCAAAAGCAAATTCCAGTACCTTCATTCCCGGGAATCCGCTTTCCTTTAACATCTCATGGACTTCCGGTGTCAGAAAGCCCAGATCCTCTGCAATGATGGGCAGCTTCTCTTTTTTCAGGCTTTTCTTCAGCTGGTCAAACAGCTCCAGTCCCGGTCCCTTTTCCCAATGGCCAAACTCAGCGGTAAGATCCCCATAAGGAATGGAATAATATGCTTCAAAACCCCTGAAATGATCCACACGCACTACATCATACAGCTTCAGACAGTACTCCATACGTTTGATCCACCAGCTGTAATGATCCTTCTTATGATATCCCCAGTCATACAGCGGATTTCCCCAAAGCTGACCTGTTGCTGAAAATGCATCTGGGCGGACAGCCGGCCACTGCCTTTGGCAGACATTCCCCATCAAACTGGAACAGCTCCGGATGAGCCCAGCTGTCAGCCCCGTCAAAAGCCACATAGATGGGATATCCCCAATGATCTGGATACCATTTTCATTGGCATAGGCTTTTAAACGGCTCCACTGTTCATTAAACTGAAACTGTTGGAATTCATAAAATCCCATCTCATCTTCCAGCATTTTTTTGTATTTCTCTACTGCCGCAGTCTTGCGAAGCCGGATGTCCTCATCCCATTTATTCCAGCTGCACTTTTAAAATGATCCTTTACTGCCATATAAAAGCAATATTCTCTGGTTTCAGGATCCAGCTTAGACTTAAGGAACTGACGATGATCCATCTTTTCAGCCTTTGTCCCTGCTTTTTCCACATTTTCTGTCCATTTAGCCTCTTTTTTCCACCGTTCATAAGCCTTTTTCAGTACCTTAAACCGTGCTTTGTATATTTTATCGTAAGCAATAAACCGGTCATCATCACCAAAATCAGCTTCTTCACATTCATTTTCTGTAAGAAGGCCTTCCTGGATCAGCTGCTCCAGATCAATAAAATAAGGATTTCCTGCAAAAGCAGAAAATGCCTGATAAGGCGAATCCCCAAAACCCGTAGGGCCCAATGGAAGGATCTGCCAGAAGCCCTGTCCGCCTTCCTTTAACTGATCTACAAATTCATAAGCTTCTTTTGAAAAACAGCCAATGCCATACTTAGATGGCAGACTGGCGATTGGAAGAAGCATGCCGCATTCTCTCATATTATTGATTCCCTTCTTTTTGCTGTGAAAGTATTGTCATTTATATCTTAGTGTAGCACATTTCTTATTCCCCTACAACAAAAGTGAACGCTCTCCTCGACGTTCGGGCTGCTCCCAACTACCTGACTGCTCTTTCTCTCCCGATACCTGCCCCGCGTCACCCCAAACTTTCGTCTAAACAGCCGGTTAAAATAAGAAAGATTTTCAAATCCACATTTCAATGCGATCTGGGTCACACTTTCCTCTGTATTCTGCAGAAATTCCCCAGCCCTGGTCAGCCGGTAATCATTGAGATACTGGATAAAAGACATCCCCGCATACTGCTTAAAATACTTCATAAAATGTGACTCACTGTAAAGCACAGCTCTGCCGCCTGCTTAATACTGACTCTCTTCCCAAAATGTTCCCGGATGTAGTCCAATATCCCCTTGATCTTCTCCCTTGCATGCCCCGGCTTCTTTTCAGCAAATAGAATCCCTCTGCCATAAGCATAATACAAAAACAGGAACAACTGTCCCTTAACCGCCAGCTGGTACCCATTTCCCCGCTGCTGCGAAAATTTATCCAACTCCCGTATCACGTTCCCAAACACCTCATAGTCCGGCTGTCCTTTTTGTATCAGAACCGGCTTTTTTGCCTGTCCTTCCTGCAGGGGACTAAGAAAATGCACCGTGCAGCCGTCTCCATTATCTCCCATAAGCATAGAAATACGGAAAATGATATTTTCGTACTCCATTCTTTCCCCGCTCCCACAGGAGATTGCATGAAGCTGACCTGGAAAAACAGCCAGAATATCTCCTTCTGACACAGGATAAGATACTGTGTCCACCGTGATCCGCCCATTTCCCTTCTTAACCGCGATAATTTCCATTTCCTCATGCCAGTGAAGAGCCACATGTGTGAAATCCACCGGGATAGAGCAGGGATAAATGTTAAAAGGGAACCCTCTTTTTCCATGCTCTTTTATTTCATGATAGCCCTGGTTCATCTTCCTCACCCATTCCTTTCTCCCGTCTTCTTTCAGCCACTTTTCATTCAACTGTTATTTTCTTATCCTATTTTTCATTTTTTGATAGTATTGTACTATAATATACTGGCATTCTGCAAGACAGAAAGAAATTTGTTTTTTATAATGTTCCCATAAGCATCTGAAAAATGCATACGGATACACGTTGACATATTACCACAGAAAGGAAATGAATTTCATGGTTGAACATACAATGACAAAAGAAATATTAAAAAACAGACTGAACTGCTCTCTGCAAAAAGGAAATCTCTGACTGCTCTGAAAAAGAGCTTTATACAGGACTTTTATCTCTGGTACAGGAAATGGCAAAAGACAAAGAATCCAATCAGGGAAAGAAAAAGCTTTACTATATCTCCGCTGAGTTTCTGATCGGCAAACTGCTTTCCAACAACATGATCAATCTTGGGATCTATGATACAGTAAAGAACCTTCTGGAAGAAAATGGAAAATCCTTAAGTGCAGTAGAGGAGACCGAGCCTGAGCCATCTCTTGGAAACGGTGGTCTTGGACGTCTGGCTGCATGTTTTCTGGACTCTATTGCCACTTTAGGCTTAAATGGTGACGGCGTTGGTTTAAATTACCATTTCGGTCTTTTCAAGCAGCTGTTTAAAGACAACAAACAGGCAGAAGAACCAAATCCTTGGATTGAGAATACTTCCTGGCTGACAAAAACAGATGTAACCTATAAAATTCCATACAAGAACTTCACCCTTACATCCCGTATGTATGACATTGAAGTTACCGGCTACAACAACCGAACCAATAAGCTCCACCTGTTTGATGTGGAAACAGTAGATGAAAGCATTGTAGAGGACGGTATTTCCTTTGACAAGACCGATATTGCCAAAAACCTGACTCTTTTCCTCTATCCGGACGACAGTGATAAAGAAGGACGTATCCTTCGTATCTACCAGCAGTATTTCATGGTCAGCAATGCTGCCAGACTGATCTTAGACGAAGCCATTGCCAAAGGTTCCACTCTTTATGACCTTGCCGACTACGCTGTGATCCAGATCAATGACACCCATCCAACTATGGTCATCCCGGAACTGATCCGCCTGCTGACTACAGAACACGGCATGGAAATGGACGATGCCATTGAGATCGTAAGCCACTGCTGCGCATACACCAACCATACGATACTGGCAGAGGCACTGGAAAAGTGCCGGTAGAATTCTTCAAAGAGGCCGTTCCACAGCTCCTTCCTATTATGGAGGTCCTGGATGATAAGGTACGCCGCAAATTCGATGATCCATCTGTTTATATCATCGATAAAAATGATCTGGTGCACATGGCCCACATTGACATCCACTATGGCTTCAGCGTAAACGGTGTTGCCTCCCTTCACACTGATATTTTAAAAGAGACTGAATTAAACAACTTCTACAAGCTTTATCCTGAGAAGTTTAATAATAAGACCAATGGCATTACCTTCCGCCGCTGGCTGCTGCACAGCAATCCGGAACTGACTGACTTCATCACCAGTTTTATTGGGGACGGATTTAAGAAAGATGCAGAAGAATTAAAGAAATTAAATACACCTGTTATCACAAAGAATTTGAAACAGCTTTACCGCCTGTTAGACATCAAGGCCCAGAAAAAGGCAGCGCTGGCTGACTATCTGGAAAAGACCCAGGCATCACCATTAACCCGGACTCCATTTTCGATATCCAGATCAAACGTCTTCATGAGTACAAGAGACAGCAGATGAATGCCCTTTATCTCATCCATAAATACCTGGAGATCAAAAAGGGTAAAAAACCAACTACACCGATCACTGCCATCTTCGGGGCAAAGGCTGCACCTGCCTATATCATTGCCAAGGATATTATCCATATGATCCTCTGCCTGCAGCAGATCATTGAAAAGGACCCTGAGGTAAAACCATACTTAAATGTAGTTATGGTAAGCAACTACAATGTTACTCTGGCTGAAAAGCTGATCCCGGCCTGCGATATTTCCGAGCAGATCTCCCTTGCTTCCAAGGAAGCCAGCGGAACCGGAAACATGAAATTCATGTTAAAGGGGCTGTGGTGCTGATAACCCTTGGAACCGATGACCGGCGCTAACGTAGAGATCCATGAGCTGGTAGGCGATGACAATATCTACATCTTCGGTGATTCCAGTGAGACTGTCATTGAACGCTACAAAAACGCCAGCTACTGCTCCAAAGACTACTACGATGCAGACCCGGCTATTAAAGAAGCCGTAGACTTCATCATCAGCAAGAAAATGTTAGCCGTAGGCGATAAAGAGAACCTGGAACGCCTGTACAAAGAACTGTTAAACAAAGACTGGTTTATGACCTTCCCGGATTTCAAAGCTTACTGCGAAGCAAAAGAAAAGGCCTTCGCTGACTACGAAGACCGCACCTCATGGGCAAGAAAAATGTTAGTCAATATCAGCCAGGCCGGATATTTCTCCTCTGACAGAACGATCGGGGAGTATGACCGGGATATCTGGAAATTAAGATGATCCTGGATTCAAAAATACTATGTTCAAAAGGTCAGAAAAACCTCCTGCAAGCAAGTTTGCAGGAGGCTTTTTACTTCAGACCCGCCAAAAACATGGTAAATGGCTGTGATCTGGCTCATTTCATATTATGATGTGAGTGTCAAAAGTAAATTTTGCCACTCACTGATGTAACCGGATTGCTCCATTGCTATGCAATTCCCGCAATCTCGAACACCTCAAACTCCCATAAAATGGCGTGTTCACACCATTTTTATTTCGTTTTCGGTGTTCGGCGTGTCAATAAGTATAAATTGCTTATTTGTGCGAGCACAAACGCAATTTATACTTTTGACACTTACATCATTTTAATAAGCGGATTACAATGTTTTCAGAATTACAGGAGTGCAAAGCACGCAATAATCCGATATCAGAAGACGGTTAGCCGTTTGTCCATGGAACCGACAGTATTTTACCTAACATCCAAAATAAAGTTCAAACAGCCCGTTCTCC
>ENA-OQBT01001213-OQBT01001213.1-human-gut-metagenome-genome-assembly--contig:-NODE-1213-length-10925-cov-3.339878_pt1 | contig 10925 bp, 8 predicted proteins | sample MGYA00242749_ERZ504557 | MGnify/ENA primary metagenome ERZ504557 (study PRJEB26092, sample SAMD00036243) | human gut metagenome | host: Homo sapiens | study: EMG produced TPA metagenomics assembly of... | reverse complement strand
TCGACGTCAGGCTGGGATCTTCGGGGAAGGCTGACGGGGAGGGCGCGGACCGCGATGGGCGGGGATAGCCCGATTATTTTCCGGTTCGGCGAACAGCCGATCGTGTCAAATTTGGTCTAACAGAGCCAATCGAATTCCGATGAACTGCTTAAAAACAATTTTTCTGCTGGCGTATTCGGATGTGTTGAGAAGTGTTGTGGCTTTTCTATTTTGAGTGAAGAGCAAGTGGAGCGCCTTTCCACTGTTGAACGGGGTTGTTATTTAGACAATAAATCTCCTGCATATAATACGGAGATGGCTTGCATCGATGAATTGCGCAGGCAATTTGATTCGAATAATCGTTCTGATTTTCACTCAGGGTTTTCCATTCGCCCCTCTTCTTTGCTATGTCGTTCACTCGATGATGTCCCTTCTGAGTCATTTAACGCATCCTTGGCTGGCGTGCTGGAGCATTGTCTTAAAGGGCTTCCGACATATCAAGGATCACCCTGCTCTGCAGGAGAGGCTATGTCCGTATTAAATAAGTTTGTATGTCGTTGCGTGCGTGATGGAAAGGCACTTCCCGTCGGTTGGACGGATTTAATTTCTGAACTTCCGGATGAGTGGCCCGAAGACCCGGTATTTAGAGAGCCTATATCAATGGACTCATGTGCATGGTCTGTAAGATGCTTAGCTCTAAAAGTTGCTACCGGCTTTGCAACAGACATAGAGTTCCTGACATTTGGTATTAAATTTGATGCCCTTACTGCCGCCGGTCAGCGTGCGTTTTTAGAAGTACTTGAGCAGCTGATTGTTTGTAATGCTATCTGCGATCAATACCGTGGCGTCGTTTCTGCAATCTGTTCGAGCGTTATGCTTAGTGAGGACTCTGCTGTGCGTGCAATATTGCTTGATAGCGTTGCTGCAGGCTATCGTAGATGGGAAGCGAGCTCTTTTAGCGATTTGGCGTTTCAATCGTTACACGATGTTTCCCCTAATGTTGCATTTAAGCTTGTGCGCTTATGCAAGGAGGGGAAATTCGATGATGCTACTCTCGAACAGAAGTTACTTGGTGAGCTCTCGAGTGATTCCAACTGGTTTATTCGCTGGCATGTTGCGAATGACTAGGCGTAGGTTTGGCGCCGGGACAACGTGGATCTCGGCGCTTCTTGCCATCGTCTGATTAGTCCGGACATATCCCGGTGCCAATTTGTTGCTGGCGGCTGATTTCGCAGCGCTGCCGCATGTTGGTCTTTCTAATGCCGACCCAGACTGTCCTGCTTACAGCCATTCGTCCATTAAAAAACGTGGCTCGCGGAGTTGGTGGGCAGTTTGTTTGCTTGCGGATTCATAATCAATAAGACGCAAACGCCTCTTCCATGGAGATCAAATGTCTGAACCGATTGTCGTAAAGCTTGCCTGTTGTAACAACATTGACTGCGCAACTATTACGCTAAAAACCAATGCAACCACTGTTCTGCACGGAATGAATGGCTCCGGTAAGAGCTCTGTTGCAAAAGCGATCCAGCTATATAACGGCGATGACTGGCAGACGTTAGAAGTGTTGAAACCCTATGCCTCAGAATCTCTGCCATCTGTCGAGGGCTTGCCGTCGGATGCGAATATCCTCGTATTTAATGAAGACTATGTCGATAGCACGCTGTTTAAGGGCGACATGGAGCTAATCGAAAACGGATACAAGATCTTTGTCGATACCCCCGAGTATCGTAAGGCTGCAAAAGTGACAGATGAGTTGCTGGCGGATGCCGTCAAAAGGTTGCGGGATGAGGGCAAGGTGGCTGAGTTACTCTCTACAGTTAATAACTTACTGTCTTGCTTTGGGAAGGTTTCTAAGCAGACCTATTCGAAGGTTAGCCCAATTGCGAAAGGCATCGTGACAACGGGAAACCTTATTGAGCATGTTTCTCCAAAGTTTGAGTCGTTTAGCCCACTAATTCAAGGAGATAATGCCAAGGATTGGCTGCAGTGGCGTGACAAAGGCAGTAAATATAACTCGCGGGGCGTATGCCCATATTGCGGCAAGACTCTCGAGCAGTCTGATCTGGAAATATGTAACGAAATGCAGACTGTGTACGGTGGAAAATATATTGATAGCTGTACAAAAACGATTGAGTCCTTTGGGGAAGCAGAGGTGCTTCTTAGCGAAAACGCCCGTGCGCAGGTTGACGCGATTTTACACGGGAAGCTAGAAGAAGAGCCCAATCCCGAGAATAAAGCCTTTCTTGCCTGCATCAAGGCAGATGCGGAGGGTCTTAAGGCTAAGCTCGAGAAAATTCAGCAATTAAATTATTCGTTCTTGAAGGATGAAGAAAAAGATGCCGACTATTTTGAAGGCTTAAAAATCCATGTCGAGCTTCTCGAAAAGATGAATTCGCAATTCGCGATTGAACGCATCAATAGCATTAATGCTGTGCTGGACGAGCTTTCATCCAAAGTGAGGGACATCCAAATTGCCATCGGTCGTCAAAGCGCAGCGTTAAGAAAATCCATCAAGGCGTCGATGCTGATATGAATGCTTTTCTGGAGTCCGCAGGATTTCCCTACGAGATCTCAATCGCTTCGCCAGATGGGACTCGCTGTGCCGTCTCGCTGAAGCTCGCGGGCTCGAGATGAAAGTCGAGGATTTAAAGTCGCATCTAAGCTTTGGCGAGCGTAATTCGCTTGCGATTGCATTGTTTTCCGCTCAGGTTAAAAGCGAAAAGCCGGACATGGTCGTGCTCGACGACCCGATTTCTTCCTTTGATCAAAACAAGAAGTACGCGATTCTCCAAAGGCTGTTCTCGAAATTAAAGGGTGTCTGTCGTGGGATTACAACGCTGTTGTTAACCCATGACTTTGAAACGCTCATTATGATCGGCAAAGTTCATAGGTCCCTTCTGTGCGATACGTCTTGTTTCTATGTGCGCAACGATGGCGGAGTGCTGTCTCTAATACCTGTTGAGGATAATGATTTTAATAGTGCCGTACAGTGCTTTAAGGCAATCGTAGCGAGCGATGCATCCCTGCCTTATAGAATTGCGCTCGCTAGGAGAGCGGTTGAAATTGCGTACGGAAAGTCGCCTGCCTGGCATGTTTTATCAAGTTTGATGCATCGTCGGGAAGTTGCGACGATGCGTGAGCAAGAGCTTACTGACGAAGAGTGGAAGGAAGCAAAAAAGCAGCTTGAGGATATCGGTTTAAAGGACTTTAGCTACCAAGACTTATTGAGCCAGCTTGGAAATGCGGAGCTGCTGTCCGTTTATGATCAAGCGCCTTCACCCGTTGAGAAAATCTGCGCGTTTAGATTACTCGCTGACAACAATGCTGGTGAAATGAGTCAGGTCTGCAATCGTGCCAATATCGATGAGACGGTGTTCAAATTTGCAAACGAATACTTCCATATCGAAAACCTCATGGCGTATCAGTTTGATCCCGTCAAGTTCAATACGGTTCCGGCAGGAATCATCGAAACCTGTGACAAGCTGATTGCCGGGTTTAAGGTGCAGCTTGAGCGGCAAGCTGTTGCGGACAGTTAGGCTTATAGCACAGAAGGTTTGTCAAGGTTGGGAGGGGGTCTTCAGCGGTCGTCGACGCTCCTTTTCTCGATAGTACATATGAAGTGGAGTGAAGTTTGCGGGCGGTAGATTGCTTCTGCTTTTTGCTTTTGCTTATCAAACGGTCAATTGTGCAACAAGTAAGATGTTTTATGTCCCAGTGATTCGCTAGCATGATCTTGTTTTAATCACTTGCTTGCTCGGGAGTGTTGTAGATGAAGGGGAACGCAATCAAAACCGATGTAGATGCCTTAAAAAGTGCGCGCGAGGAGCTGCAAGTTGATATTATTGAGCGCAGAAGTCGGTTGGTGGCCCTAATTGAGACGCTTGATCCTTTAGAGATTATGCTTAGGTCAGCTTGGTACTCGCGTTTTTTAGCCCATATGCGATTCACCGATATGTTCGATAAAGATGAGCATGATGCCTTTGATGAGCTTTACTTTAATAATGCTAACCTTGTTCCAGAGTACCTGCAGTCTTGCCTTCTTTTTGTTTCGGCACGGGGCAAGTTTTCTAATGTGGATAGCTCGGCAACATCTCGGTTAGAGGAAACGATGGCCTGTGCAGAGTCCATCATTGAAGTTTTGAATCGGGCATTCCTTGTCCGATATTCCGATGTGCATATTGCTGGCAAGAATGCCGGATTGTCCGATGATGTAATTAGATATCAAATAGAGTCTAAGACATATCAATCCTTGCGGGGTAGGCGTTATCAGGCTATTGAAGAGGACTATTTAACTCTACTGCTTAGTAAACAAGACGCTTTAATTAAAGAGGTATACGGAGTTGGGGCTATAGGTGTAATTAATGGGTTAGTTGCGTTGATGACATCCCTTACTCTTGGTTGGTCAGCCGCTTTCAATGAGCTTGGAAAACAATACGAAAATTGGCAAAAGGAGCCCCTGCATTCATTTGACGGCATTTCTAAAGATGAGGCGGCTCGTATTGCAACTCGGTATTTGGCACTGCGCTTCATGACGTTGCCGCAGTGACGCAATGGCCTGAGTCGTTAATTGAGGACCTCTCTCTTTCGGCTGCGTCAGTTACTGATTTCGAAAAAGTCAACTCAATTGACCCCCTTGGGATTATGCCGATTGTTGACAAGCCATTTATCAGAATTAACGGCATTAGCTACTGCTTCTGCGCTGCAAACTTTTTGGATCACTTTTATAGGTCTTTTTATCGTGCCATCCGCAGTCGATTCATAGCTTCAGAAGTTGGATCTAGTAATGAATTTACCTTGCGCTGGAAGGAAAGTCAGGCATCTGCTTCAGAGGATGGGGTTGCCGCGTTATTTAAGAAGTTATTACCAGGCTCGACCATCTGCATAAATGGATATCATCCACGTAATGGTGCCAAATGGAATAAGCGTGATGTTCAAGAAAGCGATTTGGTAATCCTGTATGAAGATGCCTTGCTTGCGGTTGAAGTCAAGGCGGGAGCATTCTGCCCGACGAATCCGGTTGACGACTCAAAGGGACACATTAAATCATTCCAGGGGTTGTTGGAAAAGGCTTCGCGACAGGCAGAATCAACTGTCGCATATATTCGCAGTTGCTGCGGAGGTCCTTGTCGTTTTTACGATGCGGGTGGTAAAGTTAAGGAGGAGTTTTCTTCTGCCGCGATACGAACTATTTTTAAAATTTGCGTGACAGTAGATGATTTTAATGAATTCGCTTCTAAAGCCGACAAGCTCGAATTTATAAAGATGTCAAAAGGTACAATCGCACTTTCTCTTGATGATCTTCTCGTTTATACCCGTTATTTTAATAACCCTTTGGTTTTTCTTCATTACCTGGCTCAGAGGCGTTCAGCGGCGTCAATGCCGGCGTTATACATGAATGATGAACTTGATCATCTCGGTATGTATATAGATAACAATTGCTATACCCAGACGCTGGAAAGACAGGCTAGAGATTCAGGTCCCGATATTAATAATGACTTGAATTTTAGGATTCAAGGCTTCTTTGGATATAGGGATAAGATTGACGACTGGTTTAATAGTTTATATATAGGAGATGTGGTTGAAAAGCCCGTTCAAACCTCGCCGAAGTTGTTCGATCAAATAGTCGAAATGCTAGATGACTCCAGCCTTGGTTATTGGAGAAGGGCTATTGCAAGCACTTTATTAAATTGCGGATCCGATACAAGGAAAGTGGTCTCTAATGGAATTGCAACGAGACTCAAGCCCGGAGTGCCTTCTGATTTAAGGCTTGATTTGCCTGCTCAAGAGGCTGCCGATGTACCGCTGTGTATCTTTGTCAATCGTGACAATATGCCGAATGATGATGAGATTTGTAGGGGAAAATGCTTGGCGGTTTTAATGCATGATGCCGCTCCGAACATTGTTCGTCTCGATATCAACGCTTCAGATGGAAAAGTTAAGTCACTATGTATCAATGAGTATAGACTCGATAATCTATCCGAGGAGGATAAGGCGTATGCAGCAGGGTTCATTCCGGCATTAGACAGGACGCGAAAGTACTGTATTAAGAAACAGGTCGGAAGAAAAATTGGCAGGAATGAGCTTTGCCCATGTGGAAGTGGGAAAAAATATAAAAAGTGCTGTGGAAGGTAAGCGGTTGGGATTTCGTCGCGCGCCTGGGTTCGTTCACATGCTTTCGGGATTGCTTGCTTTTCTTCCTTGCTTATATTGATATGCGTTAGAACATAATACAAATATGATTCTCGCCATTTTCCGGTATCAACATGGTTGATGTTCGGAACGAAATCGAAATTAACTCGAGTAGTCCATCCTACGCTATCTGCATTTCTTCTATGTTTTACCGTGTTATGTGGTTCAGTCTGTTCTTTGCACCTTAGGCCTTCAGGTGCCTTAAGCACTTGATTTTGCCTACTTAAATCCTATAATCAAAGAAAAGCTCTGAAATACCTTTTCAAAACAATGAAAGGAAAGTTGAGGACGATGCTTTGTCAGTTTTCCTTCAGGAACTATAGGTCCTATCGCGACGAGGCGGAGCTTTCCATGCAAGCGACGCCGATGAGGGAGTTTGAGCGCTCCCTTATCGAGTGTCCCGATGGGCAGAGCTTTCTGCCGGTGGCTGCGGTGTACGGACCCAACGCTGGCGGCAAGTCCAACCTACTCGAAGCTCTTGACTACGTTCGTTCGGCTGTGGCCAGACCGATCAGATTGCTGTCATCTAGCTCTGATGCGCCAGAGGGCGATCGTCCTTCGATACCCCGTTGTTCAGCGTTCGAGTTCGATGATGTGTCTGCTCTCGAGCCTACCGAGTTCGAGCTTTACTACCGCGCGGGCGAGCATGAGTACCGTTATGCCTGTCCGTGCATGCCGACGAGATCGTGTCCGAGGGACTGTGGCGGCGCAAATTGGGAGCTTCGCGTACGGCAATGTTGTTCGAGCGCGAGGGTGCTGAGGTCGAGCTCGGTCCCACGCTGCGCAAACTTGTGACGGCTGCGAGATTCAACCCGAGCCTGCCGTACCTGTCGTTCCTCTGCATTAACTTTGACGCGCCGGTGGTCAAGGAGGCTGCCAGCTGGTTTCTTGATGGCGTGTTCCTGAACTACAACAGCTCTTACCTGGAGCGGATGCTCGAGCAATTGCTAGACGAGGCGGAGTCGCCCGAGGTCACGCGCTTTCTGCGCGCCGTCGACGTACGCATCGATGGCTTTAGGGTGGAGAAGGCCCCGGAATGGCGCGGCCAGCGCGTCTTTGTGAGGCACGAGGTGGACGGCAAGGGCTATGAGCTGCGCCTTTCTGAGGAGTCAGCCGGCACACAGAAGCTCATGGGGCTAGCTGCATATCTGATGACTGCGCTCGAGCGCGGCGCTACCGTTGTGGTCGACGAACTTGACGCCAAGCTTCATCCGAAGCTCCTGCGCTACGTGATTCTGTTGTTTAAGGATCCCGAGGTCAACAAGAGCGGCGCGCAGCTCATCTTCTCGTCCCAGGACGTGTCCACAATGCGAAACGACGTGTTCCGCCGCGACGAGATATGGTTCGCCGCACGCGGCGAGGGGGAGGCGAGCCAACTGTGGTCGCTCGCCGACATCCACGAGGCTAATGGCAACTTGGTTAGCAAGAATGCTGCTTTCGATAAGCAGTACTTGTCTGGTCGTTACGGTGCCGACCCGTATCTCACCCGCATCGAGGAGTGGGATTAACATGGCAGCGAAGAAGTCGAAGGCTGGCGTAGTGGTAAACGCGAGGTTCGCCCGCGCATGGTGCAGATGACGCGCCACCTCGTGGTGACCGAGGGCAAGGAGACTGAGCCTCGCTACTTCGAGGGCGTGCGTGCTGCTTTGTGCGCGGCAAACGAACGCAAGGTTGCCGTTATCGTTAAGGGAACGGGCAAACACACGCTCGACCTGCTTGACTTCGCTGTCGAACACTGCCGCTATGCGCCCGAGACGTTCGACCACGTGTGCTCGTGTATGACAAGGATGACTTCCCTGCGTCCGACTTCAACGCGATGGAGCGTAAGTGCACCGAGCTCTCCGATGGTTCGAGGACCTTCCACGCGTTGTGGTCGAACCCCTGCTTCGAGCTGTGGCCGCTTCTGCACTTTCGCTACTCGACCGCGCATATGTCCGCGTCCGACTGCCAGCATGCCCTCGCGCAGGAGATGTCGAAGAATTTGGGCATCGAGTACCGCAAGAACCTTGACGGGATGTTTGGGGCAGTGGATGATAGGCGAGGCGAAGCATTGCAGCGTGCTGGGCGCCTCGTCGCGTACCATAGGGAACTGGGTAACATTAAGCCATCTGCGCAAAACCCTTTAACTAAGGTTGGCGAGATATTTGATGTGATTGGGCCGTATCTGGTTTGACGGTCAAGTTCGATTGGGCTTGATGGGACTGGAGATTCATGAAAGATGTTGTTTCGGGCTGCCTGCCGTCTTTAACTGGATTGACCTTTTGGGACCCGATAGGATACTAGGCCGAATCTGGCGGTATTGACGCAGTCAACCTACGGGCCTGCGTCCTGCGGGGGCGGCTTTTCTTTTGAATTGCCGCCCCTTTTTCATCATTTGTATGGATGTAAGATTCGGCCTGTCAAAATTTACATCTCAATAAAGAAAAGGCGAAATTGCGTGCGATTTTCTGCTCGTATGTATCTTTACTGACGTGTTGTTGCTCAGTCTTAATTCGCTGTGGTTGCCGGTAAGGGATTGACCGGAATTGGGCTTTTCCCTATCCGCTCCGTCGCGAGTTCTACATCGAGTGCATCTGCAACATGATGCGCCCGTGGGCCATCGTGGACTATGAGCGTGAGCCGTGGGTGATGGACGAAGGTACCGTGCGCATTACGTTTGACATAAACATGCGCGCGGCGGTGGATCGCTGGCGTTTGCTCAACCTGGGCGGTTGAAATGATCCGCTGAGACCTTTCCGGTCGATTATTTTTCGGGCGAGGGTTGGGTATCATGGTGAAAGCGATTTCAATGACAGGGGTACTCGTGGTAAAGATGAAAGATGTGGCCGAGTTGGCGGGCGTTTCGAGCGCCGCCGTCTCGCGCTACCTTAACGGTGGCTACATATCGACGGACAAGGCCGAGCGCATTAAGCAGGCGATTGAGCTGACCGGATACGTGCGGTCCAGCCAGGCTCGCGCGCTACGCACCGGCTCCACCAAGCTCATCGGCGTCATCGTGCCCAAGATCAACTCGGAGTCCGTGAGCCGCATTACCGCCGGCATTGGCCAGGTGCTCGGTCGCCGTGGCTACCAGATGCTGCTTGCCAATACCGATAACGCCCCCGATCGCGAGCTCGAATACCTCGATTTGTTCCAAAACCACCCGGTCGATGGCATTGTGCTGGTGGCAACTATGATTACCGACGAGCACCGTCGGGCGATTGAATCGTGCCGCGTGCCGATCGTGCTGATCGGCCAGAATGTTGAGGGTGCGGCGTGCGTCTACCACGACGATTACGAGGCCGCCTTTGAGCTGGGCCATGCGCTCGCGGGTCGCGTGGACGGCAAGATTGCCTATATTGGAGTTACCGAAGAGGACCGCGCGGCCGGTTATGACCGCCGTCGCGGTTTTGAGGCCGGCTTGCGCGCCGCGGGCGTGGCGCTTGATCCGAGCCTGATTCGCCAGGGGTCCTTTACGCTCGACTCGGGCTATGGTGCGGCGCGTGAACTGCTTTCCGTTGCTCCCGATGTTTCGTTTATTGCCTGCGCGACCGACACCATGGCGGCGGGCGCGCTGCGTGCTATTGATGAGGTTCGCGGCGTGGGCGAGGGCATGCACCGCGTAAGCGGTTTTGGCGACAACGCGTTTTTGCGCGCGCTGACGGGCGGCATTCCCACCGTGCACTATGGCTACCTGACCAGTGGCGTCGAGGCGACCAATATGTTGCTCAACACGCTCGATGGCGTGGAGGGGGAGAGCGGTCTCAAGACACTCAAGCTCGGTCATCAGCTTATGAATGTCTAGGTCTTGGGCATGTCTGTCTGCCTCTGAGCTTATGTTTGTCTCAAAACTACCATTCACCGGCTTTTTCCTACCGTTCACCCTACTATGAAAACGATTGCAGACATATGAAACTGAAATCGATTACAGTGTAAGTGTCAAAGATGGCTGGGTGCACATGTGCCCGTTGGAGGAAAGGGAAGTCATGGACTACCGCAAATCAGCCCAAGAGGTGCTCGACAACGTCGGTGGCGCCGACAACGTTGTTTCGGCCGCACACTGCGCTACGCGTCTGCGCCTGGTGATTGCCGATAATTCCAAGGTTAACAAGGAGGCCATCGAGAACGTCGACGGCGCCAAGGGCGTCTTTGAGGCTCAGGGCCAGCTCCAGATTATTTTTGGCACCGGCACCGTCAACAAGGTCTACGAGGAGTTCATCGCGCTCAGCGGCGTCGAGGCTGCCACCAAGGCCGAGGTCAAGGAGGCCGCGGCTCAGCAGCAGAACATCTTTATGCGTGCCATTAAGGTGCTCGGCGATGTCTTTGTCCCCATCATCCCCGCCATCGTGGCTTCGGGCCTGCTGCTGGGCATTATGAGCGCCCTCAATTTTATGGCCTCCAACGGCTTTATCGCGCTCGATACCAATAACTTTATCTACAAGATTGCCGACCTGGTCTCGGGCACGTCCTTTGGCATTCTGCAGATCCTGATCGGCTACTCCGCCGCTAAGGCCTTTGGCGCAACCCGTATCTGGGCGCTGTCGTCGGCGGTGCGTTCATCAACTCCTCGCTGCAGAGCGCTTACACGGTTGCCTCCGAGGGCGTTCAGACCATGGTCACCGTCATTCCCGGCGTGTACAGCTTTGAGTGGGTCGCTATCAGGCCATGTGATCCCCATCGTCATCGCCTGCGCCATTCTGCCTTCCTCGAGAAGCGCCTGCACAAGATCCGTTCCCGAGATGTTCGACCTCTTTGTGACCCCGCTTGTCTCCGTGTTC
>ENA-OQBT01001209-OQBT01001209.1-human-gut-metagenome-genome-assembly--contig:-NODE-1209-length-10936-cov-2.781663_pt1 | contig 10936 bp, 12 predicted proteins | sample MGYA00242749_ERZ504557 | MGnify/ENA primary metagenome ERZ504557 (study PRJEB26092, sample SAMD00036243) | human gut metagenome | host: Homo sapiens | study: EMG produced TPA metagenomics assembly of... | reverse complement strand
CCGGCACCCGCACCATAGGCTTGAGCTCGGCGCCACGCCATGTCGCCGTCTGGCGGAAAATCGCTGGTGGCCGTGGATATAGGTGCGCAGGTTTTCCATGTGCCACGGAAGGTGGGCTGATTGGCAAGGGTGTCGACCGGATCGTCGTATACATGCAGGCCGTCAGCCATCATCTCGACCACGATGCTACGCTGGCTGTCGCCGATAATCCAATGGAGCAGCGACACGCCCAGCCCCTCTCCTGCAGATTTGGCGACAATCACCGTATCGCGCAGTGCGGCCTCGACCTCGTCGACCGTCGAGAACGTCGACGCCACCCACAGGGGAAACTCATAGGCCGCGATATTGGTCTTTCCATCAACCGGGCCCTCGGCATACTCGGCATAGCCGGGAAAGTTGAGCCCGCCACAGCCAGACCCGCATCGTTACCGCAATCGAAAAACATGGGATAGTTCTTGTAATCGATGCACATACCGATTACCGCGTGTGCCGCCGACGCATCGTCGATAAACGAATACGGAATGTGAAACCCGCGCGGCATCACGCGAACCTGTTGGCCGTAGTCAAAGCTCCAGTCGAGGTTGCGGCCCAGATACATGTGGCCAGAATTATCGGTAAATCGAATGCTCGTACACATAGCGCCTCCCAGCTTTACGTTCCTGCTAAGGTTATTGTCTCCAAACAAAAAGGCGCTAAACACAAAAGCCCGGACATGACAACAATGTCACGCCCGGACTATTCAAGCAGGATAAACTCAACCAAGTTAACCCCGCAGGTCGTCTAAGGGGTCAAAGTGCCGCAGATTGCCACGAAAGAGGAGCGAAGCGTACTTAAGGTACGCGAGCGACGATTGAGCGGCAAGGTGCGGTGCTTTGGTCCCCTTAGACCAACTTTCCTAGACAGTGGTCAATCATATGCTGGATCATCTGTGCCTCGAAGCCCACAAAGTCCTGCTTGCGCTCGCGCATCTTGCCATCGACGATCACGTCATAAGCGACCTTGCACTTGATGTAGCGCGTAGATTGGTGATCTCGTCGTGCGTCAGGCAGCTCTCCTCCATTTTACTGGCGCCCAGGCCAAACACCAGACGGGGGTTGTAGAGCACGTGGGGCTCGCCGGCGTCGTCCAGATAGACGCAAACCTTCTTGGTAACGCCGATCTGGTTAGCGGCAAGGCAGCCGGCATCGTCGAGCGACTTGATGGTATCGATCAGGTCCTGTGCGACCGACTCGTCCTCGACGGTCGCAACCTCGCAACGCTGGGACAGGATAGCCTCGTCGTGGCAAAGCTCTTTAATCATACGTTCCTCCATAGGGGTCGTTGTAACCGCTTAAGTATACGGTACCCACACATTTTCATGCGAAAAATACCGTCCGTCTGCTACAAAGCGCCGAACATCAACATGCGAGGAACAACAGCGTCGTAAAGGGGCTATAGTGGGTGAGTTCGTGTCAATCGGCCTAAACTCGGGGCCGAACAAGGAAAGGGTATGCATGGACGAACTATTTCACGTCAGCGAGCGCAAGTCCACAATCGGGACCGAACTTCGCGCTGGACTGACAACGTTCCTGGCAATGGCTACATCATTGCCGTCAACCCCGCGGTGCTCTCGGGCGCCGGCATCGATGCGGGAGCGCTCGCCTGCGCCACCTGCCTGGGCGCCGGCATCATGACCATCTGCATGGGCATCTTCGCCAACCGCCCGCTCGCCTGCGCGTCGGGCTTAGGCGTCAACGCGATGATCGCTGGAATCGCCACCACCGTCTGCGGCGGTGACTGGCACGTGGCCATGAGCGTTATCTTCCTCGAGGGTATCGTCATCTTGCTGCTCGTGCTTTGTGGCCTGCGCGAGGCCATCATGGACGCCATCCCGGTTGTCCTGCGTCACGCCATCTCGGTGGGTCTGGGCCTGTTCATCGCATGATTGGCCTGTGCGATGCCGGCATTATCACCGCTGGCGCCGGTACACTCGTCGGTCTGGGCGACATCACCTCCCCCACCTTCATCGTCGGCATCATCTCCATCCTGGTGACAGTCGCCCTCGCCTGCCGCAACGTCCCCGGCTCGCTGCTCATCGGCATCGTCGTCGCCGTCATCGCCGGTATCCCCCTAGGTGTGACCCAGGCTCCGACCGGTATCATCGCCCCGCTCGACTTCTCGAGCATCGGTGGCCCCATCGCCGACGCCGGCGGCGTGCCCGCCATCGTCAAGGTCCTTACCGACCCCGCGCTCCTCGTCATCTCGTTCTCGCTGCTCATGAGTGACTTCTTCGACACCATGGGCACCGCGATGGCCGTAGCCAAGCAGGGCGAGTTCCTCACCGACGACGGCAACGTCGAGAATATCAAGGAGATCCTAATCGTCGACTCCGCCGCCGCCGCTGTGGGCGGTTTCATGGGTGTCTCCTCCATCACCACCTTCGTCGAGTCCACTTCTGGCGCCGCCGACGGTGGCCGCACGGGCCTCACCTCCGTCACCACCGGCGTGCTGTTCATTCTCGCCGCGTTCTTCTCCCCCATCGTCACCATCGTTTCCAGTGCCGCCACCTGCGGTGCTCTGTCTACGTCGCTACCTTATGATGAGCGAGGCCTCCGAGATCGACTGGTCCGACGTGTCGCAGGGTTTCCCGGCGTTCATGATTGTCGCCGGCGTGCCCTTCACCTACTCCATCTCTGCCGGAATCGGCCTGGGCTTATCGCCTACGTGATCGTCGCGCTCTTTAAGGGCGAGGCCTCCAAGATCAAGCCGCTCATGTGGATCGCAGCCCTTGCCTTCCTCGTCTACTTCTTTGTAGCGTAGCGGCAAAGCTGCCAAAGCAGAACACCAAAGCGCGGAGTCGCATCGAGCGGCTCCGCGCTTTTCTTTTAAAGCCAGGCAACGCACGGACGCGCGATGTATTGCTTCCCAAGTTTTGGACATTTTGCCCTCCAAACGGCACTACCGCCGGCTTCATCCTGCAGATATGCTGGGCGTAATCGCATAGGCCCTATGAGGATGGGAGTAACCATGGCCGCCTTGTTCACGACCCCCAAGCGCAATGACAAAACCGCCGGAGCCCATGTTGCCGAACCCGACGTGCGCCGTCGCACGCTGCTCGCACACGGCAGCTGGCGCCGCGTGACGCGCCGCATCGTTGTAGGCGCCGTATGCGCGCTCACGGTGAGCTCGCTGCTCATGCCGAGCGTCTCGCTCGCGGCCGAGTGGGTCAACGTCGGCGGCACTCAGTACAACACCGCAGCGAGCGACGAGGCCGGTACCTGGTCGTGGGACGGCGCCGACGACATGAAGCTCAACGGCTATAACGCCGGCGCGATCGAGGCAGCGGGCAAGCTCAACGTGAATTACTCGGGAACCAACATCGTCACTGCCGAATGGATCGAAAGCATCAACGTTTCTCATGGCACTAACGAGAATGCCGAGCTCAATATCCAAGGCGACGAGGGCGGCACGCTCAGCGTGACATCTACTGAGGACGCTATCCTCACCACGGGTAATATCAACATCGACGGAGCCGGATCCGTCAACGCCACGAGCACTGGGTTTGATGCCATCAATGCCGGAGGTGATCTCGCTATCAAAGGTTCGGGCAACGTCAACGCCACGGGTGCATCGGATGGCATCAGGCAAACGGCAATATCACGATTGACGACAGCGGAGCCGTCACCGCCAGGGCTACCAAGGACAAGGGTATTGGAGCCGACAAGAACCTCACCATCAAGGGTGGCGGGACGGTCGAGGCAAGCTCAGCCGATGGTGAGGCCCTTTGGAGCGGCGGCAATATCAACATCTCGGACGGCGGCCAGGTCAAGGCAAGCTCCGAGAAAGACGCTGCCGTCGAGGCCAAGGCAGCCTCGCAGCCACAAACGCCTCCCTCAACGTAAACGGTGTTGAATATGGCGTCTATGCCCACAAGGCATCACCCTCGATCATGCAAACGTGACGGTCCGTGCAAGTAAAGGCAGATACGGTGGCGCCAACGCCCTCTTCACCTACCAGGACGACATCGTCGTCAAGAACGGCTCCACCGTGGACGCGTTTGCGGAAGGCGAGGTTTCGGCTGCATTCTCCACCAGAAACGATCGACCCAACGAGAAGGGCGGCCACATCTACATCAGCGACTCCGTTGTCAAGGCCATAGCCCGCTATGTCGAGAACGGCGACGGCCCCATCCCCTACAGCGAAAACCAAGATGGCGAGACGAGGCGCGAACCCCAAGGCGAGAACATCGGCATCATCGCCCAGACCAGCGAGGGCGTCACACCCGCAGTCATCTCGATCATCCGCAGCAAGGTAACGGCCGAAGGAGATACAGCGGCAATCTTTGCCCGTGCCATGAGCGCTGACGGCAAGACAATCGGCACCATCAAGATTGAGAACGCCGCCATCCAGACGCCCGAAGGCGGCAAGATCATTGACTATCGCAAGCTCCGTGACGGCATCTACGAGGCAGGCCAAGCCATCGGCACGGGCGACGCCACGGTCGACTCCCTCTATATCAAAGCAGTCGCCAAAAGTACGACCATCGCACCTCCCGAGGTAGCCAAGCCGGAAGACCCCAAGCCCGACGAGACCAAGCCCGCAGAAAGCAAGCCCGCGGAGTCCAAGCAGAACCCCAAGCCTGAGGCTCAAAGCCGACCAAGGCCGTTGCGGCTTCAACCACGAAAGCCAAGACTACCGGCGTGCTCGCGGCAACCGGCGACACCTCGGGTGCGGCCATCGTGGCAACCGTCCTTGCGGGAACAGCCGCTATCGCCGCAGGCACCATGGCGAGCCGTAAGCGTTCTTAGACGCCTCTGCGCACATGGCAGCTCCCGCGAAGGCCCCGAGCCCCAGCACCGTTTAACAACGCCACCGCCGAGCTCCCCTCCGGCGGTGGCGTTTTCCATATGCGTCCGCAGGGGATGCACGAGATTGTCTTTGGTCTAGCCCAACCGGCATACGCTGGCGTGCGACAATTGGGGCTGCCGATATCACAACACTGAGAGAAGCCCGTCATGGAAGCGCATCAAAAGCAGATAACCGTTTATTCGAATCATACGGAAAGCGCGCCTGTCATCTACCTTCCTGTGGTCGTGGGCGACGGCAGCGAGGTTTATAAGTGTTGCCGAGAGCTCGACTGTCCGCCATTCGCCCTCGTCACCATTGGCGGGCTCGATTGGAATCGCGAGCTGAGCCCCTGGGCATGCGACGGACCGTACGCGATGCCGAGCCTTTCGGCGGCCAAGCTGCCGATTTTCTTGATGAGCTGCTGAATCAGATAATCCCCCAGGTCGAGTCGTCGCTTCCTCAGCCGCCCACCTGGCGCGGCATTGCCGGCTACTCGCTCGCGGGCCTCTTCGCACTCTGGTCCCTCTGGCAAACCGACGCCTTTGACCGCGCCGCGAGCGCATCGGGGTCGCTATGGTTTCCCGACTTTGTCGACCGTGCCAGCACGGCCCCTTTTGCCGGCAGCCCGCAAGCCGTCTACCTGTCACTCGGCAAAAAGGAAACCAAGACGCCCAACCGCATGATGCGGCATGTACTCGACGACACACGCGCGATGGAAGCGTTGCTCGTCGAGCGCGGCATTCCAACAACGCTGGAGCTCAACCCCGGCAATCACTTTGCCCAAACCGACTTGCGCATGGCCCGCGGCATCCACTGGATACTGACACATTAAAAATGGTGCCCACACGCATATACGCATGGGCACCATATCTTGTTTTAGCTGAACGCAGCTGCTACTCAGCAGCCTCCTCAAGCTCGGAGACATCAAACTCAAAGTCGTTACCCGGCAGGATGGCGTTGAGCACAATGCCCACCAGTGAGCCCACGGCAATGCCGGACAGCGAAATGGTCACGCCGCCCAGCTCCAACACGATGGCGCCGGCGGTGCTGTACGCGATGCCGAGCGAAAGCACGAGCACCAGCGCGGCAACCAGCACGTTGCGGTTGTTCTGGAAATCGACCTGGTTCTCGATGAGGTTGCGGACACCCACAGCGCTGATCATGCCGTAGAGCACGAGCGACACACCGCCGATCACACACGCCGGCATGGCCGCAATGACAGCCGCGAACTTGGGGCAGAACGAAAGCACGATGGCGCAACACGCGGCAATTCGAATTACGCGCGGGTCGAACACGCGCGTCAGGGCGAGCACGCCGGTGTTCTCACCATACGTAGTGTTGGCCGGAGCGCCAAAGAGCGAAGCCAGAATCGTGGCAAGGCCGTCGCCGAGCAGCGTGCGATGCAGACCGGGATCGGCAATGTAGTTGCGCTCGCAAGTCGAACCGATAGCAGAGATATCGCCGATATGCTCGATCATGGTCGCGAAGGCCAGCGGCATGATGGTGATGATGGCCGTCGTGGCAAGACCGCTATCGAACTGCGGCCCAAAGAGTGCAAACACGGTGTTGTCCCACACGATGGGCAGACCGACCCACGGAGCGGCGGCAACGCCCGAGAAATCAACCTCGCCGAGCGCAGCCGCAACGGCATAGCTCACCACAACGCCCAGCAAAAACGGCACGATCTTGACCATACCGCGGCCCCAGATGTTGCAGATGACGATCACAGCCACGGCAATAACAGCCACAAGCCAGTTGGTCTGGCAGTTAGCAATAGCGGAGCTCGCCAGGATCAGACCGATCGAAATGACGATGGGGCCAGTCACCACCGGCGGGAAGAAGCGCATAACGCGCTTGGCGCCAAACGCGCGGAACAGGGCCGCCAGCACCGGATAGAGCAGACCGGCACAAGCTACGCCCAGGCAGGCGTAGGGCAAAAGCTCGGTCTCGCCGTTGGGCGCGATTGCGGCATAACCGGCAATAAAGGCAAACGATGAGCCCAAAAAACGCCGGCACCTTACCGCGCGACAGAAAGTGGAACAGGAGCGTGCCCAGGCCGGCAAACAAAAGCGTCGCCGAAACCGAGAGACCGGTGAGCACGGGCACCAGCACGGTGGCGCCAAACATGGCAAACAGGTGCTGCAGACCGAGCAGGAACATGCGCGGGCGGCCGAGCGACGATGCGTCGTAGATGGCATCGGTGACGGCGGGCGTCGAGGACTGGGACATGGATGTCCTTTCGAATGGAAGGGCGATCGGGCATATCGGATAACCTGCCCGAACGATACGATCCGAACCATTGTACGTGATATATGCCGCCCCGCACGCACCGTCCCCGCAAACGGTACTGCTACTTCCAAACGCGCTCGGCAATACGCTTGACCAGCGCGATCTTTGCCCATTGCTCGTCCTCGGTCAGCTTGTTGCCAATCTCGCAGCTGGCAAAGCCGCACTGGGGCGACAGGTACAGGTTCTCGAGCGGCACGTACTTTGCGGCTTCGCGGATGCGCTCGACGATGACATCCTCGTTCTCGAGCTCTGCCGCCTTGGTGGTTACCAAGCCCAGCACGACCTTCTTGCCGGGGGCAACGTACTTCAGCGGCTCAAAACCGCCGGCGCGCGGCGTATCGAACTCCAGGTAAAATGCATCGACATCCTCGTTTGCGAACAGGTACGGCGCGATGGGGTCATAGCCGCCCTCGAAGGCATAGGTGGAGTGGTAGTTGCCGCGGCACACATGCGTGTTGATGACCAGATCGTCGGGCTTGTCCGCGATGGCGGCATTGTTGAGCGCCACGCCCAGCTCGCTTACCTTTTGCAGGTCGACCGGGCTCATGCCGGTTTTGGCGACAAAATCGGTATCGCAGTAGATGCCCCAGGTGCAGTCATCAAACTGGATGTTGCGGCAGCCCGCGGCATACAGGTCGGCGATCACCGTGCGATAAGCGGCTGCAATGGCGTCGGCAAGTTCCTCATCGGTCTTGTAGACGGCGCGCAGACTCTCCTGCTGTCCATCGCAGCGGTCGAGCGTAACCTCCGAGAACGTCTGGATCGGCGCCGGAATGGTTTGACGCGCGATCTGGCCCTCCCCCTCAAGCGCCTTGACAAACTTAAAATGCTCGACGAACGGGTGGTTCTCGCCGCTAATGGGACCGGTAACCACGGCGGTGTCGGCCGTCGTCTCCTCGTCATGGAACATATAACCCGTGCGTGAGGTGCGGCGCTCAATGCCGTTAAGGCCCCACATAAAATCGAGGTGCCAGTAGCTGCGGCGGAACTCGCCATCGGTGATCACCTGCAGGCCGGCGGCCTTCTGCTTGGCCACTAAGTCGCGGATGGCCTCGTCCTCGACGGCCTTAAGGCCGGAAGCGTCGAGTTTACCCGCGACATAGGCGGCACGGGCATCCTTTACAGCCTGCGGACGAAGAAAACTGCCGACGATATCGGCACGAAACGGCGCGTTCGGTTGAATCGAAGTGCTCATAGATATCTCCCTTTGCATTGGTTGCTTTACTGGGACAGAGTATGAGCGCTCATATGGTCATCGTAAAATATACGTTTATAACAGTTTGATATAGATGCTTCCTATATCAGTCTGGACTGTCATAAAGAGACTTGAACCGTGCGGAGCACAGCAGCCTAGATATGCTGACGAATCGCGTCGATATAGGCCCGACCGTAGCGCGTGAGCGTCGTGTTCTTGCGCGTGATGATGCCAATCTCCATGTACTCGTCCACGTCGAGCGGAATCGAGATAATGCCGGGGCCGTTGAGCTCGTGGCTGATCACGCCCGAGCATACCGTGTAGCCGTTGAGGCCCATGGCCAAATTGAACAACGTCGCACGGTCGCGCACGCGGATATTTTGCGACGCTCGAACGTCGAGGTCAGCTCCTCGGAATAGTAAAACGAGTTGTAGCTGCCCTGCTCGTAGGACAGGAACGGGTAGTCTTCCAGATCCTCGAGCGTCACGCTGGAGCGGCCCGCCAGCGGATGGTCGGCGCAGACGAAGACATGCGGCGTGGCGCAGAAGAGCCCTTCGAACACGAGCTCGTTGGCGGCAAGCATGCGCTCGATGACCTCGCGATTGTGCTCCGACAGATACAGGATGCCGAGTTCGCTTTTCATATGCGCGACATCCTCGATAATTTCGTGGGTCTGCTCCTCGCGCAGGGTAAAGTCGTAGCGCGCGGCATCGAACTCGCGGATTACATCGATAAACGCATTAACGGCAAAGGAATAATGCTGGCAGCTCACACTAAAGTGCGGCACCTGCTCGGACGTGCTTTATACTTGCCCTCGAGCAGGTCGGCCTGGTCGAGTACCTGGCGCGCATAGCCCAAGAAGGTCTCGCCCTCCTCGGACACAATGACGCCCTTGTTGGTGCGCTCAAAGATGTGCACACCCATCTCGTTTTCGAGATCGCGGATCGACGCGGTAATCGAAGGCTGCGACACAAAGAGCCGGCGCGAGGCCTCGGTGATGCTGCCGCATTCGGCAACTTTGACGACATATCTGAGCTGCTGGAGCTTCATAGCCTTCTCCCTAGACGTTGTGACGTCAAAACCCGCCGTGTCCATTTGGCTCATAAACGACGGCATCTCCCCCGTCGCGGCGCAGGCGGCAATCTGATGCAGAGCCCCGGCAACCGCATCATCTGCCGCAGCGCCAATATGCCAGCGTGCGGCAGCCGTGACGGCCTCGTTGGCATTGGCGACTGCAACGGAGTTAGGAACGGCATCGATCATGGGCAAATCGTTATCGGAATCGCCAAATACGGCCACCTCGTCGGGCGTCAGGCCCAAAGCGCGCGCCAGCTCCAGCGCAGCGCAGCCCTTGTCCCAACCAGCCGGAAGGATGTCGAACAGGCGCACACGGTTGTTGGGAAACACAAGCGAGAGCTCCGGCACCTCGGCGCAACGCGCTCGCGTAGCTCCGCTAGCTCCTCACGCGAACGGGCGCTCCAGATATTCGCCTTAAACACCGACGCGTCATCGACGACGGGACGACATGGGGCCTCTTCGCCTTTGAGCCACGCGTTGCCGCCCGACTCCATGGCGCGACGCACACGCTCGGGGTCACTCGTCACACAATGGCATCGTTGCCCCAAAAGTCATCGCCCAGGCTGTAGACTTTTAGAAATGTATCGTCGGTCTCTTGCTCCAGATAGTCGGCCAAACGCATCAGAGCATCGTTGTCGATTGCGCGCGAGGCGACTACTTCGCCGTCGACAAACATCACCTGGCCGTTACAGAACGCACCGGTCGAATAACACTCGGAACGGTTTTTGAACATCCAGCCCATCGCGGACGGCTGGCGACCCGAAACCGGCCCAAAGTGCAAACCCGCCGCCTGCATGGCATGAATACCCTCAATGGCGTAGTCGCTGGCGCCGTCATGCCCGGCTGGAATCAGTGTATCGTCCATATCGGTTAGCACAAGTTTGATCATAGAGTCCCCCGTCATTTTCACCGTATCCATTGTAACGGTGCGCTAGTATAGGGAACAACAGATTCGATGCGGGAGTGCCGGCGGTGCAAACCACAAGGCTGAGAGGGCATGGGGCCCAATCCTTTGAACCTGTCAGTTAATGCTGGCGTAGGGAGCATGCCGCCTTTACAGGGGCGCTGTCTATGCACAGCGCCCCTTTTCTATGCCAAGGAGGCATGTGCAGTGATTGATTCGGAACAGCTTAAGCAACATATGGTCAAGGCCGTGGAGGAGATTCGCGCCACCAATCCGATGGCCGGCTCCATCACCAACACGGTGACGATCGACTTTGTCGCCAACGCACAGCTCGCCGTGGGCGGATCGGCCGCCATGGTCTATCTGCCGACGAGGGCGAGGCACTCGTTGCCGGCGGCGGCGCCATCTATCTCAATATGGGCACGCTCTTCCCCATCTACGAGCAGACGATTCCCCGCGCGGCCAAGGCGGCACCACGACGCCGGTAAGCCTGGGTGCTCGATCCGGTGGGCCTGGGTATCGGTAGCCTGCGCACCCAGCTGGTAAATGAGCTCAAGCAGTACAAGCCCGCCATCGTGCGCGGCAACGCCTCCGAGATCATCGCGCTCGCCGGCCTGTGGGGTCTTGAGGGCGAGGCGGCCGAT
>ENA-OQBT01001208-OQBT01001208.1-human-gut-metagenome-genome-assembly--contig:-NODE-1208-length-10972-cov-6.382019_pt1 | contig 10972 bp, 11 predicted proteins | sample MGYA00242749_ERZ504557 | MGnify/ENA primary metagenome ERZ504557 (study PRJEB26092, sample SAMD00036243) | human gut metagenome | host: Homo sapiens | study: EMG produced TPA metagenomics assembly of... | reverse complement strand
AGTATACCTCTCAACGTTGTCCCAAATGCGGTACTATCCACAAAGAAAACCGTGACCATCACAAACACTTATATCGTTGCCAGTGTGGTTACAGATCTAACGATGACCGTATCGGAGCTATGAATATACAACTCCTCGGAACTATGTGGATTTCCGGAGATAACCATCCTCGTTACGAAAGAATAACAACTGCTTTGGAGTAAATCTCCTTAGCAAAGCGGGTGTTGTCAGCCACCCGCTGATGTAGGCGGATTTAGGAAGACATCTTTTAGATGTCGTTAGTACCTATGCAGTTCCGACTTACAAGCTCCCGACTTTAGTCGGGAGTAGTTGACAGTATCAACCCCTCTTTCGATGAACAACGTACATCTTATTATCGCACAGGGCTGGATAAAGGGCAAATAGGGAAGGGGATGCCCAAAAAGTATATAAAGACAACATATGAACACTTGAACATATTTAACTTTAATGGTATCATGGAGGCAAATACAAAGGATTTCCAAAGGAGGCATATCTATGGCAGAAGAATTTTTGAAAGACCACGGCTGTTCCTGCTGCAACGGCCATCACGACGAAGACGAAGGCATCAAACTGAATGAAGTCGGCACCTGCAGTTGTGGCTGCGGCGACGATGAGGACGATGAAGAAGAAAGTCCCTTGTGGACCCTCATCGCCGGTACCGTCCTCTTTTTGATTACCTACCTGACGAATATCATCCCGGAAGCCGTTTCCCTGCCGGCTTATATCATCGCCTATCTGCTCTTAGGCTATGGCGTTCTGCGGGAAGCTGGGGAAAATATCATGAAGCGCCGGCCTTTCGATGAAAATTTCCTCATGGCCGTCGCTACCATCGGTGCTTTTGCTATCGGGGACTATCCGGAAGCTGTCGCCGTCATGCTTTTCAGCCGCATTGGCGAAGCCATGGAAGACCGGGCTGTCCACCGCAGCCGCAAACAAGTGGCCGCTGCCATCGATATGCGTCCGGAAGTGGTCCACCGCTTAGGGCTGATGGCTCGACGGTCACGATTCCGGCGAAAGAAGCCATAGCCGGTGATGTCGTCGTCGTCCGCGTCGGCGACCGCATCCCCCTGGACGGCATCGTCATGGCCGGCGAGAGCCTTATCGATACGTCGGCCTTGACCGGGGAACCAGTGCCGGTCATCTGCCGGGAAGGGGCGGAAGTCCTGTCGGGCAGCATCAATACGACAGGTGTCCTGCAGGTCAAAGTGACGAAGCCCTTGGCCGAATCGATGGTCACAAAAATCCTGGAGTCCGTCGAAAGGGCAGCGGCCCGCAAGCCGAAAATCGACCGCTTTATTACCCGTTTCTCCCGCATCTACACGCCGGCTGTCGTCGCTATCGCCGCTGCTACGGCTATCGTCCCATCCCTGGTGACCGGCCAGTGGCACTACTGGATTTACACGGCCCTGACCTTCCTGGTCATCAGCTGCCCCTGCGCCCTGGTTCTCAGCGTACCCTTGAGTTTCTTTGCCGGCATCGGCGCGGCGTCCAAGCAGGGCATCCTCTTCAAAGGCGGCATTGCCATGGAACAGATGAAGCATATTGGCGCTGTCGTCTTCGATAAGACCGGGACCATTACTAAGGGTAATTTCGTTGTCCACCAGGTCGTCCCTGCCGATAACCGCAGTGCCGATGACGTCCTCTGCCTCTGTGCGTCGGCAGAACAGGCGTCGAACCATCCCATTGCCCGCAGCGTCGTCGCCCAGGCTTGTGAACAGGGCCTGCGCCTTACAGAACCGTCGGCCATGGAAGAAATCGCCGGCCAGGGCCTGAAAGCCCGCGTCGGCAGCCATGACGTCCTCTGCGGCAATCGCCAGCTCCTGGACGGCCAGCACATCGCCTTGCCGGCCATGGATAAGGTGGAATACGGTTCAGAACTGTACGTCGCCGTCGATGGGGCCTATGCGGGCCGGCTGGTCATTTCGGACACTATCAAAGACGATGCCGTCGATGCCATTCAGGCTATTTCCCGTATGGGCATTACGACGGCCATGCTCACTGGCGATTCCCAGCAGGCAGCGGACTACATCGCTTCCAAGACGGGCATCGACGATGTCCGGGCCAAGCTGTTGCCGCAGGATAAAGTCAACCAGATGGATGTGCTGCGCCAGCAGTACGGTCCGGTCCTCTTCGTCGGCGACGGCATCAATGATGCGCCTGTCCTGGCCGGGGCCGATGTCGGTGCCGCTATGGGAAGCGGGGCCGATGCAGCTGTCGAAGCGGCCGATGTCGTCTTCATGCAGTCCCGTGTCAGCGCCGTACCGGCAGCGCTTCACCTGTCCCGGGAAACCATGAAGATCGCCATGGAAAATGTCGTCTTTGCCTTAGGCATCAAAGCCGTCGTCATGATCGCCGGTTTTGCCGGCTATGCTTCCATGTGGGCTGCCGTCTTTGCCGACTCCGGCGTGGCCGCTCTCTGTGTCCTCAATTCAGTGCGCATGCTTTACAAAAAATAAAGCCTTTCTGGCAAATAGGTAATAAAAACGTTTAACCAAATTAATAATATAACGTTTAACGGAATAAAATTTAAAAATATTAATAAAAAGCCTTGACAATCAGCCTCTTTTCATGGATAATAGGCACATCACACAAACAGGGCACTGTGAAAGCAGTGCAGATATACTGACGATGAACGGGTAAAAGACGAGATCCCATCCTCTGCAGAGAGCCGGCGGTGCTGAGAATCCGGCGAGGTGCAATCGTCCGACTTCGCCCGGGAGTTTCTGTACCGACTGTTTTTCTAGGGAATTGAGGTACAGACGCAATCCCGCGTTATAGGATGTCTGTCAAAGACACTGAGTATAATGACAGGGTGGTACCGCGACTCATCGCCCCTGTTGCTCCGCCGGAGCAGCAGGGGCTTTTTATATCCCCTGGGTGTGACTTTTACAGTATTCATTATCAATTTATGTTAGGTATTTTGGTATTCAGGTAAAGAGGTATTGGCTATGGAAAAAGCAATGGGTAAGATCATGACCGCTACAGCTGAAACGCGGGCTGCAGCTGAAACGCGGGCTGCTGCTGGTACGATGACGAACTTCCGATGGAAAATCGCGTTTTTAATCTTTTTAATCAGTTTTGTCGCTTATATGGACCGCGTCAACCTTTCCGTTGCAACGCCGGTCATCATGCAGGAATTTGGTTTCACCAAAATCGACATGGGTTTCATTCAGACCTGTTTCTTCGCCAGCTACGCTTTGATGCAGGTCCCCGGCGGTATCCTGGCTGAAAAATTCGGCATGCGCAAGACCGGGGCTTTGGCCATTCTCTGGTGGTCCGTCTTCACGGCCCTGACTGCCTTAGCTAAAGGCAAAATCAGCTTCGCTGCTGTCCGCCTGGCTTTTGGTCTCGGCGAAGGTCCCGTTTTCCCGTCCTTAGGGGCTGCCACCTTCACGTGGTTCAATAAACACGAAAAAGGCAAGGCCAGCTCGTCCATCTTATTAGGCACCTTCTTCGGCCCCGTCGTCGGTCCCGTCGCTACAGTCGCCCTCATGGGCCTCTTCGGCTGGCACGCCGTCTTCATCATCTTCGGTATCGTCGGCATCGCCCTGGCCTGGGTATGGCACCGCTTCGCCTGCGACAATCCGGCAGACAGCCCCTATGTCAATGCGGAAGAAGCCGCTTACATCAACGAAGGCCGTTCGGCTGATTCCCTGAAGAAAGCCGTTGCTCCTTGGAGTAAGTTCCTCCGTTCGACCCAGTTCTGGGCTGTCGGCATCCAGTTCATGGTCGTCGACTACATCATGTACGTCTTCCTGGCATGGCTTCCCATGTACTTGACGGAAGTCCACAACATGTCCCTGAAATCCATGGGCTTCTGGGCTTCCTGCCCGTGGATTGCCTTGATGGCCATGGTCTTCTTAGCCGGCTTCGTTTCCGACAAGATCGCCAATGGCAGCCACAGCGAAATGCAGTATAAAATGCGTACCGTTACGGCCATGGCCGGCGTAGCCGTTACGTCTCTCGGCCTGTACATCGCATCTCATACGGTCGACCCGGCTATGAACATCTTCTGGATGTCCGTTTCCCTCGGTGCTTTGGGCTTCGCTATGAGCGCCAGCTGGTCTTCCGTCATCTCCCTGGGCGGCAAATACACCGGTTCCGTTTCCGGCTGGATCAACCTCTGGGGCAACATCGGCGGCGTCCTGGCTCCGATTGTCACCGCTTTCTTCGTCACCAACTACGGCTGGAACAATGCCTTCACGGCAACGTCCCTGTTCGGCATCATCGCATCGTAGCCTGGATCTTCGTAAAACCGGGCAAACAACTCGTCCCGCAGGATAAGTGATTAGTGGCTAGGGGCTAGTAGGGGCCGTCCCAAAGGGCGGCCCGCTTTTTTTTGAAATTTTTTATTAGCACTCACTTGACAAGAGTGCTAATAGGGCCTATGATATAGCTGTAATCAGGAAGAGGTTACAGAGAGATAACCAAAAAGGTCAAAAGAACAGAACTGAAAAGAAGGTTCACTCATAGCAACAATGAACGATATGTTGAAAGAGGGTAATGATTATGATGAAAGGTTTATTTCCAGTTGTAACGAACAGTGATTTTGTATTCCCTGATACGATTTTTGACAACTTCTTCAATGGTTTTGAAAATCCGACAGAAGCGAACTACCGCGTTCCGCAGGTAGATATCGAAGATACGGACAAGGCTTATATCCTGACGACGGATCTGCCGGGTGTCGCTAAAGAAGACATCAACGTCAGCTACAAAGATGACGTCCTGACTTTGACGGCAAAACATGAAGAAAAGAAAGATGAAAAAGACGATAAGAAGAAATATATCCGCAAAGAACGCAGCAGCCATACTTTCTGCCGTCAGTTCACGGTCCGCAACATCCAGAAAGATGGTATCCAGCAGCCTTTAAAGACGGTGTCTTGACCATAACCCTGCCGAAAGAAGACCCGAAGAAAGTGGCCGAAGCCCATCGAATCGAAGTTAAATAATTGTAGGGGTACCCACGTGGGCGCCCGCCAAATTTCCAAAATGTTCCCGAATATATTAAAAAGAAGGCATGACTTATGAATAGCTTATTCCCCATTGTTGACAATGAATTTTCCGTTCCCGATGTTTTTGATAACTTCTTCAATCGTTTTATGTGGCCAGGTGAATTCTCCAGCACCATGCCGAAAGTCGATATCGAAGATAAAGGCAGCGAATATGTTATGACCGCTGACCTGCCGGGCGTCCAGAAGGAAGACATCCACCTGAGCTATGACAATAACGTCCTGACCTTGGCTGCCAGCCACAACGAACAGAAGGACTCCCAGGATGACCAGCACAACTACATCTGCAAAGAACGTTCCAGCTCGTCCTTCTGCCGTCAGTTCCCTGTCACAGGCATTCAAAAAGAAGGTATCCAGGCTGCTTTCAAAGATGGCGTCCTGACCATAACCCTCCCGAAAGATGCTCAACAGGCACAACCGACTAACACCATTGAAATCCAGTGAGAATGAAAAAAGACCTACCGCATACGCGGCAGGTCCTTTTTTCAGTGGCTAGTAGCTTGTAGAGGCTGGCTTCAAGGCTCTCATAATAGGAGAGCTGGCCGCCGGAGGCGGTCTGAGAGGTTGCTGTTAAATTTAAAACCATCCGCTAACAACTAACTGCTAGCCACTAACAACTTAAAAGGCTTGTCGTCGTGCGACAAGCCCTTTTCATCTTTTGGAGCGGATGAAGGGGATCGAACCCTCGTACCAAGCTTGGGAAGCTCGTATTCTACCACTGAATTACACCCGCATGAACTTTTACTTGTCCATTTTACCAGTATTCCGCAGTTTTGTAAAGGTTTTTCTTTTAGCGTATATTTTTTTTAATGTGTTGGAATTGCAACAGCTCTTTCATCGGTATGACGGTATACTAAGGCCATGAAAGGGAGGGATACCATGAAAGAACGAAAAGGTTGTGTTTTTTCTATCAGCCAGGACAATGAACCCGTTGCAGGCTGCACGATTTCTAAGGACGTAGTCATCAGGCTGACTGCCAGGTCCTTTATTTTTCCCTGGCTGCTCAGACGGACATCAGTCCTGAAACGTATGACCAGGTCAAGATACTTTATGTCACCGCTGGGACGCTGTGCCTCTATGGTCCGGAAGGCGAACGGGAAGTTCCGCAGGGTCAGGTTTACATCGCCCGGCCCGGTATCCTGTCGGCATGAAGAGCCTTCACGGGGCTGTTTATGTAGAAATTACGGTTAAGGAGGAAACTCTTATGAATATCGATACAGGAAAACTCTTTTCCCTGGCCGGTCTCGTACCTTGCCAGGACGGGAAAATCATCAATCGCGACATCATCCAGTCGCCTAAAGTCAAATTCGTCGTCATGAGTTTCGGTGCCGGTACGGGCCTTTCGGAACATGCCGCACCGGGCGAAGCGCTGATCTTCGCTTTGGAAGGGAAAGCCGTCATCCGCTATGAAGGGGAAGATCATGAAATCAAGCCGGCGAAAACTTTGCCTTCGCTAAAAACGGCCGCCATGCCATCACTGCCGATGGGCCCTTCAAAATGGCTTTGCTGCTGACATTAGAATAATTTAAATAGAAGATTAAGAAGAGGAGAGAATCATCATGGGTAAAAAAATTACAAACAAAGTAACTTGGGTAGGTAAAATCGACTGGGAATTGAACGAATTTCACGGCCATGAATATTCCACAGAAAAGGGTTCTTCGTATAACTCTTATTTGATCCGCGATGAAAAGACGGTCCTCATGGATACGGTCTGGAAACCTTTTGACGATGAATTTGTCGCCAACTTGAAAAAAGAAATCGACCTCAAAGACATCGACTATATCGTCATGAACCACAACGAAAATGACCACAGCGGAGCTTTGCCGGCACTGATGCGGGAAATCCCGGATACGCCGATTTACTGCACCAAGAAAGGGGAAGCCATCCTGCGCGGCCTCTATCATCAGGACTGGAACTTCGTCAACGTTAAGACCGGCGATACCCTGGATCTGGGCGGCAGCCAGCTCGTCTTCATCGAAGCCGCCATGCTCCACTGGCCGGACACGATGTTCACCTATATGACCGGTGAAAACATCCTTTTCAGCAACGACGGTTTTGGTCAGCACTATGCCAGCGAAAGAATGTACAACGACTGCGTCGACCAGGCTGAACTCTATCAGGAAGCCATGAAATACTATGCCAACATCCTCAACCTCTACAGCCCCATGGTTACGCGGAAAATCGACGAAATCCTCAAGATGGATGTTCCGGTCAGCATGATTTGCCCGAGCCACGGTGTCATCTGGCGCAAAGATCCCCTGAAAATCGTCGCGAAATACCAGGAATGGGCCAAAGCCTACCAGGAAAACCAGATTACCATCATCTACGATACGATGTGGAATTCCACGCGCCGCATGGCTGAATGCATCGCCGAAGGCCTGCGCGAAACGGACCCGACGCTGACGGTGAAACTCTTCAACTCCGCTGTCGACGACAAGAACGACATCGTTACAGAAGTCTTCAAATCGAAAGCCATCCTCGTCGGTTCGCCGACCATCAACTACGGCTTCCTCTTCTCCATCGGCGGTATCATGGAAATGATCCGCGGCCTGAAATTCAAGAATAAGAAAGCCGCTGCTTTCGGCAGCTACGGCTGGAGCGGCGAAGCCGTCAAACAGATTACGGCTCTCCTTCAGGGGCTGGCTTCGACGTCGTCAACGACGGCCTGCGCTGCCAGTGGAATCCGGACCAGGCTACGCAGGATACGTGCCGTCAATACGGCCGGGATTTTGCAGCTGCCGTCAGCGCTTCCGAAGCCAAAGAAGATGAAGTACCGACTGAACTGGGCGATTACAACAACGACGAACAGATCGGCCAGGCTGCTAAAGAACATTTCAAAGATTGGGAAAAAGACGCTCGCGAAGGCGTCAAAGGCGGCTTTGCTGGCTAAGTTGTTTCCTGTATTTGTATTTTAATGCTGTTGCGATGACAAAAATCTGCTACAATGGAAGTGCATCAATCCGTTATAGCAGATTTTTTTTGTAGAGGAGGCTGTTTTCATGAAAACATTAGATGAATTATATCAGCAGATGCTCAAGCGGGCTGCAGAAGGCAAACCGGTCGGTGTCGATGGCGACCCGAAATTGATTGACTGTCTGGCTCATCCCGATGACCATCCCCTGATCTGGCGGGTCAAACCCTGTCTCTGTCCGCCGGATGAACCCCATCACTGCCAGGAAGCCTGTGATTGGGGCGCCATTACGTCTGGTCCCGACGGCATTGCCATCGACGACAGCCAGTGCGTCGGCTGCCAGGCTTGTGTCGATGCTTGTAAGCTCGATACCCTGAAGACGCGGAAAGACCTCATCCCCGTCGTCCAAGAGTTACACGATTATGATGGCCCTATTTACGCCATGGTCGCCCCTGCCGTATCCGGCCAGTTCGGTCCCGATATTACCATGGGGAAATTGCGGACGGCCTTCAAGCGCCTGGGCTTTACGGGCATGCTGGAAGTCGCTGTCTTTGCCGATATCCTGACCTTGAAAGAAGCGCTGGAATTTGACAAGAACATCAACAGCGAAGATCAGTTCCAGCTCACCAGCTGCTGCTGCCCCATGTGGATCGCCATGATCAAGAAACTCTATCACCAGCTCCTGCCTAACGTGCCTGGCTCTGTTTCGCCTATGATTGCCGGCGGCCGCACGGTGAAAGCCCTTCATCCCAAAGCCAAGACCGTCTTCATCGGACCCTGCCTGGCTAAGAAAGCCGAACGGAAAGAACCGGACCTGGTTGGTGCTGTCGATTACGTCCTGACCTATCAGGAACTGCGCGACCTCTTTTCCGTCACCAATATCGACCTGGCATCCCTGCCGGAAGATAATCTGCTCACGCTTCGGAAGCGGGCATCAGCTATGCCTATGCCGGCGGCGTCTCCGAAGCCGTCACGGAAACGGTCCATCAGCTGAATCCGGACCGCCAAGTCGACATCAAGACCCGCAAAGCCGATGGCGTCCCGGCTTGCAAAGCATGATCAACGACATCCTGGCCGGCAACCGCGACGGCAACTTCTTCGAAGGTATGGGCTGCATGGGCGGCTGCGTCGGCGGTCCTCGGGCTATCATCAAGAAAGAAGAAGGTAAAGCCAATGTCCAGGCCTATGGGAAACAAGCGGCCTACAAGACGCCGATGGAAAATCCGTATGTCATCGAACTCTTGAAAAAATTAGGCTTCCCGACGGTCGAAGAATTCCTCGAACGAAGTCACCTGTACGATCGTAAATTTGACTAAATCGCTTTTTGTTCATCGTTCATCGCGATGGATTTAAATTTAAAAACATCCACATCAAACTTTCAACTTCAAACTCAAAAAGGGACTGTCGCACGTGCGACAGCCCTTTTTTACGGCTTGCGTCTTCCGCTGGTCGGTACCTGACGGGCCAAAAGGCCTTTGGGACGGTCCCTGCGATGGGGCCATGAGGCCGCCTACCAATGGCGGGTCTCTTTTAAGGCCGCATATTGGGCCAGGAGATCTGGCTTTTCCGGGCTCTGATAGGTATAGTCGGGCATGGCGGCCTTGGCTTTTTCTACGGCGGCTTTGAAGTCGTAGTAGACCTGCCATTTCGATTCGACCAGTTCGTGGCCGGTCTGGCGCAGGAGGAAGGCCGGGTGATACGTCGGCATGATGTCGTAGCCGCGCCACGTGAACCACTTGCCGCGGTTGCGCATGATGCTGGCAGCGCGGCCGTAGAAATATTGGAAAGCGACTTTGCCAGGCAGACGATGACCTTCGGCTGGACCAGCTCGATTTCTTTGACTAAATGGATGTCCGCACAATGGCGGCCTTCTTCCAGGGTCGGCGTGCGGTTGTTCTTGGGACGGCATTTGACGATGTTGGTGACGTAGACGTGGTCCCGCGTGAGCCCGACGCTCCATAAAGCCTTGTCGAGGAGCTGCCCCGACGGTCCGACGAGAGGAACGCCGTATTCATCTTCCACGCCGCCAGGACCTTCGCCGACGAACATCAGCGGCGACGCGCAGTCGCCGGAATAGCGCGTCGGCCCGCGGTTGCCTTCATCCCGCAAGTGACAGGACGTACAGCTCATGAGCCCTGCCAGCCAATCCTTCATCTTTTCATTTTCTTCCATAATACCCCTTCTTTTTGTACATGTTAATTTTACTATAGCAAGAAGGATGATTCTTTTCAAGTCTATGGTATAATAAAACTAATATATATGCTAGCAGGGGGGAGTACCGTGAAAATTTCGCTCATCCAATTTCCCATCGTCACCGGCGACAGGCCGGCCAATTTCGCCCAGGTCCGCAGCCATGTCCATACGGCAGCTGCGGCTGGTTCCGACTTGGCCGTCTTGCCGGAACTATGGGATTTATCGTTCTATCCGCCGGATGTCTTCGACCTGGCCGATGAAGGCGGCCGTCAGGGACGGGAGTTTTTACAGGACCTGGCCGCTTCCTGCCATATCCAGCTTGTCGGCGGGTCCCTGGTCCGGCGCCAGCAGGGAAAATTATACAATACGACGTATATTATCGACGAAGAGGGGAACCTCGTTTCATCGTATGACAAATGCCACTTATTTACGCCTGGTGGGGAAGAGAAAGTCTTCACGCCGGGAGACCATTTGAATACCTTCTTTTTAGGCGATGTGCCGATGGCATCCATCACCTGTTATGACCTGCGTTTCGGTGAATGGGTCCGCATGGCTGCCCTGGCCGGCGCCAAGATCCTCTTTGTCCCGGCCGCCTGGCCTCATCCCCGCCTGGCTCATTGGCAGATCCTCAATCGGGCCGGGCCATTGAGAACCAGCTTTTCGTCGTCGCCGTCAACAGCTGCGGTACCTGTGGGGATTACCACTTCTGCGGCCATTCCATGATCATCGACGTGGGGCGAAGTCCTGGCCGAAGGCGGTGACGGGGAAGTCGTCGTCACCGGGGAAATCGACTTGTCCGTCATCGACGACATCCGCAGCCGCATCAACGTCTTTCGCG
>ENA-OQBT01001206-OQBT01001206.1-human-gut-metagenome-genome-assembly--contig:-NODE-1206-length-10985-cov-2.991435_pt1 | contig 10985 bp, 15 predicted proteins | sample MGYA00242749_ERZ504557 | MGnify/ENA primary metagenome ERZ504557 (study PRJEB26092, sample SAMD00036243) | human gut metagenome | host: Homo sapiens | study: EMG produced TPA metagenomics assembly of... | reverse complement strand
GTGAAATGCACAGTGGCTTGAACAAAGTGAAAGCCAGCGCCTTGAGACGCTGGCTTTCAGCAACAAAGGCTTATAGCCGTCAGCCGAGCCACCCGTTTTACGGGTGGGGGCGACTGGTTAGCAGCTAGTGGTTAGCAAATGGTTTTAAATTTAAAGGCCTTTATCCGTAGGGCCGTCCCAGAGGCGGCCCGCCTGATTCCTTAAAAGGAGGTCCTATGATCCAGCAAGTCTATTCTCATCCCGATATTTACCGTATCCGCGTCGATCTGCCCGACAACCCCTTGCAATATCTCAACGCTTATGTCATCAAAGGGCCGTCTGGCAATCTGGTCATCGACACGGGTTTCAACCGCCCTGAATGTAAACGGGCCTTGGGCCGGGGTTTACAAGAATTGGGTATCCGTTTACAATCCGATACGGCCCTGTTCATCACCCATCTCCACGCCGACCACAGCGGCCTTGTCGGCCTTTTTGCCGCTGCCGGCTGCCCTGTTTACATGCATCCCGTCGATTACCAGTATCTCGTCGATTCCGAGGATGGCTCGACATGGAAGGCGGCTGAAGACAATTTCATGCGCGAAGGCATGCCACCGGAAGAAATCAGGACCCAGTTCTCCAACCAGGCCCGGACCTTTTCGCCGGACCCTCATTTCCCGGTGACGACCGTCCAGGACGGAGACCACCTTCATCTGGCCGGCTGCGATTTACAGGTCATTCACGCGCCGGGCCATACGCCGGGGCTGTGCTGCCTGTACCTGGCGAAAGAGCAGGTTTTCTTTACGAGTGACCACATCCTCTTCGACATTACGCCGAACATCCAGGTCTGGTATCATATGAAACACGCGTTGCAGCGTTATCTCGAAAGTTTACAGAAGGTCCGCGACCTGCCCGTCCGGCTGGCCCTGCCGGGGCATCGCGAAGGCGATACGTCTATTGTCGGCCGCATTGATGAAATCATGGCCCATCACGACCGCCGCCTGGCCGAAATATGCCATCTGGTAAAGTGCTATCCGCACAGCACGGCTTACGAAATCGCCCCGCATATGACCTGGTCCATGCGCGGCAAGAAGTGGAAGGATTTCCCGCCGACGCAGAAGTGGTTCGCCCTGGGCGAAACGCTGGCCCATATCGAATACCTCGTCGATCACGGTACCTTGCGCTGCTGTGAAGAACAGGCTGCCGCCGCTATGATTTGATTTAACGAGAAAGGAACTATAAATCCTCTCGGGAGGTTTGTCATGAAATTCAGTCTGCCTAGGTTGCGTAACTGTATAATCGTCTTTATGGCCCTGACTTATCTGGCGGGAGCAGATGCCGTACAGGGCGCGGACTGGCAGTCTGCCGGCCGGTCCCTGGCGGCGACACAGGCCGGGACGGCGACGTTTTATCAGATGGCGTCGGATCTTCTCTGGCGCCGGTCTGATGACAACCGTTTCACGGCCTACAAGGACCTGCTGGAACCATCTGATGACACGGGCTGGTGGGTCAAGACCGATTACCGCAGCTATACCTTCCCGGATTATGGCAACCTGTCTTACAGCCAGGACTATAGTGCGACCCTCATCGGCTACGAATCGCCGCACAACATGGCCCGCTGGGGCGGGACCCTCCACCAGGGGGCTTTTTATACGATGAGCACGTCCAATGTCTATACCGACGGGAAAAACGGCAGCCAGCCCTATGGCAGCGGGTCGGACTCGATGAAAGAATATGGCGGCGGCTTTGCCGTGGAATGGGGCGATAAACGCGACCGCCATGGCGATGCCGTCATCCGCCTGTCGCAGCTGCAGCATACCGTGTCCTACAGCGATACTGACGGGAACAGCGACTTGGTCAACTATCGGACCTGGCTGTTAGGCGCGGGCATCCGTTATTATGAAACACGGCTCCTGCCCAAGCAGTTCTTCTGGGAACCCCAGGCCGGCCTGTCCCTGGGCTATGTCTTTCCTTATACGATCAGCGGCGATGCCGTGACTTACCGATCCGGGAATAAGCCTATGTAAGCGGCCGCCTGGGCATCATGGCCGGGAAAGCCTATTCGGTCAACGGCCATGCCGGCCTGCTCTACGGTCGCTTCGGCGTCCAGCGGGCTCTGGACGGCACGACGACAGGGACCCTGGACCAGGGAAATACAGCATCTATTTCTGGCGATGTCGGGTCCAAGACGTATACCTGGTACGATATGACTTTCGGCTCTTCTTTGTCGCTGGGACAGGGAAATTCTGTCTGGGGCGAATTGACGCGGCGGTCCGGCTCCAATATGACGCCGACATGGAGCGTCAACGGCGGCCTGGTCCTCAAGTGGGGCGGTGCCAGCCGGACGACGAGGGAACGGATGAAAGCCCTGAAAAAAGACCCGCACAGCCTCGATTTGGATATTAAGAAAAAATAATAAAAAATAATCGTTCTCCGTTATTGACAAGTGTACCGATTTAGTCTATAATGAGCACATAAAGAAAAACAATTATTAATTAAGAAATAACTTCTCATATATAGATTGTACCTTAGTCAGGGGCCAGGCCCCAAAGGAGGAACCCATATGAAACACGTAGAATTTTACCGTAACGATAAAGATGGCAGCGTTTTAGTATCTGTAGGCACACAAGTACCGGAAAAACTCATCTATGCCGGCCAGGAATTGACTCATCTCGTCGCCGACACTGTCGACGCAGCTAAAGAAAAACACGTACCGGCTATCCAGAAAATCGATGGCCACTTGGAAGTCCATGTCGGTTCGGTGACACACCCGATGGAAGAAAAGCATTACATCGAATGGATTGCCCTCGTCGATGACAACGGCGTCGACATCCGCTACCTGAAACCCGGTGAAGAACCGAAGGCTGAATTTGAAACGGGCGATGCCGGTGAAGTCTATGCATATTGCAATCTCCACGGCCTGTGGAAAGAATCATTCGCCGTCAAAGAAGCTCCGTCCCTCGATGGCGCTACTTGCTCGCCAGAATTTGGCGGCTGCGTCATCCACGAATTATAAACCCTGAGGAGGTTATACTATGAACGTATACGATTTCACGGTCAAAGATATCCAGGGACACGATGTATCCCTGAGCCAGTATAAAGATAAGGTCCTGCTCATCGTCAATACAGCCAGCAAATGTGGATTTACGCCGCAGTACGACGGCCTGGAAGCTTATATCAGAAATATAAGGATAAAGGCCTGGTCATCCTCGGCTTCCCGTGCAACCAGTTCCTGGAACAGGATCCGGAAGACAACCAGCATATCGAACAGTTCTGCCGCCTCAACCACGGCGTCACCTTCCCGCTTTTCGCCAAGATCGACGTCCGCGGTGACCAGGCAGCACCTCTGTACCAATACCTTACAGAAGCCGCACCCTTCAAAGGCTACGAAACGGATAAAGAAAGCGGCCAGCTCATCCAGAAGGTCGTTTCCGAACACTATCCGGACAATGCCCAGGGCAACGGCATCAAATGGAATTTCACCAAATTCCTCATCAACCGGGACGGCAGCCAGGTCCAGCGCTTTGAACCCAGCACGACACCGGAAGAATTAGACCCGATCCTCGAAAAACTACTCCTCTCCTAATAAGAAAAGGGGGCTGTCGCATTAAGCAGAAAATGCATAATGCGACAGCCCCCTTTTTTGTCATTTTACGTCAAAAAAACGTCGTTTTACGACAAACTGGCCGCAAAGGCTTTTTCTTTTGATATGATATAAAAGAAAAAGTGTTGTCTTGTAAATACGAAAGAAATGAAGGTGTTCATATGGATAATAAGAAAAGATGGAAGCTGCCTTTGGCAACAGCGTTAACACTTTTCCTCCTCAGCAGTGCCGCCTATGCCGCAGATCCTCAGCAGCGGCCGCAGGCCGGTTCCGATTCGGGTGTACAGCTCAGCCGTACGCGGCAGTACCTGGAATACCAGCGCATGCAGCAGCGCCTGGCGGAAGGACCCGGCATCGGCATTGAAAGCAATAAAGGCACAAAAGAAGAGTCTAAAAGCAACGTTTCTTTTACGTTGAAAGCCGTAGAGACATCGCCGTCCCAGGTCTTCCAGAAAGAGGACATCCAGAAACTGGCAGCGCCTTATCTTCAGAAGAATGTCAGCCTCGACGACCTCTATGCCTTGGTCAATAGCATCAATGAGCAGTATCGGAAAAAAGGTCTCATTACCTGCCGGGCTTTCCTGGCACCGCAGACTATCCATGACGGTGTCGTCCGTATCGAACTCATCGAAGGGAAAACAGGGCAGGTGGACGTTGAAGGCAACCCGTCGACGCGCAGTGATTATATCACGAGCCGCGTCCACTTACCCCAGGGCGGCCTGGCCAACGTCAAGGAACTGGATAAAGAGCTGCTCCGCTTCAACGCCACCAATGATGCACAGCTCCACTTGTCCCTGAAAGCCGGAGCTGCTCCGGGGACGACAGATTACATCCTATCCTTGGCCGAACCGCAGAAACAGGTCTTTGGCCTCTTTGCCGACAACGCCGGCTACAAGACGAGCGGCCTCTATCGCGGTGGCATGTACTGGCAGGACCGCAGCCTTTTGGGCAACCGCGATTCCTTGTTCATGAGCGCTGTTTTTTCTAAAGGGACGAAAGCTTTCGCCTCGTCCTATACGGCACCGGTCAATCACCACGGGGCTAAGGCTGGCGTCAGCTATAGTACGAACAGCGTCCACATCATCGACGGTCCCCTAGAACCGCTCAGCGTCCGCGGTCATTCCTATGCGTACAATTTCTTCGTGACCCGGCCGGTGCAGACGACAGAAACTCTCAAATCGGAAGTCGGACTGGAATACAATTATCAGCATTCCCAGACGACTTTCTTGGGGATGCCTTGGGTTAACGACAGATTGAGCACGTTCCACGTCTACTATGATCAAATTGATTATGGAAAGACGACGATTTTCTATCAGAAACACGGCTATCGCTTCGGCCGTTATACGAATATCAGCGACGTCAGTCGCAATTACGGTAAATATGAACTGAATACACTGTTCCAGAAAGTCTTTCCCCACGGCCAGGATGGACCCTTCGTCTGGATGGACAGCTCTCTAGTACGCAGTATTTGCCAAGTGCCGAGATGTTCTATCTAGGCGGTCTCTACAGCGTGCGGGGCTATAAAGAAAGCCTCATCGGTGGTGACGGCGGCTTCATGGCCAGTGCCGAATATGCCGTACCGGTCAGCAAGAATAAAAAGACCAGCGCCTATGTCTTCCTCGACGGCGGCCGCGTCTGGGGCAGCAGTGCCTTCGGCGACCGCAGCCTCGTCGGCACGGGCCTGGGTATCAAGAGCGACGTTGGCAGCCATGCCACGATTAACGTCGCCCTGGCATTCCCACTGATCCGGACCATTAATGACGAAGAACAGAGCCGGACACGCGTTCATTTTTCATTTAATAGTTCATTCTAAAGGAGGCAAATATGAGCGGACTACGGAAAGACCATAAAAAAACGAAAAAACAGCGTGCCTATATGACCTGGACAGCCGATAAACAGTTGACGCGGAAAGTCCTTTCGGCTGTAACTGCCGTAGGTTTTATGGCCAATCCTCTCACCGCCCTGGCCGGAAGCATCACCGCTTCCAACGGGACGGACTATAAGGCGGATAAGAATGGCGTATTCAATATCTACGCCCAGCAGTACAACGGCGAGAACAATGCCGTCAACCAGTTCCAGAAATTCCAGCTGGATGCCGGCAAAATCGCCAATCTGTATTTCCATATGGAAAAGACAGTCGGGAAGCCCAGAACCTGCTGAACTTCGTGAATACCCGCATCGACATCAACGGGACCCTGAATGCCATCCGCAACAAGCAGATCGGCGGCAACCTGTTCTTCCTGAGCCCCGGCGGCATGGCCGTGGGCAAGGGCGGCGTCATCAATACGGGAGCTCTCTATGTGATGGCTCCTTCCTGGACCCAGGACCTTACGGATAAAGATCAGAGATCCTATGAAATCCTGAAGGGGAACTTTGCCACCGGTGCCTATGGGGATACGGAACTGGAAGCCATCAAGAACGGGACTGCCAACATCCGGATCAATGCCAGCGGCACCATCAGCGTCCTGGGGAAAATCAACGCCACCAATGATGTGAAGCTCTATGCCGGCAAAGTGGCTGTGGGCAAGAACCTGACCGGAGAGTCTATCGACGGTACGGCGGCCGGCGGCATCGAAACGGGAGCGGCCATCACCACAGGCGTCACCGATTTCTCCCAGGTAGTGAACCTTACTTCTGCCCAGCAGCAGGCGGCCGGACTGACTGCGCTGACCGCCACGAAGGACGCAGCGGAGGCGTGGTCCTGTCCGCCCGGTCCGACGCGGCCAACAGCCTGGATCAGCCTTCAATGATTTGGTGAACACCACCGGGCTTTTGGGCGGCACGGACATCAATGTCCCCAAGACCATCACGGCCAGCGTGGAGAACCATGCACGGTGAAAGCTGCCGGGGATGCCACCCTGACTGTCAAAGCCACCAACGGCTATTTCAAGGAAGGGGAGGAAACCTATTCCAGCAATGCCAGCGGCTTTGCCCAGACCGTGGCCAAAGTGGATGTGCAGGGGAATGTGACGGCCAATGGCGCCGTGGAAATGAAGGCCAGCGCGACAACACCTATGTGGACAGCGGCAATTCCGTTACGGATAAACTGGGGGATACTCTCAGCTACGTGGTGCCGGTGGGGGCCAATGTGATGCTGCTGAAAAACGAAGCCAGCGTCACTGTGGGCCAGGATGCCACGGTCACCGGGGATACGGTGAAGGCGGAGGCTGAGGCCAACCTGGACGGCACCGCCGGTACGGTGGCTGCCGGCAAGAAATATCTCAAACAGATTCCCAGCCAGATTCCGGCTGCCGGGGTGAGCTATGCCCAGGCCGACAACAAAGCCAACGTCCAGATCGACGGCAAAGTGAAGGCCACCGGCAAGGATACCACGGACAGCGACGGCAACAAGCAGGAAGCCCTGCAGGTGAAGGCCAGCGCCACTTCTTCCGTGACCAACAGTGCCAATGCGGTGGTCAATGCCGGCCTGCTGGGTGCCGGGTCCTCCAGCATCGTGGCTGCCGTGGCGGTGACCAACAGCGACAACAATGCCCAGATCAAGGTGAACGGTACGGCAGAAGCCGATAAGGGCAGCGTGAAGATGGACGCGGACGCCACCCAGAGCCTGAACACAGCGGCCGCCGCCCAGGCACCGGATACCGCCGTGGGTACGGCAGCTGTGGATGTGATCGTCCACGATGGGGATGCCTCCATCGACGTTCAGGGAACGGTGAAGGCGGACCAGGATGTGACCCTTACGGCCACCAACCATACGGCGGAAAATACCCACAGCGCCAACAACAACCTGGGCCAGGGCAAGTTCAAGGCCCAGCTCATGAAGGGGGTCATGGAGGCCGCTGATGTGCAGGGCATCGTAGGGAAAGTCAAGGAAAATCCCCTGGTGAAGGGCGCCCTGAGCAAGGCTTCCAAGAATACGGGTACGCCTGCTTCCAGCGGCTCCACCAGCTCCAAATCCCTGACGGATGCCCTGGGGAATACCCTGTCCGCCGGGGCCGCCATCACCGTGGCCGACGAAACGACCAGGCCAGGGTGAATTTCGGCAAAAATTCCGTGACGGAAGCCAAGAACGGCTCCCTGGAGGTTTCGGCCAACAATACGGTGTATGATACCCTGCTGACCGCTTCCGGTGTCACCAGCACCTTCAAGAACACGGAAAGTGATTCCGATACGGTGACCATTGCTGTGGGGACCGTGTTCGGCGGCATGAAGAATTCGGCCAGGGTGACGGTGGAAGACGGGACGAATGACAAAAAGGCCCAGCTGAAGGCAGGGAAGGACCTTTCCCTCAAGACCAGCACCCGGATGGATTACAAGCGGGTGGCGGAAATCAAGAAGGGGCTGGACGACAGTGTCCAGGCCGTAAAATCCGCTGCTGAAGAGATGAAGGACTGGAAAGAGATGGGCCAGCTTCCTGAACTCAAGGAACTTTATGATGAGCTGGTGACCCTGGAAAAGACCTCGAGGGGATCAGCACGACTTTCTATACCAACTATCTGAAGCATGCCCCCGACGGGACGAACCTCACTGCGGAGGGAACGCTCAACGAAGTGACGAACCTGGCGGCCACCAGCTGGAATCTGTACAATCAGTTCCTGGAACTGCAGAACAAGGCCATGACGCTCTATCAGGATATCCAGGCCCAGGACCCGCTGCGCGCGGTTAAGGAAGAAGTACAGACGAAGATCACGAACCTGCTGACCAGCCCCATGGATGTGGTCAGCTCGTCCATGGAATACCTGAGCCTAACAATTATGCCAATATTTCGGCGGCAGCTTCGGCCAAGGGCGGCCAGGATACGGCAGTGGCCACGGCGGCTTCCGTCACCGTTTCGGATTTCAATTTTGACAGCCAGGTGAAAGTGGGGAAGAATGCCCAGCTGACAGCCGGGGATACCCTGGAACTGAAAGCCGACGAAGCCATCAAAGACGTGACCATGACCGGCAAGAGCAAATTCTGGCTGAACAATGCGGCCACCGGCAAAGCGGACGGGGTGGGGCTCGGCGGCAGTTTCGACTACCAGGATTTCGATAACAACACGCTGGTCCAGGTGGATAAGGGTGCCAGCCTGACCGCCGGGGATATGGCTCTTGCCAGCAGATCCGACGTGTTCCATACCGGGGTCATGCTGTCTGCCGGCAAGGCGGACGGCTCGGCCATCAGCGGCATGATGGCTTTGACCAACAGCGACAGCTCCAACCAGGTGCTGGTGGATAAGGACGCCCTGCTGAAGGCCGTGAAAGATGAGACCAAAAAACATAGGGGCAGCATTGCCATCACCGGGCACAACAATACCAATGTGAACAATGCCATCCTGTCCCTGTCCGCGGCCAACGGGGCAGCCGCGGCCGGGATCGCCGTGGCGGTGAACAACATCGACGTGACCAACCGGGCTGCCGTGGAAAACATTACCACCGCCGATGATGACGATGACAAAGGACAGATTGAAGCAGCCTCCCTCCAGGTAAATGCAGAGACCACCGGCTGATGAACGCCGTCAGCGTGGCCGGAGGTGTGACCTCCAGCGGCACGGACCCGGAAAAAGGCAAGACGGAAAAGGGCGGAATGGGCAGCGTGGGCAACCTGTTCGGCAAGGTGACGAATCCTGTGGGGACCGTCACTTCTGCCGTAGGAACCGTCTCGAATAAAGTGAAGGATGCCATCACCTGGGTGAACACCGGCGGCAAGAGCCAGGGCGGTACCCAGACCGTGGTGCCTACCAAGTCGGATACGGCGCCTTCCTTCAGCCTGGCCGGGGCCGGGAGCCTTTCCCTGAACCTGGTGGATGATACCACCCAGGCCGTGGTGGACGGCGCCACGGTGAAACTCAATAACGACGGGACCATGAGTGTGGGCGCCCGGGATACGGCCTATGTGGGGGCCTACAGCGGCGGTGCGGCCATTTCCCTGCGCAAGGGCAAGAGCAGCAAGGACAACACCAGTGTGGCCTTCAGCGGTGCCGTGGGCATGAACTCCATCGACAATACCGTCGAAGCTGCCGTGCGCCGCAGTACTGACCGGGTGAAGAGCCTGGACATCGAAGCCTGAGCGGCGGTACGTCCGTGGCGGCCGGTACGGCCCTGGCCCTCACCAAGAGCGGTCAGGCCGGCAATAACTTTGCCGGCGGGGCTTCGGCTTCGGTGAACCTGATTGGCAAAGGCGTAAAGGCTCTGGCGGAAAACAATACGGTGACCGGGAAATCGGCCACGGAAAAAGCAAACGTCGACGTGACGGCCTACGAAAGCGACCTGCAGGTTACCGGCGGCGCAATGCGGACGTGGCCATCGGCGGCGGCAACGCGGCCGGCGGCAGCCTGACTGTGGCCAACATCAACAACAACCTGGAAGCCGGGATCCACGGCGGTACCTATGCCAACATCGGGGATACCCAGGTGCAGGGCCTCCTGGCCACCAAACAGATTTCGGCGGCCATCTCTGCCGGCGTGGCCGCGGGCGCAACGGTACGGACAACGCCTTTACCGGTGCCATGCTTTACAACGGGCTGCACAATACGGTGAGTGCGGATATTTCGGATGGTGTCAGCATCACGGCAGATCCATCGCCGTGAAAGCCCACGATACCACCAGTGGGTCGGATGAGGCCAAGGGGTATGAGGAACAGCTGGGCACCTATCGGGTGAAGGAAAGCCTGCTCCAGGATGCAGGGATGGATACGGACGGTTCTTCCTATTACAAGACTTCCGATGCTGACAATGGCCTGGATACGCCGGTGAAACCGTGGACTTCGACGGCAACAAGGGCAGCCTCAGTGTGGGTGCCGCCTTTGTGGTGGCCGGCTCCAAGGGACAATGCAGCCGGCGCAGCGTGAATGTGGCCAATTTGGACAATACTTTTACGGCCAAGATTGATAACGCCACCCTGACGGCGGATAAAATCACTTCTCAGGCCGACGCGGACAGCCTGGCAGTAAACGTGACCGCCGGTGTGGCCGCCGGGTCCAAGGATTTCGGCGGGATGGGCAGCGTGACCTGGCAGGATCAGGACAACCGGATCCAGTCCCAGGTGACGGATTCCACCCTGACCACGGATGACCTGAAGGTGCATGCCTCCAGCAATGCCCAGGCTGTGAACGTGGCCGGTTCCGTGGCCTACGGCAAGACGGCAGGCGTGGGGGCCGCCCTGGCCTACAATGGCCTGGACAACCACATCGGTGCTACCTGGCCGGAGGCAGCGTGACGGCGAAAACGCCGTCCACCGGTGTGAGCGTGGATGTGGAAGGCAAGAATACGGGCAAGATCTATGGCCTCGGGGCTGCTGTGGCCGCCAGCCAGAATGCAGCCGTGAACGGTACCGTGGTGGTGAACCATGGCGGTAGCGACACGGAAGCCGCAGTAGGGGAAGTGCGCCCTGAAGACGGGACCAATACGGGTAAAAGATAACTGCAGTGGCCAATGCCAAAGCCGTGAAAAGCTGAAAGACGGGAAAAAG
>ENA-OQBT01001205-OQBT01001205.1-human-gut-metagenome-genome-assembly--contig:-NODE-1205-length-10988-cov-5.665408_pt1 | contig 10988 bp, 10 predicted proteins | sample MGYA00242749_ERZ504557 | MGnify/ENA primary metagenome ERZ504557 (study PRJEB26092, sample SAMD00036243) | human gut metagenome | host: Homo sapiens | study: EMG produced TPA metagenomics assembly of... | reverse complement strand
TTTACATTGTCATTGACTATGACAAGCCTGTGGACGAGGACGGCGAACAGTATCACACCTACTTTTTGAACATGGTGGATGAAGCCGATCTGCTGGCGGCACTGGAGGCCGCTGGCGGAGAACTTCCGGCCTGCTCCTGCACAGAAAAATGTGCGCCCGGAGCCATCCATACGGATTGCGAGGTCTGCGCGGTCAACATGACCGAGTGTGCTGGCACAGCTCCCGAATCCGCTCCGGTGACGGAACCTGCGGAGGAGCCGGAACCCGAGCCCCAGCAGAAAAGTAATACCGGGACGCTTCTGCTGATTTTGGCAGTGGCTGTTCTGGGCGGCGGTGCAGCTGGTACTTCAAAATCTACCGCCCGAAGCATGAAAAAGCTGCTGTACCCGAAGAGGATTACAGTGAGGAACTGGCTGATTATGACGATCCCGAGGACGATGGGCCGCCTTGGGACGAGGACGATACCGAAAGCGAGGATAATGAATGAGATTTACAAATAACCCTATGAGGGATTTATGAAAGAAAAAAGCTACTTTAAGGGTGTGCCGCCAAGCCTGCCGCCGAAGGGCTCCCGTTGTGACGGCTGCCCTTACTGGCGCGGGATCGGCTGCGTGTTCTGCTACCGGGAGCAGCTCAAACCACCGGGCAACGGGAGGTGATGCTGTGGGCCGAGAACTGACCCGGACAGAAAAAGCGGCAATCCGCAGGCTGGTGTCAAAATGGTGTGCCAACTATGACCGGGACTGCGGCTGCCTGCCGCTGGATTGCGAGTGCTATATGTTTGGGAAATGCTGGACGGGGGCTTATTGCCGCTACTTCCGCGAGGCAGTTCTGCCCCTTGATCCGGCGCTGGAGGCTGCGCTGCTGACAGAGGGGCCAAGGCCGGATTTCAAGACTTGCCCGGTATGTGGCAGAGCCGTGGCTCCTGATGGACGGCAAACCTATTGTTCGGCGGCCTGTGCAAAGACGGCACACCGCAGACAGCAGCGGGAATATATGCGAAAAAAGCGGGGCTGATGTGTTGACAATTAGGACACCCCAAACCCGCCTGTGACAAGGCTTTTTAAGGCCCTTTTCTGCGGGAGGCGTATGTTTCTACGTCCGCCCCTGTTTCCGTGAGATGCTGTCAACATTTTAGCTGCCGGGGCTTTGGGACAATTTGTCCCAAAGTTCCGGCTTTTGTGGAAGGAGGTACTATGCCGAAATATTATCCGATCAATGAAGAAGCCGCAAAGCGGGCAAAAGATATGAACAGCTTTTCTGACTATCAGCCGGGCTCCGCTACGGCGGGCTACCGGGCAATGGTCGATGAAGCGTATGCAGCGGCGGAACGCCAGAAAGCCCGTGTCGATCCAATGTACCATGATAAGATTGACGCGCTGGTGGATCGCTATGCCCGGAAACTTGCGGAAAATCTGAATGAACGCAATGTGATTGATGCCCGGGTGCCCTCTATTCTGATCTCCGGGGGCGGCAATTTCCCTGTGACAAAAAAGCACAAGCAGAACGCCGCCCGGGATCGCAACTATGGAGAGTATGCGGAGATTTCAAAGCTGCTTGATAAAATCCGCTCTGTTGGAATGGGTGGGATCAGCGCGGATGACGATCTGGCCGTGGAAAAGCTGACAAAAAAGCTGGAGGGGCTGGAGTCCCAGCAGGCCACTATGAAGGCGGTCAATGCGTATTTTCGGAAACACAAAACGCTGGACGGCTGCCCCGGAGCTTACGCCGGAGCAGGCAGAAAAGCTCAAAGCAGATATGGCGCAGTCATGGCACTTGGACAAAAGCAAGCCATACCCCGCCTATCTGCTTTCCAACAACAACGCCAACATCCGCCGTGTGCGCCAGCGCATTGAGGAACTGAGCAGCCGCTCCGAGTTTGCTGGCTGGACATTCCCCGGAGGTGAGGCCAAAATCAACGAGGCTGAAAACCGTTTGCAGCTTATTTTTGAGGAAAAGCCCGATGCCGATCAGCGGCAGGAACTGAAAAGCAACGGCTTTAAGTGGGCTCCCAGCCAAGGGGCATGGCAGCGGCAGCTTAACCAGAACGCCATCCGTGCTGCGGCCCGGATAGACTTTCTGCGGCCCGAGGACGGTACAAGCCCCTATCAGCTCCAGCCGTTTGTGAAAAGAGAAAACAAAGAAATGTCTCGATGATGGGAGGTGTACTATGGACAAAAATCAAGGCTATTCGATTCTGAAGGCTGTTATGCTGGAAAATGGACGTGGATTTGCATTGGGCGAACATCCCACCGCGCATCCCGCTATGTCACATGGGCCTGCTATGATGGCAAGGACGGCCAGCGGCAGTACGAATGGGGTCACTATGGAAATGACCGCACCGCGATGGAACAGGATTTTACAGACCGGGTGCAGGACTATCAGCGTATTTATAACGTGGGGATCAGGCAGACCGAGGCTCCCGGTCTTTACAAGTATTATTCGACCCAGCGGCCTGTGGACATCGGGACATTCCCGAAGCCGCCTTATAACAAGCCGGATGAAATCTTCAATTACGATCAGCGCATCCCGGTGGAAAATGGCTCGTTCTTGGCTTGGGGCTATCTTACCTATACCCGCCCGCTAACGGAAAAACAGGCATCCGACTATGAGCTGCGTCCTGCGCCTGATAATCCCGACAGGCCCCGTCCGATTGCCGAGCAGATGAAAAATGCGGCAAAGTTGGCGGAGGCAGATCGCGGCCCGGAGGCACTGGTTCCCCAGCGCAGGCAGCCTGACCGTGGCGATAGATAAGGAGGAGCGTGTATGGAAAAGAAACGTGAACAGGAATTGTCTGTACTGGAGGTGCTGCGCCTGCACCGTGAATTTCATTTGCCGCACCCTGTTCCGGCAGACGAACAGGAAAAGCCGCTGGATAAGGTAAAGGAGCCGCCCCGCGCCTGCCGCAGCCGGGAGCGTGAGGAGCGATGACAAAAAAGCGCCGCCGTCCGATCCATCTTCATGTGATGGTGTCGGAGGCGGAGCAGGCCCTGATTCAAGAACGTATGGCGGAGGCTGGCATCCGTAATATGGGAGCCTATATGCGGAAAATGGCCCTGAGTGGGTATGTGCTTCATGTTGACCTTTCGCCTGTTCGTGAGCTGGTTTCGCTCCAGCGGCGCTGCTCCAACAATCTGAACCAAGTGGCAATTCAGGCCAACACCTACGGCGCAATTTATCCCGAAGAACTCGCAGCCTTACAGCGGGACTATGCTGCTTTGTGGGGGCCGCTGTCTGATCTTTTGAAACAGCTCTCCGCGCTGGTAGAGCTCTGACCCGTCCGGGGAGTGGTTGATACCGCTCCCCGGCTTTTTCTACTTCGGGACAAAGTGTCCCAAAGTAAAAATACTGTTTGCCGGAAGGAGGAATTTTTACGGCGACCACCTACATCCGCCTTATAAAACAGCGGCGGGAAAAAGTGCAATTCAAACGATGGAGGATCGTTTCACCTATGGCCTAAACCCGGAAAAGCTGGGAGCCGTATCTTCCTATCTCTGCGATCCGAACACGGCTCCCGCCGAGTTTCTTCTGGTAAAAAGTCAATACCTTGCAGAGACAGGCCGGGCCGTGTCTCGCGGGGCCCTGTTCTTTCAGATCCGGCAGGCGTTCCTGCCAGGGAAGTTACGGCGGAAGAAGCAAACCGTATCGGTTATGAAACGGCGATGCGCTGGACAAAGGGAAAGTATCAGTTCTTCGTCTGTACGCATACCGACAAGGCCCATATCCACAATCACATTTATTTCAATGCGACGGCCTTTGACCGCTCCCGGAAATTTCATAATTTCATTGGTTCGTCCTTTGCCCTGCGGCGGCTCTCTGACCGCGTGTGCATCGAACATGAATTGTCTGTTATCCAAAATCCGTGCCAGCACAGCAAGGGTCGTTTTCTCCACTATGGACAGTGGATCGGAGAAAAGCCACCCTCTGCCAAGCAGCGGGTGCGGCTGGCTGTTCTCGCCGCTTTGGAGAAAAAGCCCACGGACTTTGCCGACTTTCTCCGTCTCATGGAGGAGTCCGGCTTTGCGGTGAAACATGGGCGGGGCGGTGTCATCTCATTCCTTGCACCCGGGCAGGAAAAACCGACCCGGCTCCGGGCTTCTACACTTGGAGTTGGATTTGACCCGGAGGACATCAAGGCGGTAATTGCCGGGGAACGTCCACTCCCCAAACTGCCCGAGGAGCCCACGGTTCCGCCACGGCGAGTTAATCTCATCATCGACATTCAAGAGCGTATGGCCCAAGGCAAGGGCCCGGCCTATGAACGATGGGCCAAGGTCTACAACCTAAAACAAATGGCCGCCGCGCTCCAGTATTTGCAGGAGCATCATCTGACAGACTATGCGGCACTGACGGCCAGCACCGAGGCTGCGGTGGATCACTTTCACAAGCTGTCTGACGAGCTCCGCACAACGGAGGAGGCTCTTTCCAAAACCTCGGAGCTGATGGCTGCACGGTGGACTATGCCAAGACTCGCCCGGTGTTTGATGGATACAAAGCTGCGCGGTACAGCAAAAAGTATCTGGCCCAGCACGAAGCGGAGCTTGCCACTTACCGGGCGGCAAAGGATACTATGAACACCATACTGAACGGCGCAAAACTCCCTAAGATTGAAGCACTAAAAAAATCCCGCCGTGAGCTGGCGGGACAAAAGAAAGCGCTTTATGCAGAATACCGGGAGGCCCAGCGGCAAATGCGGGAGGCCGTGGCAATAAAAGCGAACATTGATCATCTGCTCGGCATAACAGACGAGCGTGAAAATAAGGCCCAGGAACGATAGTGACGGGCCGCAGACTACGGTGCAACGCACCGGGACTTTGGGACAATTTGTCCCGAAGTACAGCGGGTTTGGGGAGCTCCCCAACAAGCATTTTTGCGGGTCCTGCGCCCTGCAAAAATTTCGGAGTGTGGCCACACCCGAATTGCTTGCCAAAACGCGCAACCCGCAACATGGCGCAAAAAACGGAGGTTACGCTTTCTTTTACGTTTCCTCCGTTTCTTTCGATGCTTTCATCGCTTGGATTGTAGCTTCAACGATTTTCAATTCTCTTTCGTCCAAGGCGTTCAACATGGCATCAATCCGCTTCCTGCACTCGCTCCCGCTATTCTGGGACGGGTAAAAGTATTGATCCACCGATATATCAAACATTGTAACCATCTGATAAAAGGTGTTGAAGCTTGGATGCTGACCATCATTTTCATTATACATAATGGTACGCGGAGCGCGGTCAACAATATAGGCCAGTTGCTCCTGTGTCATGCCGCTGGCTTCTCTTGCACGCTTGATGGCGAGCCCTATATCGTGAAAATCAAAGCGTCTTTCATCTCGTTCTATCTTCATAACATCACCTGATATGATTTTACATTTCATGTGATATTATTTGAACGACTGTGTATTTCATACTACTGACTATTTAATTTCACATACGCAAAATTGATGATTGCGGAAATGTGAGGTACAATATACCTATAACTTTGGGACAATTTGTCCCGAAGATCAGAGGTTGGTATCTAAAATAAAATCAGAAATATTGTGAGGTTTCTGTGACATTTGGGTGCTACACTGAAAATGAAGGAGTGTGATACCATGCGAATTTTAGTAGTCGAGGATGATCGGCTTTTGAATAATACTTTATGCTATAACTTGAATACTGCGGGCTATACGGTTGATTCTGCACTGACAAAATCAGTGGCCAGTAGTTTCTTGACAAAGCAGGACTATGACCTGATTGTGCTGGATGTAAATTTGCCGGACGGGAACGGTTTTGACTTCTGCCGGGAAATAAAAGAGCGTCGCCCTGATACCGTTATTATTTTTCTGACCGCAAATGATATGGAAAGCGATATGCTCAAAGGGTATGAACTGGGCGCAGAGGATTATGTGACAAAACCTTTCCCTATGAGCGTCTTTCAAAAGAAATTAGCGGTAGTGCTGGGTAGGCTGACAAAACAATATGGTGGTGATACTTATGAGGATGGCACACTGACCATCAATTTTTCAGAAATGAGTGCTACTCTATCAGGAAAGCCACTTACATTCACCCCACTGGAATATCGACTTTTGAAAATCCTGATGAAAAATCCGCAGATTGTTTTGACCCGGCAAGTCTTGTTGGAAAAGCTGTGGGACGCAGACGGAAATTTTGTGGATGAACACGCTCTGACTGCGGCGATCAGCCGGGTACGAAACAAAATCGAAACACCTGACCGTCAGTATATCAAAACGGTATATGGTATGGGCTATATGTGGATCGGAGGAGCGCTGAAATGAATGTGCGAAAACTTTCCGTCAACAAAGCTGTATCTTTTTTGCTGTTCTCCTGCTGGTGGCAATGGAGACGGTTTTAGCAGCTTTGTATGGGCTGACCCAAAATATAACCGCTGTCTGGTATGTATTATTGTTCGGCTTTTTTGTGCTGGTTTGCGCTGTTTGTTTTATGGTGCTGGTTCGCCGCAAACTGGCAATGTTCTCCGATGCTTTTTGCAGTTTAATGGATGATATGTTATCCGGGAATATGCAGCCGAAACAGACTGTGGAAGAAGAAAGTCTTTTCTATAAAATTGAATATCGGCTGAACCGTTTATATGAAGTCATGCAGGAAAACAAGAACGGCATTGCACAAGAACGGGCTGACCTGCAAGAACTGATTTCCGACATCTCCCATCAGGTCAAGACCCCGATTGCGAACTTGAAAATGATTAACAGCACTCTGCTTGAAAATGAAGTCCCTGTGCAAAAACAAAAAGAGTTTCTAACGGCACAGGCCAGCCAGCTTGATAAACTGGATTTTCTCATGCAGGCTATGATTAAAACCTCTCGTTTGGAAACAGGTGTTATTTCTCTGGAAAAGAAAAGCCAGCCGTTTTATGACACGCTTGCCGCCGCATTGGGAGGTATTCTTCTGAACGCCGAGAAAAAGCAGATCAATGTTCAAGTGGACTGCCCGGAGAACTTGGTCGTTTCCCATGACAGAAAATGGACAAGCGAAGCACTGTTCAATATTTTGGACAATGCAGTGAAATATACGCCGGAGGGCGGTCAAATCCGTGTTTCGGTTGAAAGTTGGGAAATGTATGTGAAAATCGACATTGCAGATACAGGCATTGGCATTTCAGAACAGCATCAGGGAGCACTTTTCAAGCGTTTCTATCGAGAGGACATCGTACATGATGTAGATGGAATTGGTATTGGTCTATATCTGGCTCGTGAGATCGTAACCTTGCAAGGCGGTTATATCCGGGTAACATCCGAGGTTGGGAGGGGTTCAACTTTTTCCGTCTTTCTGCCTCGACAATAAAATAAGTACGCTAAAAAACAAAATGTCACAGGCCTATGACATTTGAGATTTAATTAAACAGAGGTATTTTGTTTCCCGTGACATTTCTGTGAGGTTTACCTTTTATGATAGAGCCATCAAAAAGAAAGGGTGGTGTTCTATATGAACATATTACAAACGACAGATTTGAAGAAATATTACGGCACCGAACCGAACATTACAAAAGCATTGGATGGCGTGACCCTATCCATTGAGGAAGGTGAATTTGTTGCCATTGTTGGTACTTCCGGCAGCGGTAAGTCTACTTTGCTGAACATGATGGGCGGGTTAGATACGCCAACTTCCGGCAGTATTAAAGTAAAAGGGAAAGAATTATCGAAACTCAAGGATGAACAGCTTACCATCTTCCGCAGACGTAACATCGGGTTTATCTTTCAGAATTACAATCTTGTTCCTGTGCTGAATGTCTATGAAAATATTGTCCTGCCGGTGGAGCTGGATGGTGATACCGTGGACAAGCGGTTTATGGATGAAGTCGTGAAAATGTTGGCTCTCGATGGGAAGCTGAACAGTATGCCTAACAATCTGTCCGGCGGCCAGCAGCAGCGTGTAGCGATTGCCCGCGCCCTTGTTTCCAAACCAGCTATTATACTTGCAGATGAACCGACAGGCAATTTGGATAGCCGGACAAGTAGTGATGTTCTTGGTTTGCTGAAAGTTACAAGTCAGAAGTTCCATCAAACGCTTGTAATGATTACCCATAACAATGAAATTGCCCAGCTTGCCGACCGAATTATCCGTATTGAGGACGGAAAAATCGCACAGTGACAGGGGGTGACATTGATGGATGATATTTTATTTGGGAACAATAATCAGGCAACAATCAATCGTCTTGCCAAAAGAAGCTACCGCGCTAATAAGCAGAGAAATGTTTTCGTTACCATCGCATTATTCTTGACCGCCTTTATGATTACATCTGTATTTAGTTTGGGGTGCAGTTATTTTGAAACCTATCAAATGCAGCAAATTCGTGCGATGGGCACGACTGCGGATGTGGCAATTACAAGCCTCTCAGAAGAACAATATGAAGAATTGAGCCGATCCAGCTTGGTATCCGTAGTTGGTGTCAGTCAGAGATTGGGCAGCATTGATACATCTGGAATGGACGATGCCCTGCTGAGTATTACTTGGATAGACGAAACAGAATGGCAAGAACACCGTGTACCAACAATTTCGGATATACACGGAGATTATCCGCAAGCAAAAAATGAAATTATGCTCCCTACATGGGCTTTGCGTGCAATGGGGATTGATGATCCACAGATAGGGATGAATATTTCCCTTTCCTATCAACTCGGAACAGATTATCAATATATCTCCGATGAATTTGTTTTGTCGGGCTATTACACAGATTATTCGGCTTCACGTGCAGGCAACCGTGGTGCCGCTTATGTTTCGGAGCTTTTTGCAACACAAACAGGGCTTCCCTTTGATAGTGTGTCTACCGCAATGATTTCTTTTTCTGATGACAGTAATGCCCTGCGATCCTGTGAAAAACTAAAACGGAAGATTTCGTTTACAGAAAGTCAGTCCTTTGAAATTGTACCTATTGCTCAGAGTAATTCCACCACCATTGTTCTTCCACTGGCTGCTATTATCGTCTTTATCATTATCAGCGGCTATTTGCTGATTTATAACATTCTGTATATCTCAATTTCAAGAGATACACAATTCTATGGACAGCTTAAAACGATAGGCACGACAAAAAGACAAATCAAGCGGATCGTGCGTTCTCAAATATTCAGAACGGCGGTGATCGGTATTCCCAGCGGCCTGATTGTCGGTGGTATTGTTTCGCTTGGACTTGTTCCGTTTGCCATGAATATGATGTACTCAAGCGATACAGACCTTGGGGAGATAGTGTCCTTTTCCCCCATTATTTTTGCGGGTGCCGCAATCTTCACATTTTTTACTGCAATCATCGGCAGCATGAAACCAGCGAAAATAGCTGCAAGTATTTCTCCTGTTGCGGCTTCACGCTATACGGAGGCAAATACAAGGAGTTACCGAGATCATAAGAGCCATAGAACAAAATTATCTCGGATGGCACGAGATAATATTTTTAGAAACCCTAAAAGCGCTTTCCTTACTTTTGCGTCCTTATTTTTAGGCTTAATATTGTTTTTGGTTTCTGCTGGTCTACTATCAAGCCTAAGTCCCGACAATTTTGTAAATCAATGGGGAGAAAGTGATTTCGCATTGACTTACAGCATTTCCGAAGAAGGAAACCTGCTCTCTGATGAAATGTTGCAGCAAATTGAAACAATGCAGGGAATTGAAAATCTGCGCGTCACTTATTCTGCTTCACCGTGGCCCACTATGGATGTCATTTACGACGAAAATGTATTCGGGAAATATATTGATTCCTTGGATGGCGTATCAGGTCTTGATTTTTCAAATGCGGAAACACGAAAAAACTATACAGATAATTTTTGGAGCGGCGTTTACGGAATAGATTCCAGATACATCGAAGAACTTAATAAAACGCTTGATAAGCCTATTGACTTAACCGCCTTTGAAAAGGGAGAGTTGGTGGTTTTGTCCGCTATGACGGATGATGAGGGAAACCTATTGATTCAGCCAGGGCAAGCAATCACCGTTGTCGGTGAGTCCGGGGAACAGGTCTTTACAGTGGCAACTGGCTTTCTGGACGCTGATTTTCAGAGTGGTCGAGGAAATGAGAGAGGTACTGCCCCTGATTTGTATATCAGTGAGCAGGCAATAGAGAAGTTGTCTGGAGAAACCAAAATCTTTCGGATTGCTTTTGATACGATTGATAGCAGTTATGACAAAGGGATTATGGAGCAGCTTCAATCCATTACTGCTTCGTCACCGGGCATTACGATTCTGTCACGATATGAAAAGCAGCAAGAAATGGCCGGATATTTGCTGACCTCAAGGATTATAGCCGCAGGGTTGTCCGCTGTATTTTTGCTGATAGGAATTATGAATTTCATTAACACAATGGTTGTTAGTGTAAATACTCGGAAACATGAATTTGCAACACTTGAAAGTATAGGAATGACGAAAAAGCAAATTAGAAATGTATTGCTTTGGGAAGGCGGGTATTATTGGAGTATTTCTTTCCTACTGCTTGCCACACTGGGAACAGCGATATATATTCCAATATACTCAGCCTTTAGAAGAATGGTTCCTTATGCAGCTTTTCACTATCCTGTAATTTCTCTGTTGGTTGTCGCAGCTATTGTTTTGCTGGTCTGCTTGGCAACCCCCGTCATAACTTTCATGCAAAATGTTAAGCAAAGCGTTGTAGAGAGACTGCGGCAGAATTAAATATTTGCGATGAAAACCGGGAGATTATTCTCCCGGTTTTTCAAATCTCACAGGTTCGTGAGATTTCAGCCCATTATTCTGTCGAAACAGCGTGTGTCAGTGACATTTCTGTGAGGATTGCTTGTTAAGATAAGCGCAAAAGGAACAAGCTGCCGCACGACGGCAAAAGAAAAAAAGCCGTCGTACAGCAGCCTATCAACACGCCCATTTGAAACGGCGGCTTTGATTTTCAGAGCCGCCGTTTCTTTGCGTCTACACAAACCAATGACGACTTGTAGGGACACGGTAGCCGATGGGAGGTTATTTTGCCGTGTTCATTTTATTATTTCATTGTTCGCGTGATCTGCACCAGCTAAAAAA
>ENA-OQBT01001204-OQBT01001204.1-human-gut-metagenome-genome-assembly--contig:-NODE-1204-length-11012-cov-1.773450_pt1 | contig 11012 bp, 15 predicted proteins | sample MGYA00242749_ERZ504557 | MGnify/ENA primary metagenome ERZ504557 (study PRJEB26092, sample SAMD00036243) | human gut metagenome | host: Homo sapiens | study: EMG produced TPA metagenomics assembly of... | reverse complement strand
ATCATACAGTTCATACTTTTTACGGTCTTTCACTGGAGATAAATTGGGCATCACTACGTTTGCGCCTGCCAGCAGTCCCTTTTCTCTCCCCCTTGGATCTGCGGTTCCCAGAGCTGTTGTTGCAGGAAGCAGACATTTTGGAAGAATGATACGCAAAACCGATAATAAAAACAGCGTCAATTCCACACTTCCTGCAGGCTCATCAGCGAATTTGGTATCATGATGTGGGATAAATGGTCCGATCCCTACCATTTCCGGGTTTAATTCTTTTAAAAATACCAGATCTTCTGCCAGACACTCTAAAGTCTGCCCCGGTGCACCCACCATAAAACCTGCGCCAGTCTGATATCCCAGATCTTTTAGATCCTGCAGACACTGTTTTCTATTTGCAAGACTCATCTGTTCTGGATGGAGATAACAGTAGTGATCTTCATTTGCCGTTTCATGGCGCAGCAGATACCCGGTCTGCTCCTGTCTTCTTTGTAAGGCGGTTAGCTTTCCTTTGTTTTCTCTCCAATGGAAAGAGTAATGGCACAGTCTGGATAAGCGCTTCGGATCTTCTTAACGATCTCCACGATCTTATCATCCGTAAAATAAGGATCTTCGCCTCCCTGGAGCACAAAGGTGCGAAAGCCCAGTTCATAACCATTTTTACAGCAGTCTAAAATCTCTTCTTTTGTGAGACGGTAACGGCTGGCATTTTTATTGTCCCGGCGGATACCGCAGTAATAGCAGTTGTTTTTACAGAAATTGGTAAATTCGATGAGACCGCGCATGTAGACCTTATTTCCATAATATTTCTGGCGGAGTCTATCTGCTTCTTTTCTCAGACAGATCACAATTTTCTCATCTTTATAAGCAGATAACAGTTCTATATATTCATTTTTTTCAAGATAACTCTGATTTTGATCAGTTTTTCTGCCAGTTCAAGTGATTGTTTCATTCTATCTTCCTCACTTTTCAAAACCTGAACACCAACTTTTTTCTCTCCCACCCACAGTTTTCACAGCAACGGCTGGCATTCACAGTAAAAATACGTCTTATGCAAGTTTACTCTGAAACCATGATCTCTGTCAATGTCTCCATAGCACGGAATTTTATGGCTATTACACTGACCATTACCGGAAAGTTAAATCCGGTTATTGGGGCTCTGGTACATAATACAGGATCCGTGCTGGTTATTACTAATTCTGCTCTGCTTTTGAAGTGGAAACTGAAATAGAAAAAAAGCCCATGCTGCTGCCGTACTGGCAGCCTGCATGGGCCTTCTCTTGCATTTGCAGACTCACAAATATCTGATAAACATACTCACAAACCTGCTCTTACGTGCTCCACTGCCTGCTTGAGCAGGCGATTTGTTCATCTGTCTATTTATTTTTACTTGCTTTCGTTGTCAAATTCATATGGCTTGATCTGGCGTACAACGTCCATGATCGTGCCATCACGGGCTTCAATGATACCTACTACTCTGTCTCCAAACTTAACCTTCTCCGGCTCGCCTACGATGGAGTATGCGATGTCACGCAGTTCTTCAATGGTCTTAAATGGCAGGTCTACGCCCTTCATTGCCTCGATCAGATCCTGTCTTCTTGGATTGATGGCAATACCGTAATCAGTGATAACTACGTCAATGCTCTCTCCCGGAGTGGTTACAGTGGTAACTTCGCTGCAGATTGCAGGAATTCTTCCCTGAAGCAGTGGTGCGATAACGATGGTACACTTAGCTCCTGCTGCTGTATCAGGATGTCCGCCCTGGGCACCGGTGATCACACCGTCAGAGCCTACAACCACGTTGCAGTTAAAGTTTACGTCCACTTCCAGTGCCGCAAGGATAACAAAATCCAGCTTATTTACTACAGCGCCCTTGTTAAATGGGTCTGCATACTCACCGGCAGAAATACGGAAATGCTTTAAGTTCTTTACAGACTCTACTGCTGCCAGGTCAAAGTCCTGTGTATCTAACAGGCAGTCTACCTGGTTGTTGATCAGCAGGTCACACATTGCTTGGTCAGGCCGCCTACGCCGAAACGCATGCGGATATTCTTCTCCTTCATGATCTTAGACAGGGAGATGGTGGATGCGATAGATGCACCGCCTACACCGGTCTGGTAAGAGAAGCCATCCTTGAAATATGGGCTGTTTACTACGAACTGGTACAGTAATCAGCATCATCAGCTTTCTCATATCCGTAGTTGGCTTTGCTGCGCCGGTAGCGATCTTCTTCGGATCACCGATAGCATCTACTACTACTACATAGTCAACCTTTGTCATGGAGATATGGGCCGGGAAGTTAGGGAACGGTACCAAGCAGTCAGTAATCGCTACTACCTTATCTGCATAGTCACCATCCACCATAGCGTAGGAAAGCACGCCACAGTCACTCTTTCCGCCGATACCACGGCAGTTGCCGTAATCGTCACAGGTAGGTGTTCCGATAAATGCGATATCGATCCTGGTCTCGCCGCTCTCGATTGCTCTTACACGGCCGCCATGGGAACGCATGATAGCAAGTCCCTTTAATTTACCTGCGGAAATGGCTTCACCGATCTTGCCACGTACACCGGAAGACTGGATGTTGGTGATGGTGCCGTCTTCGATGTAAGGAACGATGGGATCATGTGCCTTGCCAAGGGAGCTGGCACAGATGGTGATATCCTTGATACCCATCTTATGTACTTCTTCCATGACCATATTTACGATATAGTCACCTTCACGGAAATGGTGATGGAAGCCTAAAGTCATGCCGTCCTTGATGCCGCATTTTACCAGCACATCATGGATGTTTGCAACCAGCTTGCTCTGTGTATTGTTGACTACACACTTTGTATACGGGCCGTCCTTTTTGTACACATATCCGTCCCTGTAATGATTTCCCTGGAATACCTCTTTACCGGTCATCTCCAGGATCTCTTCCGGTATATCTCTTCCTACTGCGTTTATCATTTTACAGATCCCCCTTATATACGCCTGATGCCTTGGCAAGCTCGATGGTCCTCTTTGCGCCGTCATAGAATGCGATATCGATCATCTTGCCGTCTACAGTGAATACGCCGATACCCAGTTTCTTCTTTTCATCGATCTCCTTAACTACTTTCTCAGCAAAAATGATATCCTTCTGGTTGGTGTGAAGATCTCATGTACGATATTGATCTGACGTGGTTGATAATGGATTTTCCGTCAAATCCCATTAAATGGATGGTCTCTACGTCCCTGCGGAAGCCGTCCATGTCATCCAGGTTGGTGTATACAGTATCAAAGCACTGTACACCTGCCGCACGGGCTGCGATGATCATGTTCTGGCGGGCACCCATCAGTTCCAGGCCTGTACCTGTAATGTGGGTCTGTAAATCCTTTGTATAGTCACCACCGGAAAGAGCGATGCCAAACATCCTCTCAGATGCTTCACAGATATCCAGGGCCTTCATAACACCTCTTGCAGACTCGATGGCTGCCATGATCAGTGTATGGCCTTCCGGAATGCCGTACTGCTTTTCGCATTCTTCTACAACGGTCTCCACTCTCTGTACATCCAGTGCGCTTTCTGTCTTGGGAATACGGATGGCATCGCAGCCGCCTGCTACTGCACAGTGGATATCCTCTTCCCAGTAAGGGGTGTCAAGGCCATTGATGCGGACTACTCTCTCGCAGCCTCTGTAGTTGATCTCTTTTAATGCATGATATAAGGAAAAAACGTGCTGCATCCTTCTGGTTTTCAGCAACAGCATCCTCCAGATCCAGCATAATGGAGTCTGGTTTATAAATATATGGATCCTTGATCAGACCTGGTTTCTGTGCATTTAAGAACATCATGGTCCTTCTTAAGCGCTTCTTATTTGCATTGATCATCTTATTGCACCTCCCCACGGAATGTCCTCGATCTGGTCTACAGAACGGAATACCGCACCTTCAACTCTTGCCTTAATGGTGCAGTCTAAAGCGCCCTTATCCACCACTGAGATTTTACATCCTTTACATCCAGGTTCTCCAGTGTCTGAAGGACTACCTTGCGGATCTGGTTGCCATACTGATTGATGACAGCACTTTCCAGGCTAAATTCCACAGAACCATTTCCCGGTTCTACGGTTACCTGACAGTCACTGGATTCCAGAGTTCCTGCCATGGCCGGTTTCTTGATCTCCATCTTTATTTCCTCCTATTTTTAACGATGTCTTTTCAACATCTTTTTGTTACCCCCGCATCTGTGCAAAAGCATTTTCAAACGGGCACTGCCACACATTTTCCAGATCATTTTGAATCAGGAAAATATGTGGCACTGTGTGTTTTTACTCACGAACATGCGCTTACGCGCTCATTACATTATATCACTTTAAGCCTTTTCTTGCACGGTTATAATTGATCAGACAGCCTGCTTTTACGATCTTTCTTTCATCTGCAGTCATATCTGCCACGTACAGACTGATCTCTTTTACCGCCTTGGTATCTGCATTGATCACATAAGCCTTAATGTCTTTTAAATCACCATCAGTGCTGCTTTTGCACCTGGAACGTAGATATAGTCTCCTACTTCAAACTCCGGCTCTTCTACCATCTGGAATGGGATCATTCCCCAGTTCATTACATTAGAACGATAACGCTTGGTTGCGTATTCTTTTGTGATGTTTGCAAGTCCGCCGATGACTCTCTGGCAGCTTGCAGCCTGTTCTCTTGCAGAACCATCACCAGGCTTTACAGCATAGATCATGCTTCCGATCTCTGTTTCCATTTCATTTACATTTTCCTGACCGGAAATGGTATGGATGGCATCAAATACCCCATTCAGGTCTGCATCTAACTCTGATGGATTCTGTCCTGCTGTTCTTGCCTTCTCTAATTTGTCTACTGCCTTGCTCTTTCCTACGTATTCAGGATCTCTTCTGGATAATGTAAACTCAGCCAGTCCCAGTGGATTGGAACGATAGGAGGAGGTTTCACCAGATGGGATCAGTTCATCCGTGGTAGTTACTTCATCCATGATCTTGGAGCATACCTTTAAAAGAATATTATCAGTTAACGGACTCATTTCCGGCCAGTCCTTGATATTTGGGCCATATACCAGACTGTCCTCCTCATGGGCTGCATTGTAGCCATTGTATACACGGCGGTCATAAACAGTCTTATCAAAATCGTGTTCAGGAACATCGCCCCAGCAGTCTAAGTCTGTAGCTGGTGTAAGGATACCGCCGTTTGCTGCGGTTGCTGCAATAGAACGTGCATCCATTAAGGCTACTGCAGACATCTGGCCATTTCCTGGCTTGCTGCTTCCCTGTTCGGGAAATTTCTGGTTGTATGACGGATACTTAATCCATTGTTGCAAGGTGTATCGCCGGCGCCAAAGCATGGTCCGCAGAATGCAGTTCTGATAACAGCGCCTGCTTCCATAAGCTCTGCTATAAATCCCTTTCTTACCAGATCGATAAATACAGGCTGGGAAGATGGATATACAGCCAGTGAGAATTCTCCGTCTCCACAGCTCTTTCCCTTTAATGCATGGGCTGCTTCTACTACATTGGTAAAGTTACCGCCTGCACAGCCTGCGATGATTCCCTGCTGGACTCTTAAACGTCCGTTTTCAATTTTATCAGTCAGTGTAAATGGTGCTCTTCCGCCGCTGACTTTCTCTGCTTCTTTTTCTACACTTCTTAAAATATCACCCAGGTTTGCATTTAACTCATCGATTTCATATGTGTTGCTTGGGTGGAATGGAAGGGCGATCATTGGCTTAATGGTACTTAAATCCACGTAAACACAGCCATCATAGTAAGCTACATCTGCTGGATTTAACTCTTTGTAATCATCACCTCTGCATGGGCTGTTAAAAATGCCTTTGTATCTTCATCAGTGCGCCAGATAGATGTTAAGCAGGTAGTTTCTGTTGTCATAACATCTACACCGTTTCTGTAGTCTGTTGTCATGGAAGCAACACCAGGTCCTACAAATTCCATTACTTTATTCTTTACATAACCCTTCTTGAATACTGCACCGATAATGGAAAGTGCCACGTCCTGAGGTCCGATACCAGGTCCCGGCTTTCCGGTAAGGTAAATTGCAACAACGCCCGGATAAGCTACATCGTATGTATCACATAACAGCTGTTTTACCAGCTCACCGCCACCTTCACCGATGGCATGGTTCCTAATGCACCATAGCGGTATGGGAGTCAGATCCTAAGATCATACGTCCGCAGCCTGCATGCATTTCACGCATATACTGATGCATAACTGCAATGTGAGGTGGAACATAGATACCGCCATACTTCTTTGCTGCGGAAAGACCAAACATATGGTCATCTTCATTAATGGTTCCGCCTACTGCGCAAAGGGAGTTATGGCAGTTGGTCAGTACATAGGGAACAGGGAATTTCTCCATTCCAGAAGCTTTTGCTGTCTGGATAACCCCTACGAATGTGATATCGTGGGATGTCATTGCGTCAAATTTAAGCTTTAAATGCTCCATATCTCCTGAAGTGTTGTGGGCACTTAAAATAGAACAGGCCATAGTGCCTTTCTTTGCTGTTTCTTTATCTGCAGCTTTTCCTGTAAGAGCCTGTACCTTTGCTCCTTCAGACTCAGGTACGATCTCGTGTCCGTTTACAAGATAAATTCCTTCATCATATAACTTTACCATAATGTTTCTTCTCCTTTTATCCCATGTCCATGTCACCATCAGGTGACATATCCATTTGCTATGTTCTAACTATACACCCCTTTACTTTTATAGGCAAATACTATATATATAATAACAGATATACATTTTTACCTATGTGATGGATATGAAGGAGTTTTTCCCTATGACAAGCCGTGAACTAGAATACATTAAAACAGTAGCCGATGAAAAAAGCATCTCTGCAGCCGCCAGAAAACTTTATATTGCCCAGCCTTCCTTAAGCCAGTCTTTGCAGCGGATCGAAGAAAACCTGACGCCCATCTTTTCAACCGGACGCCTTCCGGACTGACCCTTACTTATGCTGGAAAACGCTGTTATCAGATGGCCTGTCAGGTTCTTAAGATCTACAGCGATTTTGAGACGGAAATAAGTGACATAAAGCAGTTAAAATCCGGACGGATCGTTATGGGAACGACCAACCATCTGGGAACCGTCATTCTTCCTAAGATCCTGCCGGAATTTAAGACAAACAGTCCCTCTATTGAACTGGATATCCGCGAAGATAATACTGGAAAGCTGGAAGAACAGGTACTTACAGGTGCTATGGATTTTGCCCTGCTCCATGCTCCAAAGCTGGCGCCAAATCATTATTGGATTATGAATTTTTATCAGAAAACCCCTTTGTGATCGCACTGGCCCAGGGGCATCCATTGATCCAGAAAGCAAAAGAAAAACCGGGCTATCCATTCCCGGTCTTAGATGTGCGTTTATTAAAAAATGAACCATTGATCCTTCTTCATCCACAGCAGCGCATCCGCCACGTATCTGACGCTATTCTTGCAAAAGCCAGGATCACACCTAATATCGTCCTGATATTGAAAAATTATGAAACAGCACAGCATCTGGCCGGTCAGGGCATAGGCATTACCTTTTTGCCTATGGAATATGCTGCCCTGACCTCCGCTGACCATCCGCCGGTACTTTTATCCATTGACGAGTCCTACAGCCCCAGCTGGGATCTGAGTATCGCCTCCTTAAAAGGCGGATTTTTATCCAGGGCGGACCAGTATTTCCTTGATCTGGTGCGACAGAAATTTTCACAGCCACTAAAAAGCAGCATTTGACACCCATCCTCCAAAATGTTCTCCCGGAAACTTTCTGTGCCCGATTTTGTGAGAAGATTTTTGGTCAGTTGTACCCAATTTCTGAGGCGTACGTGTGCGTACGGTGATGAAATCCGGGTGCGACTGGCAAAATCGGCCACAAAGACAGATGCAGGATGTACTAATCCCGTAAGATGCGGATTTAAGTGTGCAGGAGCAGGATCATACTTCGATCTCAATATTATATTTCTTCATCCAGTAATTTACCTGGATCATATACGCCAGCATCTGGGGGCCCGCCATCAGCTGTCCATACCATGGTTTTCCATAGTCAGATGGGCTTTCCAGGAATTTTTCTGTTTTTTTCCTGTCTAAGAACTGGTAAAACAGGTGCCGTACTGTCTTCTAATATCTCCTGCACCCGGTCTGCTAACAGCGTTTCATATGCTTTGTCGTAGGTCTTGGGATAAGGGGATTTTCTGCGCCACAGCACTTCATCAGGCAGCAGACCTGCTCCGGACATCCTTAGAAGATGCTTTGCCACACCATCTCTTGTTTTCATGTTCCATGGCACATTCCACAAATATTCCACAATACGGTGATCCGCAAAAGGCACTCTGGCTTCCAGCCCGGAATGCATGCTGGTGCGGTCCATACGGTCTAATAATGTCTGCATAAACCATTTCAGGTTCAGCCATGCGATCTCACGGCGGCGGGCTTCTTCCGGTGTGTCCTCTGCCAGCCCCGGCGTTTCCTGCCACCGATTTTTCATAGGTTGCCTGCACATATTCATCCATGTGAAGTTCCCGGATAAAATCATCCGCCAACAGCTCCTTTCTGGCAGACAGGTCCATGGTCCAGGGAAATGTTTTCGCCTCAAAGCACTCTTTTTTGTGAAACCATGGATAACCCCCGAATATCTCATCAGCACATTCACCGGTCAGTGCTACCTTATGGGTGCTGCTTACCTGGGAGCAGAAATATAACAGGGAAGAGTCTACATCTGCCATGGCCGGAAGGTCTCTGGCTTCTACGGATGTATACAGCAGATCTGCCTGGGTCACATTGTCACATTCCAGATAATGATGGTCAGAATCTAAATATTTCACCATAATATCCACAAACGGCCGGTCCATGGATGGCTGAAAAGCATTGGCAGTAAAATATTTATGGTTATCCTTAAAATCAAAGGAAAAAGTAGCCAGCTGTTTGTTTTTCTTTTTCAATTCTGCATTGCAAACAGCAGCAACAAGACTGCTGTCCACACCTCCGGATAAAAAGGTACATACCGGCACATCGGAGATGATCTGGCGGCGGATGGCATCCTTGACCAGAAATGCCGTTTTTTCTACGGTCTGCCCATAGCTGTCCTCATGAGCCTGCTCTCCAGCTTCCAATAACATTCTGCATACAGACCAGATGCATTGCATACAAGATAATGTGCCGGAAGCAGCTCTTCTATATCCTTGAAAACACCGCAGCATAAGTTTTTGCAGGCCCGATGCTGAATATCTCATTTAACCCTCTTTTATCCAGTTTAGGAGTGATCCCCGGATAAGCAAAAAGACCTTTGATCTCAGAGGAAAAGATGACCTGATCCTGAAAACAGGTGTAAAATAATGGCTTTACCCCCAGGCGGTCCCTAAACAGCACCAGCCGGTCTTTTACCGGATCCATGATCCCGAAAGCAAATATACCATTCATCTGCTTTACAAAATCCGGACCATATTCCATGTAACCTGTAAGAACTACCTCTGTATCACTGGTTGTGGAAAATTTCCAGCCTTTTTCCATGAGATCTTCCTGCAATTCTTTCGTATTATAAAGCTCCCCATTATACACGATCCCGAAGGTCTTATCTCCCACTTTTTTAAGAATGGCTGGCGGCCTGAAACCAGATCTCTTATAGACAGTCTCACATGGGCCAAACCAAAATGAGACTCCAGATAATTTCCCTGTTCATCCGGTCCCCGGTGTTTCTGTACTCTTTCCATCTCTTCCAGTATCTGCCGGTAATATTCTTCTTTTGTAAGATAGTCAAAATGACTCTGATAAAATCCGGCAATCCCGCACATATAATACCTCCTTCTATGCCCAATGTTCTCCCAGACTAGTTTTTTGAAAAGATTTTTTATCGCAACATTTATCGCAGCATTTATCACAACACCAGGCATGCTGCCAGGAAGGTGCATGTAAGGCCAATAAACACAGGAAGCATATTTTTCCTCGCCAGCTCCACCGGATCCACGTTACAAATGGCCGCCACCGGGATCAGCCCCAGGCACTACCGTTCCGCCGCCGATAAAAATAGCGCTGATCTGCCCCAGACATGCAAGAACGGGAATGGAAGCACCTGTAGCTGTACCAAAGGTCCGCGCCAGCGCACCGGTAAGTGGAAGCCCTGAAAAGCCGGAACCATCCAGTCCTGTAAGACCGCCGATGACCAACTGCAATAACGCTGTCATATACCGGTTTAAAGGTGCATGATGAGCCAGCCATAAAGCCCAGTCATTTAAAATCCCCCGTTCATAAGAATCTCCTAAAATATGGATAATGCCATTACCTCCCAAAAAGAAAAAGGCACCGATCACAATAACAGGAGCAAAAATACGAATGGCAAATAAAAATCCGTCTGTTACATATTCTGTCACTTTTTCAAGGGAACCCACTTTAAACTCCATCACAGTGCCTGCACACATTAAGAGGACTGCAGTTCCTGCCACCAGGCTGGTGGCATCCCCACCCTTGAGTTTAAACAAAATCATAAACAGTATATCCATAAGAAAGGCAAACGGGCGTAAGGATTGCCAGGATCATGGCTGTCCTGGAATACGTCTTCTTTCCTGACTTTGCGCCTTTTTCCACCTCTTTTGCTTTTTCTGATTCTCCAGCCGTTTCCAGCTGCTGATCCTGATTCCATTTCAGGTTCAGATTTCCTTCATTATTTTTCTCATTATTTTTCTCAGTTTTTCTCTTTCCGGTTATGGTTACACGGTTGAGTAAAAATGCGCTGCACACACAGGTAATGCCCATGATCCAGAATAACAGCCGTCCTTTGCTTAAAATGTCAGCTGTAGAAATATCTGCCGCCCCTGCGGAAACGGCCGGTGCTCCCTGGATCACTGCATCATAGCTAAGGGCAAAACCATGACCAAACAGGTTCATTGCCATGGCTGCTGCAAGCGGTGTTAATCCGACTGCACAGCAATGGGAAGGACAATGGCTCCTACCAGTGCAACTGCCCAGGTGAACGGCCACAAAAACAAGAGAAACATACAAACAATAATCGCCCGCCTTAAGAACTCC